>Ga0172377_10000588_pt1 | contig 34602 bp, 32 predicted proteins | sample Pumphouse3metaG_FD_119749 | JGI IMG/M metagenome (GOLD analysis project Ga0172377, IMG submission 119749) | Leachate microbial communities from a municipal landfill in Southern Ontario, Canada - Pumphouse #3 metaG | ecosystem: Engineered > Solid waste > Landfill > Unclassified | place: Canada... | reverse complement strand
TCCTGTTATAATCGAGGAGGTCTGTAAGTATGTAAGCACAGTCACTCTTCCTCCAACTTTTAAAAATATATCCATCAATCTCTCTTCTATAGACTGTCAGGTAGATAATTTTGACAGAATAATCCTTGATACAATTGAAAGATATAAAATAGACCCATCTTTCTTAATTTTTGAGGTCACAGAGACAATAGCCTTCATCTCTCCAAAGATAGAGAAAACAATGAAAAATTTGAAAGATCACAACATTCTGTTGGCTCTTGATGATTTTGGATCGGGCTATGCAAACATCGATACTTTGACAAAACTACCTTTTGATATTGTAAAGATTGACCGTGATATGATTCTCTTACTCAACTCTGTGAGATATAAAACAATAACCCTCGCTATAATCAGAACCATCATAGATTATGGATTTGATGTGATTGTTGAGGGTGTTGAAAATAAAGAGTTGGCAGAAGTTCTTAAGAAAAATGGAGCAGTTCATCATCAAGGCTTCTTCTACTAAAAAACGATTAAAATATCCGAATTTAAGGAATTTCTTGAAAACAATCAATAATTTAAACAAGCAATCATAAAATCAACCTATTGTTATTTAGGTTCTCAAGTTATATACTTATGTCATTAACTGCAAGAAGAAAGATTTATGAACAAAAAATGAATCTTTGCATTTAATGATGATTTTAAAAGATACAATCAAAAGAACATAGATGAAATATAAATTATGATAAGTGGTCTTAATAACCGCATTCTGATTGTACAAGCCAACAAATAATGAACATTCACGGAGTATAAAGTGTATAACATTTCATACAATTTAGTGGGATTGGTTTTTCTGATTGTTCTAACAATTTATTTTTTTAAAATTCCAATTTTCCCAAATAGATCAAATACAGTATTCAGGGCGATACTGGTTCTGTCATGTTTGTCAATTGGTCTAGATATATCAACAGCAGTGATAGTAAACAACAGTGAGAACTATTCAATAGCGATGCAGTATGTATCAAATACTGTTTTCTTTCTTGTATATTGGCCTCTTGCTTTTTTCTTTCTTCATTACACAATTCTTCTCACCAAACGAGAGAATTTGATAAACAGCAAGGTCAACTTAGTTTTGAACTCTCTGATGGTAATTGAGATGATAATAATAGCTCTCTCCCCTCTGTTTCACACTATATTCTACATAGATCCAGTTGGTGGTTACACACATGGATTTCTGTATGTTCCAATAGCAATATTGAATGTCATCATTGTATTCAGCGCAGGTCTACTTGTGCTCATAAACAGACGCTCATTCACAATAATGCAGAGAACAGCAATTCCAATGTACATACTGATTCTTTGTGTAGCCAACATTGTTCAGGTTTATTATCCATTTGTTTATGTAACAGGTGCAGCTCTTGCTCTCTCTACATTCATAATGTTTCTAACTTTGCAGAATCCAAATATTTATTATGATAGTCTGACAATGGTTTTTTCTAGAGAATCCTTGGAAGATTATCTATCAAAGCTTGTACATAAAAAAGAAAAGTTTCAAATAATCATTGTTGATGTGGTCAACACAACAAATATAAACAGAACACTTGGAGAGAGAGCTGGATCTGAAATAATCTCCCAGACTGCAAAAAAAATTAAATCCAGCTGTCCAAACAATCTTATATTCAGATTGGAGGGAGATGCTTTTGTTATCTTCACAAAGAGTGAAGAAAGACGAGACAAACTGATTGAGAAATTCAAAAAACAATTTCCTTTCAATTATAAAATTGATACAACCCAGATAACAGTTCATGTTCATCTCAATTACAGTGAGACTCTCAGTAAGTTTGAGAGCACAGCTGAAGCTATTGGAGTGATACAGGACTGTGCCAAATCATCAAAGGAAAACAAGATCAGTTTGATAAATGAATCATCACTTGATGAAATAAAAAGAATCAGAAGCGTTGAGAAAGCACTCCAGCGAGCAATTGATGAGAAAGACTTCTGTGTTTATATCCAACCAATCTACAACACCACCACAGGTCTTTTTGAGAAGGCTGAGGCTCTTGTGAGAATAAAGGATGATGAATTGGGATTGATAATGCCAAACGAATTCATTGAAATTGCTGAGAAGAACAGAATGATCAAGTTTCTAACTCCAGTTGTGATAGAGCAGGTATGTAAATTTATTCATTCAGTCAGCTTTCCTTCAACATTCAAAGCTATATCAATAAATCTTTCAGTTATAGATTGTCTTGATGAGAATTTGGATAAATTCATTTTATCCATGATTGATAAATACGAAATAGACCCATCACGTTTGATATTTGAGATCACTGAAACTGTGGCCTCTCTTGCTCCTCAGGTAACCATAACAATGAAGTCTCTGCAAAAACATGGAGTCAAATTCGCTTTAGACGATTTTGGCTCAGGTTATGCAAACATTGATGCCGTGGTAAAACTTCCATTCAATATAATAAAAATTGATAGAGAGCTGGTTCTACTTCTTCATGATGTTCGTTATAAAGTGATGCTTGAGGGCCTGGTCAAGATAATGCTCAATCTGGATTATGATATAATAGTTGAAGGTATTGAGACCGAAGAACAAGCTGGAGTTCTTGATGGTATGGGAGCCCATGTACATCAGGGTTATCTGTACTCTCGTCCTGTTCCAATGGATGTCTTCACACGCGTCATAAATGACAACGCCACCATAAAACTGTAATGATGGTAGCCATCTTTTTAAAATTTGATTTAGTTATGCCAGTTTGTTCTCTTTGATCAAGTTGTAAGCAATTGTAACCGCTGTAACCATTGTCTCCTCACAAGGAACAACTGGAACAGCTGGATGCTCTCCATTTCCTTGCAATTCTTTACAGATCAAGGTTTGGTATTTATTGTAGAACTGCTCATTGAGTGATGATGTTATCTCATAGGTCGTCTTCTTGGTGATATTCTCAAGACTTCCTGATGATGATAACAATGACAATATTGCAGCACATCCCACAACAGAACCACAGGCAACCTCTCTGTTACCCATACCAGCACCGAAGCCCTCCAAAATAGGGAACAATGATTGCTTATGAATTCCAACCAAATCTATAAATGTAAGTGCAGCAGATTGTGCACAGTTGTTTCCTGCTTTGTGATTTTCAACCACTATTTTCTGATATTCTTCTAATGTTTTCATGGATTCAAATATATAGGGTAACTCTCTATTTTTCAAGATTTATAATAAAAAGAATAAAACACATTTATTTTCTTCAAATCAGTTGCCTTTTTTTCCTCGTTTTAGCATATTTAAAATATGAAAAAAAGTTTTGAACAATGGATAACAAATTTTAGAAAAACACATAATGGCAATGATGAGTTGGGAATGTTCTATATAATTCTCGCATTGCTTGCCAATATAATCTCTCTGGTGGTTCAAATTCCTCAGTTGATGTTGATTTTGGAGACAGCTAGTTTGGCTTTATTATTTACAAGTGTTTTCAGATTTTTTTCTACAAACAAATCTAAAAGATATGCAGAGAACTATAAATTTATCCAATTTAATAAGAAGATAAAACAGTGGTTTGTTGATCAAAGATATTATGCTAAAGAATCCAAAACACATAAATTTTATGTATGTCCTGAATGCAAGACTGTATGCCGAGTTCCTAAGAACAAAGGCAAGATAAAAATAAAGTGTCCAAACTGTGGCCATACCTTCATAAAGAAAACTTGATGACAGAAATTATAAATTGCTATGCAGAAGCTCAATCTGAAAGGATCGGGCTTTTTTTTAGTCAAATTGCTCTGAGAAGAATATGCATTTGTCTCTGAACTTGCAGTTCTTGCAATCCTTACCAGGACACTCTCTGAAATCGATTCCACTTTCAAGCTGCTTGATGTGCCAGCTGAATCCATCGATCTGAGCTTCAAGTGCAAGTTTTTTATCTATTGCAAGTGACAGTTTGTTTCTGTATTGATGAAGAAGTTCGTTTCTTCTTTTAGATCCGTCCTCATCCTCTCTGCTCATGAGTACAATTGATTTGATATTATCCAAAGAAAAATCTAAGTTTTTGAGCTCAATGATACGCCTCAATACAACCAAGGTTTTATCATCAAAATATCTCTGTCCACCCTTGGATCTGAATGAAGCCTGCAGAAGCCCTATTGATTCATAATAGCGAACTGTTCTGATTGAGACTCCAGCCTTTCTAGCCAGATCACCGATTCTATATATCTTTCCACTCATATTTAAATTTTTAACACAATTAATGCAAATTAACAAGTTCAACTGTTATATTACGTATGAAATACAAAATCCAACAAAACAATGTTTTAACTCTCAAAGATTTACCTCCTGAAATGAGGCCAAGAGAGAGAATGAGAAATGGTGGTAAGGACACACTGACAGACGAGGAGCTTTTGGCAATTCTAATTGGTGCAGGTGGTAAGGATAACAATGTCACCCAGGTGGCAAGAAATGTTATAACACTGCTCGATGAAAAAAAGGATGCAACATACGAGGAGCTTCTTTCAATAAAGGGACTTGGTCCTGCAAAAGCCAGCTTGATATGTGCATCTCTTGAGATAGGAAGAAGAAGAATCACATCAAAAAAGAGACAGATTCTTGAGCCTCTTGATGCATTTCACATCGTCAGACATTACTCAACTCGACATCAAGAGCAATTCGTTGTGCTCTCGGTGAACAGTGCTTATGAGGTTCTATCTGTTGATGTGGCATCAGTTGGAACGGTCAACCAGTGCTTGATTCATCCAAGAGAGGTATTTCAACCAGCAATATCGCACAATGCAGTTGCAATAATTCTCACACACAATCATCCGTCTGGAAACCTTGGTCCAAGTAAGAATGATTTTGGAGTCACTCTCAGAATGAAAAAATGTGGAGAGCTTTTGGGAATAAAAATTCTCGATCACATCATCTTCAGTGAGGATGATTTTCATTCGATGCAGGATTTCAATGAGTTCAAGACAATTGATGACCTATAAAAAATGGGAGGCAATCCTCCAAACTCTTAATTCGTATCGTTTTTTATGAATGACGCTCTTTCAGACATTCAAGCACCTGAATCAGCTTCACATCTTTGTAAGTAAGTAAAACTTGAAGATGGTACAATAAATCTGCTGCTTCATTTACCAGTAAATCTTGCTTGTCATGCTGTGACTCTATCACAACTTCAGTAGCTTCCTCTCCAACTTTCTGAGCAATCTTCTTGATTCCACGTGAGAAAAGATTGTTTGTGTATGAGCCCTCTACAGGATACTCTCTTCTATCTTCAATTACTTTTTCTAGATAGAACAAGAACTCTCTTGTATCAACATCATCTGGTTTATTTGATTCAAAGAAACATGTATCAGCTCCAGTATGACAGGTAGGACCTGATGGAATTGCATAAACCAACAGAGTGTCTTTATCACAATCCATCTTGATGTCTCTCAATTCCAGATAGTTGCCACTTGTCTCGCCCTTTGTCCACAAGGTCTGTCGTGATCTTGAATAGAAAGTAACAAGTTTTGAATTGATTGTCTTGGTAAGAGATTCTTTATTCATGAATCCGAGCATCAAAACTGTTTTAGTTCTTGCATCTTGAATAATAGCTGGAATCAGACCACCTGTCTTTTCAAAATCAAGTTCATCAATTTTATCTAAAGTTATCATATTTTTTCCTTTTATTTCCTTATAAACGTACACTTATATTATTATCATTGAGGTATCGTTTCAAGTCCATTATTTGAACTTCGCCAAAATGAAATATTGATGCCGCAAGTGCTGCATCAGCACATCCATCTTCAAAGACGTCCTTGAAGTGCTCCATATTACCAGCTCCGCCTGAAGCAATGACAGGAATTGAAACAGATTTACTTATTCTTTTTGTCAGATCAATTTCAAATCCATTCTTGCATCCATCACTGTTCATGCTTGTAAGTAGGATCTCTCCAGCTCCACGATTGTACACCTCTTTTGCAAAATCAAAAGCATCAAGACCTGTTGCAACACGTCCTCCATGAGTGTAAATCTCCCAACCATCAAGGCCGTTTTTATTGAATGCATCATTTCTTTTTACATCCAATGCGCATACAACACATTGAGAGCCAAAAGTATGTGAGAGCTCTCCAATTATATCAGGATTTTTAACACATATTGAGTTGATTGAGATCTTATCAGCACCACAGCTCAGCATGACATCAACATCTTCAATGGTGTTTATTCCACCACCAACTGTAAATGGTATGCTTATGGTTTTGGATATATTCTTCACAAGCTCAGAGAGAGTCTTTCTCTTCTCAACAGTTGCTGTTATATCGAGAAATACAAGCTCATCTGCTCCTTTATCACTGTAGGTCTTAGCAAGTTCAACAGCATCTCCAGCATCTCTCAAATTCACAAAATTGACACCTTTGACCGTTCTTCCGTTGCATACATCAAGGCACGGTATTATTCTTTTAGCTAGCATTGAATCTCTCCTCAAGTTTTGATAATTCTTCAAGACTTATTCTTCCTTCATAGAAGGCCTTTCCAACAATTGCAGCATAGCATGAGATATCATTCAGGTCCAAAAGATCCTGTTTGCATGAAACTCCACCAGAGGCAACAAGTTCAAGATTGCAAGAGGTGTTCTTTATCAAGCTTTTGTACAGTTCAAAGGATGGACCTGCAAGCATTCCATCTTTTGAAATATCAGTGACAACAACTCTTTTGAAACCTTCATCAATGTAAGATTTTACAAAATCATGAACCTCAAAACCACTTGTATCAAGCCAACCACTTGTTGCAATCATTTTGTCTCTGCAATCAGCACCAAGAACGAGCTTGCTCTCACCAAACTCTTTGAGCCATTCAAGTACAAGCTCTCTGCTTTTAACTGCAATTGAGCCACATGTAATTCTATTGGCGCCAGCATTGAAAGATGAGATCAAGGACTCTCTTGTCTTAACACCACCACCAAAATCAATTATCAAATTTGTATTGTCTGCAATCTGCTCAAGTATCTTGAGATTCTTAGGTGAGCCACTTTTGGCACCTTCTAAATCAACAAGATGAAGATGAGTGAGCCCAGAGCCCTCAAATGATTTTGCAATCTCAAGAGGAGATAATCCATATTGCTTAACGCTTGCATAATCACCTTGATTCAATCTGACAAGCTGACCTTCAAAAATATCAATAGCAGGAATTATAATCATCACTTATCCTCCAATTTTAAGAAATTGTTCAGTATTGTCTCTCCAATGGATCCACTCTTTTCGGGATGAAATTGAGTTGCATAGAAGTTATCTCTTTTGATGGATGCAGAGAAAGAGACTCCAGCATATTCACACTTTGCTATTGTGTAATCGCAAACCGGAACATAATAAGTGTGGACAAAGTAGCAGTAAGAATTTTCCTTCACATCTTTATACAGATCACTTTTGAGATCATATATAGTGTTCCACCCAACGTGAGGTATTTTGAAACCAGAAGTCTTATCAAATTCCACAACAGGTACATCAAACATTCCCATGCATCTGCAGTCATTCTCATCACTTCTCTCACATAAGAGCTGCATTCCAAGACATATACCTAAAAATGGCTTCTTCAGATCTTTAAGAGTATCAATCAAATTGATGCTCTCCAAATAAGCCATAGCAGTTGATGCCTCTCCAACTCCAGGAAATATAACCTTGTCTGCTTTCTTTATCATCTCAACATCATCAGTAACAACTGCATCATATCCAAGACGGTTCAAAGCACACATAACAGATTGTATGTTTCCTGCATTGTATTTAACTATTGCTATCATATAATTTTCCTCAATATTATACTGAACTGAGAATCAGATCTCAGTCAGACTGGGTTTAAAGCATACCTTTTGTAGATGGCAATTCATTTGAGAAAGGATATCGGTAGATAGCCTGTCGTATAGCTTTCGCAAAACATTTATAAACAGCTTCAATCATATGATGAGTGTTTCCATCTGAAACAGTTATGTTCAAATTGCACTGTGCTGCATCACTGAATGATTTGAAGAAGTGCTCGAACATTTCTGTTGGGAATGTGCCAACATACTCTCGTTTGAACTCAACATCCCATACAAGGTAGGGACGACCTGAAAAATCAAGAGCACACTGTGCTAGAACCTCATCCATTGTCAATAAATTGAATCCGTATCTAGATATTCCTCTCTTGTCGCCAAGAGCCTCACGAATTGCAGATCCAAGAACAATTGCTATATCTTCAACTGTATGATGTTCATCAACTCCAAGATCGCCTTCAGCTTTTAGATTGATATCCATATTGCTGTGTCTCAATACCTGAGATAGCATGTGGTCGAAGAATTCTATTCCTGTATGGATCTCACCTTTTCCACTTCCATCGAGGTTCACACTCAACTCAATTTTTGTTTCTTTTGTATTTCTTGATACAGTGACTTTTCTTTGCAATCTGTTATCAGTGCCAACAAGGAAATTTGCAATTTCAAGCCAATTGTCAGTTTGAAGAGCAATGAGATCTTTAAGCTCATCGTACTCATCTTCACTTGGAATCAACTCAGGAGCCACATCTCTGTCATCAAAAACATCCTCTGATGCAAACCATATTCCTTTAATTCCCATATTCTTGGCAAGACGCATATCATTGAGACGATCACCTATCATGAAGGAGTTCTGAAGATCATAGTCTCCACTTCTGTACTTCTCAAGCATTGCAGTTCCTGGTTTTCTTCCAGGACAGTTATCTTCAGGCAGGGATAGATCTATACAGAAATCATCAAATCTGACACCCTCACCTTCAAGTGTCTGCACTATTCTATTGTGAGGACCATAGAAGCTATCATGAGGGAACATTGGTGTGTCCACTCCATCTTGATTGCTGACCATAACAATTTCAAAGTTACCTTCTCTGCATATCTGAGAGAGAGCGTTGAATACACCTGGTCTGTATATGATTTTTTCATAGGTATCTATCTTACAGGGTTGCACAATAACACCATCTCTATCTACAAACAATACAGGTCTGTTGCTTATTTTTTTCATAAATTTATCTCACTCATTGAATCAAAAACTCGTTTGCACTCTTCTTCAGAACCTATTGTGATTCTCACACAGTTTCTGCAGTGCAAATCCTTATTTCTATTTCTTATTATGATACCCTTTTTCTGCAATTCTTTACAGATTTGATCACTGTTTTTGGTTTTCATCAACAGAAAATTTGCATCACTGTCATAAACTTTCTCCACGATATCAAGTTTTTTGAACTTCTCAAAATACTCATTTCGTCTTTTTATGACATCATCTCTTTCAATCAATATGTCTTTGCTTTTTGATAGCTGCTCAAGTCCTGCTTTTTGAGCTGGAATGCCAACATTATATGGAGCTTTGACTTTGTTCATCACTTCACAGATATATTCATCAGCAACCATGATTCCAAGTCTTGCCCCAGCTAGTCCCCAGCATTTGGAGAATGTCTTCAAAACCACAATGTTTGGATATTTATCAATGAGGTCAACAGCACTTTCTTTGTCACTGAACTCACCATAGGCCTCGTCAACAACAAGGATTCCAGAGAAAGAAGATGCCAACTCAGAGATCACTTCATTGCTTTGAGCCTCTCCTGTTGGATTGTTAGGAGAGCATACAAATACAATCTTGCATCTGTCTGTGCTGTCACTGTTCAACTTTGAGAAGTTGTTGAAACCATCAATATCAATTGAAAAATCTTTATTCAGTGGAAGCTCGCTGCAAGCCACATCATTTACATCTGCAAACACCTTGTATGCACCATATGTTGGTGGCATGATCAAGATAGATTCCTTCTTTGGTTCACAGAAAATTCTGATCAAATTATCAATTAACTCATCACTTCCATTTCCAATCACTGTATTCTTGAAAGGAAGATTCATCTTCTTTTCAATTTCAACTCTCAAATCTCTGCAAAGAGGATCTGGATATCTATTGTAACCATCTCCAAGATAGTCAAAGAAATTTTCATTTGCATCCAAATAAACCTCTGCCTCACCTGTGAACTCATCTCTGGCACAGCTGTATGGAACAAGATCTCTTATGTTATCTCTCAATAATTCTTTCATATTATTTCATCCTCACCTTAACGGCATTTGCATGAGCTTGAAGGCCCTCACCTTCAGCCATTGTTATTATTGTCTTCCCAAGTTCTGTAAGACCAGCTTTTGATATAGTCTGAACAGTTATTTTCTTGATGAAGGAATCAGTACTGACTCCACTTTGACTCACTGCCCATCCACTTGTTGGAAGAGTGTGGTTTGTACCACTTGCATAATCACCAGCACTCTCACACGCATAAGGTCCCAAGAAGATGGAGCCTGCGTTGCTTATACCATCTATAAACGATCTTGCATCATCAATGTTCACAACAAGATGTTCCGGTGCATATATATTGACTGCAATCTGTGCTTTTTCAACAGTAGGTTCTATAATTATTTTTGAATTTTTAAGAGAAGGAAGAAGATATTCATGACGAGGAAGGATTTTAAGTTGAGAATCTAAAGCTTCTAAGAACTTTTCTTTGTAGAGCTCTCCCTCTTCTTCATCTGCAATGATTGTGAGCACAGATTGACTGTCCTTACCATGCTCTGCTTGAGATAGAAAGTCACTGGCAACAAAGTTTGGATTTGATTTGGAATTCGCTACAACCATGACCTCACTTGGTCCGGCCAGCATATCGATTGAAACAAATGATGAGACCATCATTTTTGCAGTGCTCACATACCTGTTGCCAGGTCCAAAAATCTTATCAACTTTGCTGACACTGTCTGTTCCATAGGCCATTGCTGCTATTGCTCCAGCTCCTCCAATTTTATATACATCACTGACTCCAGAGAGTTTTGCTGCATAGAGAACTATAGGATTCACCTTTCCATTTTTCATAGGTGGAGTTGAAAGAACAATATTCTTGCATCCTGCAACCTTTGCAGGAATGGATAGCATGAGAACTGTTGAGAACAGTGGAGCAGTTCCACCTGGAACATAGAGACCCACTGTTGTGATTGGAACAATCTTTCTTTCAAGCTTGATTCCATCCATCACCTCAACACACTCTCCTTCAGGTAGCTGTGCTTCATGAAAGGCTCTGATATTTTTTGAGGCTATCTCAAGGGATTTCTTCATATCATCGCTGACAAGGCCCTCAGCCTCTTCAAACTCTCTTTCTGAGACAATCAAAGAATCAAGTTTTACACTATCAAATTTCTCACTGTAATAATAAAGAGCATCATCGCCTTCTTCTTTAACTTTATTGAGAATCTCAACAACTGAATCTTTTATTGAACTGTCATCTTGAAGCTTTCGTGATACAATCTTATCAAGCTCACTCAAACTTGGATCATAATAACTTTTGATATCCATACTGCTACTCCGTCATCTTTTCAATTCTTGTTACAAGAATGCCTTCAGCACCAAGTTCTATAAGCTGATCAAAAACACTCCAGAACTTATCTTCTGCAACAACCGTCTGAACAGATACCCAATCAGATTCAAATAGCTTTGTTACTGTAGGAGATTTCATTCCACCAACTATAGCAGCTGCTTCTTTGATGTGCTCTTCTGGTAAGTTGAACATTACGTATTTATAATTTTTTGCCCTGATAACACTGTCAATTCTGAGCAGCAATTTATCCAGAATGTTCTTTCTTTCAGATTCAATATCAGGATTCATGACCATTATTGCAGAACTCTGATATATCTCTTCAACTTCTTTCAGACCATTCATCTTCAATGTTGTGCCAGTGCTAACAAGATCACATATTGCATCAGCAACTCCAATCGCAGGAGTGACCTCAACAGATCCTGAAACATTTACATAGGATGCACTGACACCATTCTTCTTAAGAACTCCATCCAAAATATTTGGATATGAAGTTGCAATTCTGAGTCCATCGAGATCTTTGAGACCTGTGTAATTGAAAGAATTGGGAACAGCAACAGAAAGACGACATTTTGCAAAGCCCAAATCTCGTATGACATCCAAAGCTATCTGCTTCTCATCAAATTCATTTCGTCCAACAATTCCGATATCTGCAATACCAGATTTAACATAGCCTGGAATATCATCATCACGAACAAATAAAAATTCCAACGGGAAGTTATATGCTTCTTCCTTCAGAACTCTTGGGTCATTACCGAAATTGATACCACACTGCTCAATTATTCCCAATGACTTCTCGCTCAATCGGCCCTTACTTTGAATTGCTATTCTTAATTTCTTTTCCATTCTTGTATCCTCTTAAAATTTTAATAATATATTTTTGTAAAAAAAATCTCCGCATAAGCGGAGAATTGAGTATGACGAAACGTCCACACCACTTATGGTCGGTTGAAAGCTATATGTAGATGATGTAGGTTCGCTATAATTGTGTTCATGGTTTTATATTGCATAGAACTAAAATAAATGTCAATTGCTTTACTTGCATAAGTATGCAATTTTTATACATTTTTTTAATTTAGTTCTTCTGCCTCTCCTTCTGTTTCTTTACTGCTGAAATCTTTTTCAACTTTTCTCATTCTGAAAGCCCAAACAAATAGACCAAGTCCGTAGAAAATTGTAATTATACCAACAATTTTAACAAAGAAGTCTGTTACCTGTCCTGGATATATGATGAATATCAAAGCAACAACTATGTTGAATACAGCAGGAATGATTGAAAGAGAGAAGCCCTCAAGCTTGTTTCTCTTTGCTGTCAAAGAACTTACCAATCTAGATAAGGCAGCTATGATCAATTGGAAAGCAAAAAGATAAAGCACAATGGTTGTTGCTATCTGTGTTGAAACAAAAGGATAGATGATGATCACCAAACCAACAACAATACTTACAATACCACTGATAACACCAGCAATTCTGGTTGTTTTGAATTCATTGAATTGAGCAACAAGAAGCAGCTCTTTAACACCGTTGATCACGCTTGCAATACCAAACAAAATCAAAAGGATGCTCAAAAAGCTCTGACTTTGAAATGTAATAAAAATTCCAACTGCAACAACAAGAGCTGCTAGAATCATAGTAAACATAAAATTTTTACTTAAAAAACCTTTTTTCATATTTCTCTCCCTGGTCCATGACCAGTAATAATACTAATTTATTTTAAGGGAACTTTCCACCGATTCATCCTCTATTGATTTCAACTCAACGTCAAATATCAGCAGACTGTTTGGTTCAATATTATTTGCACCTTGCTTGCCATATGCCAAATCAGGATGCACCCAGAACCTATATTTTGAACCAACTTTCATGAGCTTGAGTCCCTCTGTAAATCCTGGAATGGAGCAATCAACACTGTAGATAGCATCTCCATCACTCTGTCCAACAAGAGTTCCATCCATGAGCTGTATTTGATAATTCAATGTGACCTGCTGACCGGAAACAGGACTTGCTCCTGATCCTGGAACAAGAACCTTGTACTGAAGTCCACTGCTTGTAACTTTGACTCCAGATAGCTCTTTATTCATGACCAAATAATTATTTGCATCTTCCAGATTATCAGCTGCAATCTTCTCTATTTCATCAGATTCCTGTGATAGCATTGAACTCTGCATATCACTCAATATTTGATTCAGCTGTGCTTCGTTGTAGATTCCAGTGTTGTACATTGCATCAAGTGCACCTTTTGCAAAATAAACACCATCAAGCTTGAAGCCCTGTTTTTCAATTGCTAAATAAGAAATATATGCATAAGCATAGCTAAATTTCTCTTCAATAGTTTCAGGAGCTGCAATATCAGCCAAAGGATTATCGTAAGAATCAAGACTGTTCAGACTTGCGGAATTGTTTTCTGATTGTGAGGACATGGCATCACTCACTATAGTCGATGTTGACTTGTTATGTTCTTCACTACTTGGTAGTGCATAAATGCACGCACTGACCATCAATAAGCATAAAACTGAGAATGTACTTCTAAGGACTATCTTCACGGTATTTTTCCTCTTTGTGTGCCGTTGCAGGGGTATAGCTACGCTTCACCTTCGAATATCTCTCACCCCAAATTAATATTCAAATTGCTTAAAACGTCTAATGAAACTTTACAACAGATAATGGTGTATGTAAAGCAAAAACAACAGTTTTTTATATTATACTCACTAATTAGTGTAACAATTGTTGCATTTTTTGTTACATTTTTTATTTCATTCTAACTTTATTTTTAAACATGTTTTATCTTTATGCTATGAGAAAACATCTTTTGGTGTTATAATTGACCTCATGAAGATAAATGAAGTAGTAGATACAATTTCAGGCAAAATCCTATGTGGAGAAAATCATACCAATATGAATGTTGAATTTGGTTTCGCTAGTGATATGATGAGCGACGTTTTAACACTACTTGAAGATGATATTTTACTTATCACAGGACTTGCAAATGCGCAGGCAATACGTACTGCAGTAATGAGTGACGTTAAGAATATAGTAATTGCTCGTGGAAAGGTTGTAACTGATGATATGATAGAGTTGGCTAACGATTCAGATATCTCAATCATTGCCAGTCCTTTTTCACTGTACAAAATCAGTGGGCTGCTCTATAACCAGGGTTTAAAAGCCATATATTGAGCACTTTCTTGAGAACCAAAAAAAGACGATAAAGTTGATAACTTTTTCGTCTTTTTTATTCTTCAGTTTCTTACCTAAATTGGAAGTTTCACAATAGGTACATTCTCATAATCCATCTTAACTTTATCTCTCTCAAGTGCAGATGAATCAGCAACAATAGCTGTTGATACTTTTTTACTGCTTTGAAGTCTCTTGGCAGTTTCATTTATATCCTGGCTTGTAACTTCTAGAACATATCTTCTGGCAGCTGCTCTGAGCTCATCATCGACCTTGAACAGAATTCTTCTGAAATCAGTAATTGATGTTGATGATGGACCATAAGGTCTAAGATCATTTGCAACATTGCTTATTATAGCATCCTCTATCTCTTCTTTCTTGACATCAAGGTTTGCATAATGAATCAAAGAGTTCTTGTAAGCTTCAAAAGTTGAGGCCAAGTTAGGATCACTAGCAGAAAGAAATATGAACAGCTGCTCAAGACTATCGGTATGACAGTCAACGCCATAAGCTCCACCCTGCACTCTTATAGTATTCCAAAGATCTCCACCTGCTAATATTGATGAAAGAATTCTTTCAACAGAATTTTCTTTTGTTCCAAGTCCACTTCCAGGCATGACATAAACAGTATGGTTTACTGATGCAGGCAAGATAAATGCTTGCTTGTTGTTGAATTCATCTCCAAGAAGTTTGAAATCTAGATGTCTGACTTCAATATCTTCTTTCAAAGGGAATGCTTTCAAGAAAGTATGAACGCTCTTCATTGCGCTGCTCATCATCTTCTTCTCACAGGAGAGATGAACCTCATATCTTTTTCTATTGAGAAGTTTTTCTTGTATTGTTTTGAGTTCCATTGCAATACCTTTCACTTCTTCTCGCTGAATTGAATTCAAGAACAACCACTGAGCAACACCAAATGATTTTTCCATTATCATTCCGTTCTCACTGAATACACTTGAAGCTGCAAGACTTGCAAATCTGTAGCCAATATTTGATGCAATTGATTTGTAGATCTCTCTGAATCCAATTATAGATTCCCAGATAATCTTGTAATCATCAACTTGTGCCTCTTGAATGATCTTTCGAGTGAGCTCCAAAGCTCCATCTACATCTTCTTCAAGCATCTTCACTCTACCGAGGAAGAAATGTGAACGAGAGTGATCTGTTCTGCTACCACCTTCAACGGTCAATGAAAAACCACCAGCATTGTTCATTATCTCAGTCATGACTTTTGTGTTGTCCATATCTGCGACATTGCATCTTTCAAGCACTTTAGAATACAGAGGAAGGAGCATGAGCTCTCTTTCTGTGAAATCTTCAACATGAATTGCATAATCAAAATAAACGATCTTGTTTGTTTCCAATGCAACCTTATGAACTGGAATCTTTAAATCGGTGATGCTTTTGTGCTCAATTGTTCTGATCTCTTTAGGTAGATCTTCAATTGATAATTTTGGTATAGATTTGAGACTCTCTGGAGAATCAACTCTTGATAAGAATTCATTCACTCTAATTGTCTTTGCTTTAAGTTGAGCTCTATCTTCCTCAGTGAAACCATCGGTTGCCTCAGTCAATTTCTTCTCAAGCTGTGCTTGGTATTTATCAACAGATTCAACATCTGGAATTGAAGTTAATAACAATCTATGAGGGTTGTTTACAATATTATTAAGAATCCAGTTTGTTAAGTATTTAGGATTCTCTTCCATCTTGTTCTTAAGAAGTTCAATATTCTTGCTGTATTCAATTGTTGTTACAGGAGAATAACCACGAAGCCATCCACGCATTGCACGTCTAATTGCAACCATCCCCATTGGACCATTGTTTGGTTTTTCTTGAATTTGGAAAGTCAATCTTTTCAGTGTTGCTTGGACAAGTTCATCATCAAACCCTTCATTTGTAATTGAGGTCAAACTCTGCATCAAGAATTTTTCAACATCCTCACTGGTATATTTGGCTTTAACACCGCTGAAAGCTATGATCAATGGCATTATGTTGTAATCGCTGCTCACACCACTTACATTGGAGACTTCCTCTCCAATCTCACTATCAATCATCTTCTTATAAAGAGGACAACCTACGGATCCCAGCAAGAGCTCATAGATAAAGTTGAGTGTTATTACCTCTAAAGAGTTGCTTGAATCTGTTGTAGCAAATGAAAGGGCAACAGTTGGTCCTGTTGATTCATCAGTGCTAGGAATGCTTATTGTAGTTGATCTTGGTTCATCCCATTTAACTGGAGTCAATTCAGTCTGAGATATATTGATCTTTGCAAATCCTCTTAAATATTCCTTATCAACCAATTTCAAATATTTCTCTACATTCAAATCACCATAAAGAAATAGTTTGCAGTTCGTAGGATGATAAAATTGATCGTAGAATGCTTTGAACTTGGCATAATTTAAATCAACAATTTCAAGAGGGTCACCACCTGAATTATAGGTGTAGGGAGTATCTGGGAACAGCAGTCTTAGACAGCTGGAGTTTGTTTGATACTCTGCATCATTTCTGTAGCCTAACATTTCGTTGAAGACAACGCCTTTATATGAAAAATTTCCTTCTGAATCCATATTCAATCGGATACCTTCCTGCATGAATGTTTCTTCTCTCAAAAGAGGAGCAAAAACAGCATCGGTATATACATTAAAAATGTTATCGAAGTCTTTTTCTAATGGACTTGCTGCAGGATATAAAGTTTTTGTAGGGTAAGTTACCGCATTCATGTATGTATTTGCACTGCCCTTTTGGAGCGCAATAAATGGATCTCGTAATGGATACTTTTTAGAACCAGCCAATACGCTGTGCTCAATAATATGAGCTACACCACTGTTATTACTTGGGATAGTATTAAACACATATGAGAAAAATAATTCTTTATCATCATTTGCAACATGATAAACTTCCATGCCTGTTGCAATATGTTTGAACAAATAACCTGTAGCAGAATACTCTGATAGTTTATTTATCTCAACCAAACTGAACCCGCTAAGTTCATCACCAATAGATAATTTTTGATCTGACATCAATCCTCCTGTACAATCTGAATATAATCAAGTTATGGCAACTTGGCAATCAAATTAGTACAACTAATATTTTTATATAATACATAGTATACATCAATACCATGCTTTGGTTCAACAAATAGCAAACATTATACATATTGCTAAAATAAATAGATTGTTCTAATCTAGAAACATGAGTATATCATATAATACAAACAATAAGCCACTGCTTTACTGCCATCGGGGCGTACATATCAATGCACCTGAAAATAGTCTACCTGCTTTTAAGGATGTTATGGAGTTGGGTTTCAAAGCAATTGAAACAGATATTCATATCTGTAAAAGTGGTGAGATTGTTATAATTCATGATAACAACACAAATAGGATGACTGGCGTCAACTTGGAGATTGAGAGGTCCACTCTATCTCAATTGAAGGAACTTGATTTAGGAATCAATTGCTCACCAGAATATAAAAATACAAAAATACCAACTCTTCGTGAGCTATTTGAACTGTGTGGTAACAATGTTCTATACGATCTTGAATTGAAAAGTTCAACAATTCACAACAGAGAGCTGGCAATTAAAACTTGGAAATTGATCCAAGAATTCCATCTTGAATTCAATTGCATTGTGAGCTCTTTCAATCCAGTTGCAATAAAAGCCTTTGAAAGATGTTCAAATTATGCTCTCCAAACAGCTGTTATTTTCAGTGAAGGACAGAAGGTACCTAAAATTCTACAGCATGGTTGGGGCTCTCATCTATGTGGAAGCACGATTTTAAAACCAGATTATGTTCAAGTCAACGATGACTTCATCAAAAAAATTGAAGATACTGGTTTGAAAGTTCTTCCTTGGTGTGTCGATACCATAGCAGATGCAAAAACTATTCTTCAGTATGATTGCATGGGTGTGATAACAAACAGACCAACAATATTATCTAAGTCCGAACTGTTCTATTAGAAATTCTCCTTCAATAAAAATATTCCTTTCAAAATAAATCTATTGAATGCACCGTACAGAGCACTATTTTTGGTATCTCCATTTGAAATGCTTTCATATGGTCCACTATCAAAAACGACAGATCCCATCTTGATATTCGCTACCTCCAGTGAGCCTGCAGTTCTCACAACATCCTTATAGCCTTCAACTACATCGGTCACCTCATTCTTGAAAGTGATATGATAATCATACGTACTTGTTGATATACCCCCCACTTCATCACTGTCCAAACTATCATCAAGAGTTACAATGGCTCCAAGACTCTCGAGAGAATCCACTATTTTATTTCTGTCTATAACTTCAATTGGAACTTGGTTCAAATCCTGCTCATAAATATTCAGAAGCACAGTCTTACCTTCAAACTCACTTGAACCTCTGTAGGTGATCAAATAACTTCTGTTCTCATTCTCTAAAAGTTTAACAGCATCTTCATATCCTGCCTCATAAAGCTTGTACAATGTGCTATCAAGATTTATCTCCAGAAGAAGAACTCCTTTTAAAAACTTTGATTTATTTTTTGGTATGAACTTATAATCAACATCCTTTGATGGAATTGAGATTCTCTCTGTTTCAAGATAGGTGCTCAATGTTGGACTGTAGGAAGAGTAGCTTATTTTTAACTGAGCATTCAAAATAGCTGGAGGGAACAGTCCTGCTTGTCTTGTTACTTCAATCAAACAGCTCAAAGTGTTGGCATCAAAATCATATACTGAAATTTTTGTTTTATCGAGTATGGAAAGGCATCTGCTCAATAATTCATCAGGAGTTATATTTTTAACAGTGATATTATTATTTCTGCTTATTATGTAGGCATCTACAAGACTGTCAAATGCTTTATAATCCTTATTATCTCTGTAAAAAGAATCGGCTTTTGAAACCAGAGCTTGAATTTTCTGAGTTGATGTTGTCACAGATTCTCGTCTGCTCTCAAGAGCATTTCCATAGTCCTCTGTTGATACTGTGAAAAGGAATGTTCCTTGAACTGTATCATCCTCTTTCGTTTCAAAATGTCTATTTCTATTGTAAAGTCCCAATTCCTTGACTCCAAGAGTATCAATAAGAGATTGAGTGTAATAGGATAAGTTGTCTCCAAGAGACAGACTCTCATCCAAAGAACTTATCATCTTTCCACATGCCAATTCATATGCATCTTCTTCATTTGAAGCTGTAGCTGTGACTATGTAATTAAGTTCATTTTCATCGGATAAAGAATTGTTTATCCAATAAGGAGTGCTATCAACATTTTTAGAGAGGTCTGCTGTTGTACATGATACAAGGATCAATAAAGAGAGCAATATCAATAGAATTTTTTTCACTTCAATCTCCTTTCTTTAAAATAGTACAGAAGCTTTTATACCTAAAATAATACTCGAATCAACAAAGGATGTAAACATTGTATTGGCTTCATAGTATGCTTCAAGATTGTACCTCTCATTCAAATATACATAATAACCGACAGTGTATTTTGCATGAAACCCAAATTCATCTTTGTATCCCACACCACCAAGAGCTGTTGCTCTTATTCCTGTATTTCTAAGCAGAGAATCACTGTTGAAAATAAGAGACAGAGGTAAATCAATGGAGAGACCAGCATCAAAATAACCTGCAGTCATTTGATATTTTATGTTGTAAGCTCCACCACATTCGAACATCATATTTGCATTTTTTAAAAAAGGTATGATGCTTTTGAAATAGGTATAGCTGAGTGAGCTGTATATTGATTTTCCCATGAAATCAAAGGATGCTTGAGAGGAGAGCATTCCAGTTGGACCTTCTACAAGGCTCAATTTAGGAGACAGTCCCTCATTGTAGAGTATATTTAGAGTGGCTGTGTGATCAAATATCGAGTTGATGTTGCACAGACCGACGCTATCTCCACTCTCATCCTTTATATAAAAATACTGACTGTTCAACGGAACATCATCTTCATCAAATTCGTAAGAAGTCAATTGGGATGTTGTGTAATCAATGCTCAAAGATCCATCATCTTCAAAAAGTGAGTCGATATCATATTTATATGCATCATATGTTTTTTTCTCGAGCATCTGAAAAAGATTGTCCTCATTCTCAGCCTTCAACACCTCAACTGTAAAGTCCAGTTTTTTATTGTTGTAGGAGGTAGAGAAATCAACAACAAGAGTATTTTCTTCTTCATTGTAATCAACAACAACAACATCAATATGCATCGAATCTGTTTTATCGTTGTCAATTACAATGTAAGAAGGAAGTATTTGAGATAGAGCATCTCTGACTCCAATTTTTAATTCACCTTCAATAGATTTGGGAACATCAAATGAAAAATCGACTGATGTTGCAAATATAGAAACAGGTATCATAAGGATAAGAAGTAAGATTGATGCTCTTTTTCTCATTATTTTTGAGCTCCAATTTTTAAAATCTCAATGATAAGTCTGCAGGAATCTTCCATAGCAGGAAGAGCTGCCCACTCATTCAATGAATGGAAGTTGTGGCCACCTGTGAAAAGATTAGGACATGGAATTCCTGCATCATTGGCCATTCTAGCTCCATCTGTACCACCACGAATGATTGCTTCAAACAAAGGCATTCCTAAGTTCTTACCAGCTTCAAATATGCTGCTTACAACTTTTGGATTCTTCTTGGAGACCTCAACCATGTTGTAGTATTGCTTTCTTATTTTGACGTCAACTTTTGCACCAGGATAGATAGCCTGTAAAGTCTCAGCTAAAGAGATCAAAGTTTTCTCTCTTCTTTCAAGCTCACTCAAATCAAAATCTCTCATGAACACACCCAATTCAGCTTTATCTAAAGAGCCTTTTATATCAAGTGGACAGTAAAAACCAAATCTACCATCAGTTGCCTCAGGGCTCTCTGCTTGAGGAAGACTTGAAATGTATTTACCTGCAAGAGTCAAGGCGTTCACAAGGCGTCCTCTTGCATCTCCAGTGTGATATGATTTACCTGTGAATGTTATATCTGCGTGTGATGCATTGAAGCACTCTGTTTCAACTTCATATCTTGTACCACCATCTACAGTGTAGCAGTAATCACATTCAATATCATCATATGGGAATACATCCATTCCACATCCAGTCTCTTCATCACAGGTGAAGATGACTTCAATGTCACCGTGTTTTATAGATGAATCATTCAAGATTATTTTAACTGCACTCATGATCTCACTGACACCAGCTTTATCATCTGCACCAAGTAAAGTTGTTCCATCAGATGTGATGATTGTCTCACCTTTATATTGCTCTAGTTGAGGATTCTCTTCAGCTTTGATAACCAAACCACTTTTAAGTTTGATATCACCACCATCATATGAATCTATTACCTGAGGTTTGACACCATTTCCTTTTACAGCATCAGCTGTATCTACATGAGCCATCAGGCCAATGCAAGGAGCACCTTCAACATTTCCATCAATATGAGCAATTAAAATTCCAGTATCAGTTACTTTGATTCTAGATACTCCCATTTCAATCAATTCTTTTTCAAGCATCTTGATTAAATCAATTTGGATAATTGTTGATGGATGATTATCCATGACTTTGTTTGGGTTACTTTGGGTATCCACCTGTGTGTATCTTAAAAATCTCTGTTTGATATCTTCTTGTAATTCTTTATTTGCCATTTTTTTTACTTTTTAAGCCAAAGCTTAAGACTCCTTGAAAAATAAATTTTTTGAGATAAAATCTCTTCCCTATTATTTCACAAAAGGAGTCTACCACACAAGTCTAAACACTAAAATTATATTTCTTAAGCATAGGTTTGACCATGTCTATGACCTTGTAAAGTGAGAAAACACATATCATTATGCCAGTTACAACAGGAGATCTCTCCATGGTCTTTCCAACTGTTATCATGCTGGCAGCCATTGCATAACTTACCTGAGGTTCTGTAGATACCTCTTCCACCCAGTCTTCAAAAGCTTCATCACTGTCACCACCATACTTGTAATACTGATAAAGAGACATCAATGAGCAGGATAGAACTCCAGTGGCAACAGATACAGCAGCTGCTGCTGATATCTTACCCCAGAACATTGTCTTTGGAAGACAGGCATAAACAACACCTGCAACAAACAGAACAACGGAGCGAGTCACAAGCTTTCTCAGATCCTTTTGGAAAGCAATCTGCTGACTTGGAGGAACAGCTCTTCCTAAATCTTCAAATTCCATGTAGATTGCTTTTTTTGTCTCCTCGATTCTTTCATCAAGATTTGCAGCTTCTTCAGCACTCATGAACTGCTTTGATTGCTCCACATACTCATCAAGATTGTCCTCGCTGTTATATACAGTGTCATAGGAAAATTCTAAGTAATCATGTCCTCTCTCTTCTTCAAGAATTCCATCAACTACATCAGAGCCAGTGATATCTTCCATATCAATGCCTCTTTTCTCCATATCTTCATCTTCATCAATATATGGACCCACAACATCAAGTTGCTCATCTACTATTTTAGCAACACTGCTCTTCAGTTCCTTCTCATCAACTTTTGGTTTGATGCTCTGCTGAAATGCCATAGAGCAACCACTTAAAGATATGATGAGCAGCATGACAGTGAATGTCTCAAAAACCGATAATGCTTTTGTCTTTTTCATTTTTTGACTCCTTTTTTTGGTTTATTTAATTGAATTGCATCAACAATTCTAATTTCTAATTTCAAATATTCTGTAGCTCACAATGAACTGGAGTCTTATTGTTGGATATCCTCCAAGACTTTCTTTTAATTGATTTATTGTTACATCATAAACACCGTTGGGATTGATAAAGATAATTGCAGGTTCTATTTGAAATTTTTTGACACCAAAGGTATACCCAAGACCCAATTGATTGAGATAGTTGAGTCTTGTGCTAGGTGCATCAGAACCAAATACATATGAAATATCAAACATTGAAAACGAAAAGAACAGACCATTTTCAAATGGACGATAATTCAGATTTAGAGCTGCGCCCAAGGATGTTGCATCCTTATTTTCTTCTGTTGGAATTACGTAATTTACAGGAATTGAGAATTCAAGTCCTGGAGCAACACTCATTTTAGTTTCAATTTGATTGTAAACAGTTTTATTGAGAAGTGGATCTAGATATCCCAAATCAAGTCCAAAATATATTGATGAAACATCATCATCACAAAATGCGCCTGTTGAAATTAATAAAAATAGAAATACTGCAATGATTTTTTTCATTTTCTTGTCTCCTACAAAAACAGTAAGAGCTAAAAGTAGAAAATGAAATAGCAATTATGGACTAGTTAAAAATGGGTAGATTCACTCAGTCATTGTCAAATTCAAGGCCCAAATTGCTAATGAGTTCATTTTTATCCTCATCTTTTTTGATTCTTGATTCAAATTCAAAATCGCCATGGTCTGATGTACTGATTACAAAGCCATTTCTTTTTGATTTAACTTTTTGAAAGACAAGACTTTCAATTTGGTCCAGTTCCTCACTCCATTTAATCTGTGCACCTTTTTTGCCTGGTGAATAGAGCATCAACATACCATTGTAGGATACAAGACGTCCGTGGACAAAGGCATCCTCTACTTTTTCAGGTAACATAGCAACATTTGTTGAATAGAAATCATCAGTCTTAAGGACTTTTGCGATTTTCTTTTTGCTGACAAAAAATTCCAAATAGACATACAGTCCTGCAGATAAAACAAGAACAACAGCTGTCAACCAATAATAAAGCAGTCCTATTGTAGCTCTTGGTACCAATACAATAACAAATGCAGAAACAATCATCAGAATTCTTAAAATAACTTTCATCCAAAATCTCCTAAAACGTGAAATCAAGATACCACAAATTAAAAAAATACTCCACATGAGATGTTTTCAATAAAAGACTGATGCAAATTCAATAAATTTTACGTGATATTCTTTGGAGGTTCTCATGAAAAAGAAAACATATATAATAACGATGCTATTGTTCATAGCATTATCATCGCTTTTCATCAGCTGTGATGAAAGCAATCCAACAAGTACAGTTGAGCTATCTATTGCGCTGCCAGAAGGTAGCAATGGAGAGAAGACCATTCTTCCAAATGGGGTATCATTGAATATTGCATCCTATGAAATCACAGCATTTGGTCCAACTGAAGAATACAACAAGAAAACCAGAGTCATAACAAACTCAAAATGTGTTTATGAAAATCTAGATTTAGGACAGTGGACATTCTTCGTAACTGCCTACAACGAAGAGAAGACACCAATTGTAACAGGAGATTGTACAGTAGAGCTTACAGCTCTTCCTGCTTCAGTAAATGTTGATCTCGATAAATTCATGGGCAAAGGAGGTCTAAGTGTGAACTTCACCTGGGATTCTGAAGTTGTCAAAGACCCTGATTTAGAACTTGAATTGAAATATACAGATGGAAATACGGAAAAAATAAGTCCAACTACAGTTGAATACAGCAAAGGTCAAGCATCGATTGAAATAAACAAACAGAAGGCAGGCTCTTACACCCTCATCGCTCAACTGCATGATGGTAATACCAATATAGCCGGTTGTGTCGAGGCGATAAGGATTCTATGTGGCAAAGTAAGTGAGAAAACAATTCATTTGGATATATCAGACACCTCAACAGTGTCTGAAAAAAAAAATTCTCCCTTAGTAATTAACAACACAACAGGAAAACCAATATCCTGCATAATTACAAATGTTGAAAGCAAGGTCTCTTTAAATTCAACAGTCAAACCAGTTTTGATCTCTAAAGATGGCTCTCCTTTAACAGATTATGATCTGACTTGGTATCTAGATGGTACACTGCTGGGCTCAGGAAACAACTGCACATTCAAGCCTGATCTTGGTAAGCATCGTCTTGATGTCGTTGTTGAAAACAAGAGCATTCAAGGAACAAGAAGCTCATGCAACTTCTTGTTCGAGGTCACCAGCAACACCCCACTATATGTACCTACTCTTGTAAACTCAGTTGAAAACAAGACGGATGGAATAAACGTTGGAAGAGATATGAAAATAGAATTTCTTCCTGATGGTAAATTTCTTCTCTACTGTGGAGAGTTTGAAACACTTCAGATATGCAGAGTGGTTAACAACAGCATTGAAGTGCTGAAGACATACAAGAGCTCATCAAGCATGCCTTTAATGCGAGTCAATGATATTGCAGTATCTGCAAAGAATAATAAAGTGTTCATAACCGAAAGTGCTACAAATTCACTGACTGCCTACGATTACAGCTACAACCAACTCACAAATCTGTATAGAAGCGATACTTATAACAATGCAGCAACCAAGATGGGCAACATCTCAGTGCGAGCATATGATATCTTTGTTGATGATCCATCATCAAATGCTTTCAGACAGTATCTTCTGAATCCTCAGACTGATGAGGAGAAGCAAGATTTTGCAGTATCTTATGCATACAACTCAAAATATGGTAACTTTATTTGCAACACCACAAGTATAAGTCCAGATCTTTGCAGTGTCCTCAGGACATCAACAAATGGACTCACCTCCTTTGCAAATATTGTCAGAGAGGTTGAAGATCTGAGTGTAATTCCATACGCAATACCAGGTCCAACATTTGCGATGAATGAGAAGATAAATGGTGCAGCTCTATCCTACAATAGGTTCATAATCAGCTCAAAGAACAAGCTATCTTCTTATGCTGTTCCCAATGAGAACACAACAAGCTATGTTCTCAAGAAAGAAATCAGAGGAGGCAGCAATGAAATCAAGAGCTTTGAAAGTGTTGAGGATTTTGCATTCTATACAAACATATCAAAGATTGATGCATCAAATATTGTAGACAAGATGTATGTTCTTACAAAGAACTCAAACTCTGTAATGACATTCGAAATCAATGAAGGAGATTATGAAATGAAGATGATTGGTTCTGTAGATCTAGGTGATTTCATACCATCATCATTTGCCCTATCTCCAAATAAGGAGAACATGATTGTTGTTGGAGAGAATGATCATTTATTGAAACTTCTGAAGATCAGAACAAATTAATTTTTGATACTCAAAAAAAAAACAAACTTCCAAGATGCTTATCAAGGAAGTTTGTTTTTTACTGCAGTCCTGTTTTATTTTATACTGAACATATTTATAAGAAGCTGTGAGCTCATCATCTCTGAATCCTTCATTGATGAGATTGTCTCGGCAAATTCTTGGAAATCTGCAACGCTATCAAGCATCATGAGTCTTACAAAAGACTCATCTTCTTCATTGCAGAAGAATTTAACTTTAGCTTGATCCTCTTCCTCACGAAGAATATCAAGTTGGATGATCACATCTTCCTTTCTTATATGATAAGAAGCTACTTTACTTGTATCAAGAGTTGATACAAAAAATCCTTCTTGAACAAAACCATCCATTACAGAATCACAGATGAACTGTGCAGTACGCAATGATGGGAAATCCAATTCAATAGTGACTTGGTTTTCATTCTGTTTGAGATTTAACTTCTTCTTGTATCCACTGCCTGGAGCTTTGAAAGCTGCCACAAGCATTGGTGGAGCAGCAACTGATGCTACCAACATTGTCATGACGGCAACACCGAATAATTCATGATTGATTGCTCCTGATGCAAGACCAATACCTGCAACAATCAATGTGACCTCACCACGAGGCAACATACCAGAGCCAATTCTGAAGGCACCTCTTGCATTGAATCCAACAAATAAAGCTGGAAGTCCGCAACCAACAAGCTTACCAATGAATGCTATAACCGCAAATATAAGGGCAAATCCAAGTACAGATTTCAATGCACTGAAGTTAACCATCATACCCATAACTGCAAAGAATACAGGTACAAAGAACTCACTTACTGATTCAATTCTTGCACTGAGTGCATGAGCTACATCTGTTTGGCTCAATGAGAGTCCTGTGATGTAGGCACCAATTATCATTGCAAGTCCAGCCATCTCTGAAAGACCTGCAAGCACCAAAGCAATACCAAAAGCTACTTCTGTTATCAAAGGTAATTGACCAAGTCTCTTCATGTTTTTTGTAAAATGAGGGGCCAATATGATACCAAGGACCATACATATTGCCCAGAAAGCAATTGCTTTGAATGCAACATTACCAATCATGCCCCAATCAATTGCTCCACCTTCCAGTTGTACTGAGGAAATACCAACAACAACTGATAGAAGTACAATTGATATTACATCATCAAGTACAGCCGCAGCCATGATTGTAACACCTTCAGGAGTTGCAATCTTCTTGTTCTCACCCAATATTCTAGCGGTTATACCGATAGAGGTAGCAGTACATACAGTTCCTAGAAAAAGAGCTGAGGGGTCCATCAGTGAACTCACTTCCGGTCTCAAAAGAACTGTAATACCAGCACCCAGAAAGAAGGAAACAATTACGCCACTCAAACCAATAACAGTGGCCTTACCGCTGAATTTTATGAATGTAGGTAGGTCTGTTTCCAATCCAGAATCAAACAATAGGAATATAGATCCCAGTGTTGAAATTCCATAAAGTGCCGGTGACACTGGAACTGTGGAGTTCAGCGGTAGAGGAAACAAGGGCCCAAAACTTCCAAGGGCAAGTCCACCCAATAAGTAAGGTCCTATTATCATTCCTGCAACCAACTCACCCAATACTTTTGGTTGTTTCAAATATTTTGCAAATACGTAACCAATGAATTTTGTGGCTATTAAAATGAAGCCCAACTGCAACATCAAAACCATCATCTCTTCAGACATTTAGTTCTCTCCTTTTGTTTTTTAAAAAACTAAATACCGAATACTGATAAAACCTGTTTTGTACTGGTAGCTTCAAGAATCTTAGTTCTAGATTCTTCTGTTCTTATAATTCTACTGATCTCTGCTAAGAACTGTACATGAGGACCTATATGATCACTTGGTGAGAGTGTCAAAATGAAGATATTACTTGGTTCTCCATCCAAAGAGCTGAAATCAACCCCATCTTTCTTAACACCAATACAGGCTACAAGATTATCTACAGCTTTTGTTTTAGCATGTGGAATTGCAACTCCCTGCTGAATACCTGTAGACATTTGATTCTCTCTTTCCATAATATTATTGAAGGCCAATTCTTTGTCTTTTAACTTGCCGTTATCAACTAGAATCTGTAATAGCTCCTGAATAATTTCTTCTTTATTAGTTCCTTTCAAATCAATAGCAACTAATTTTTCACTAAGAACATTTTTCAATTTCATAAGTCTTCCTCTAATTGTGCTTCTATTTTCACACTAGATTGTTTATTTTTTACTGTTTATAAGTATTGGCTAATCATAACATTATGATGGGCTCTTGGTAAAGTAATAAAATATTTCTATAATAGATTAAACGCTTTAAAAATAGCCCAACAAACAAATATTACACAAATGAAGAACAAAATGTGTGCAAAAAGAAATCCCAGTTATTATAGTTTTACCTATCCTAACTGGGATTGCATTGGACCGTTAATATTTAAGCTTTATAAATAGGTCTCTTCTCGTAAGTTGTGTGCAACAACTTATGAGCTTTATGTGATAGAGGCTCTTCAAGATAATCACCATAAATCTTTTGAATATAAGGATTTTCATGTGATTTTCTCAATGCACTGTGCTCATCATCTTCATAAAGACCTTCAATACGCTTTGCACGAGTTTCATCGGTTGTTCCATAAGGTTGACCACCACCTGCAATACATCCACCACGACATGCCATAACTTCTATGAAATCATAAGGAGCAGGTTTTCCAGCTCTCTTTGCTTCTAGAACTTCTTCACATATTGGCTTTGCATTAGCAAGTCCGTGTACAAGAGCGACTCTAACTTTTGTGCCCTTTATATCAACTTCACCCTTACGGATACTTTCCATACCTCTTACAGCATTGACCTCAACCTTATCAAGTTCTTCACCTGTTACAAGATGATATGCAGTTCTAACAGCAGCTTCCATAACACCACCTGTGACACCGAAAATGGTACCAGCACCTGTGTATTCTCCAATTGGATTATCTGCTTCTTCTTCATGCATCTCTTTCAAATCAATACCTTGAGATCTCATCAATCTACCAAGCTCTCTTGTTGTAAGAACTAAATCAACATCATCATAGCCTGAGCTCTTCATGTTATCATCTCTGCCTCTTTCGAACTTTTTGGCAGTACATGGCATGATTGCCACACTGTAGATATCTTTAGGATCTATCTTAGAAGCCTGTGCATAATAAGTTTTTGTGATTGCACCTTGCATCATCATAGGAGATTTTGCAGAGGATAAATTCTCATTTAACTCAGGATAATATTTCTCACAGTAATCAACCCAAGAAGGACAGCATGAAGTGAACTGAGGAAGAACTGAACCTTCTGTTGTCAATCTCTTAACAAATTCAGATCCCTCTTCCATGATTGTTAGATCAGCTCCGAAGTTTGTATCAAATACAGTATCACAACCAAGAGCTCTCAATGATGCATACAACTTACCTGTTGAAACGGTTCCTGCAGGTAAATCAAATTCCTCACTGATACCAACACGAGTAGCTGGAGCCATCTGTACAACAACATGCTTGCTAGGATCTGCAACTGCCATTCTGAATTCATCAGTTTGATCTTTTTCATGAATTGCACCTACAGGGCAATGAACAACACACTGACCACATTTAACACATGGAGAATCATTCAATCTGAGACTTGCAGCAGGACTCATTGTGGTTTTATCACCACGACCTACAAACTCAAGAGCATACACGCCTTGCAGTTCCTGACAGACCTGAACACAGCGTCCACACTTAATGCATTTTTCAGGATCAAGCACGATAGATGGTGTTGAATCATCTATTGGAGCATCAGATACATTTGGAGCATATGGAATCTCTCTGATTCCAAACTCTGCAGCAAGGGTCTGTAACTCACAGTTACCATTTCTTATACAAGTCAAACAAGAAGCAGGATGAGTGCTCAATGTCATTTCCAATATTGTCTTTCTAACTTGGAACAATTCAGCATCGTTGGTAATCACGCTCATACCTTCACTTGCTGGAGTTGAACACGCACGAATTATTTTCTTGTTTCCCTCTTGCTTGCATATGCACATACCACATGAAGCAAATGGAGTTAAATCAGGATGATAACAAAGAGTTGGTATTTTTACACCAACACTTTTAGCAGCATTGAGTACTGTTGTTCCTTCTTCGACTTCTGCAGGGATTCCGTTTATTTTTAAATTAATCATTTATTCCTCCAAACTAGTGAATTGAAATAGCGCCAAACTTACATGTTTGAATACAAGCGCCGCATTTAATACATACAGTTGTATCAATAACATGAGGTTTCTTTACTTCGCCGCTAATTGCACCAACTGGGCACTTACGTGCACAAGCTGTACATCCAACACACTTTTCAGGATCAATTGTATATGTAATTAATTTTTTACATTTACCTGCTGGACATTTCTTATCAACAATGTGAGCCATGAATTCATCTTCAAACCATTTCAATGAAGAGATAAGTGGATTAGGTGCAGTTTGACCCAAAGCACATAAAGATCCACGTTGCATTGCATGAGCTACATCTTTCATCTTCTTGATGTCAGCTAGCTCACCATTACCATTGGTTATCTTTTCAAGGATGTTCAATAAAGTACGACCACCGATTCTACAAGGGGCACATTTACCACAAGCTTCATCTACAGAGAAGTTCAAGTAGAACTTTGCAACATCAACCATGCAGTCATCTTCATTTATTACAATCATTGAACCAGATCCCATCATGGAACCGATTGATTGCAATCGACCAAAGTCAATTGGAGTATCAAGATTTTCTGCACTGATCATACCGCCGGAAGGTCCGCCTGTTTGAACAGCTTTGAATTTTTTGCCGCCGGTAATACCACCACCGATATCATAAACAATCTCTCTCAATGTTGTTCCCATTGGAACTTCAACAAGACCAGAGTTTTTTATCTTACCTGTTAGAGCAAAAACTTTTGTTCCTGGGCTATCTTCTGTACCAATTTTATGGAACCATTCTCCACCACGAGTTAGAATTACTGGAATATTTGCCCATGTCTCTACGTTGTTAAGACATGTTGGTTTTTGCCATAATCCCTTAACTGCAGGGAAAGGAGGTCTTGGTTGAGGCATACCTCTGTGACCTTCAAGAGATTGAATCAATGCTGTTTCTTCACCACAGACGAATGCACCAGCACCATAACGCAATTCAATATCAAAATCAAAACCAGAACCAAGGATATCTTTACCAAGCAGGCCATACTCATGTGCCTGTTTGATAGCAATTTCCAATCTATGAATAGCCAATGGATATTCAGCTCTGATATAGATGAAACCTTTATTTGCGCCAATTGTGTGACCACAAATTGTCATACCTTCAAGAATTGAATGAGGATCTCCTTCTAGAGTGGAACGATCCATGTATGCTCCGGGATCACCTTCATCAGCATTACAAGCAACATACTTAACATCATTTTGTGCCATCTTGGTGAAATTCCATTTCATCCAAGTTGGGAAACCTGCACCACCACGACCTCGAAGTCCAGCTGTTTTCAATTCATTGATGACATCTTCTGGAGTCAAATCGAACAGTACTTTTTCCAATGCTTCATAACCATCTCTTGCGATATATTCATCAATGTTTTCAGGATTGATGAATCCACAGTTACGAAGAACAATTCTATACTGCTTTTTGTAGAAGTTGATGTCCTCTACCTGGCCAGCTTTCTGTTTTGCAGTTTCTTTATTATAAAGAAGTCTCTCAACCTGACGACCTTTGATGATGTGCTCACTGATCAATTCTTTAGCATCACTAGGTTTGACCTGTACGTAAAAAGAATCTTCAGGAAGAATCTTAACAATTGGGCCCTGTTCACAGAAACCGAAACAACCGGTCTTTACAACCTGTACTTCATCTGCTACGCCCTGTGCTTTAGCTTCTGCAATTAAATTTTTATAGATATCGTCGCTGTGACTGGATTCACATCCAGAACCACCACAGACCAATATGTAGTTTCTGATAGCCATTACTTGTCTCCTACTATGTCAGATGCGGGACGATCAATTACATGATCATTTACCAATTTTTTGTTGATGATGTGGTCTTCAACAATCTTATCTACAGTTGCTTTATCCACATTACCGTAAATAATATTTGGCATATTAGGCATGATTACTTCTAAAGTAGGTTCTACAGAACACAATCCCATGCAACCTGTTTGAGTAACTGAGATATTTGTGATGCCTCTTTTTTCAAATTGATCCAAGAATTCATCAAGCACAATCTTAGCACCGGCTGCGATACCACATGTACCCATACCAATAATAATTTGTCCTTCTTTTCCTTCTGTGGCTCTTCTTTTGATATCATCTTGTTTTGATTCTCTGAGTTTCCTCAGTTGATCAAGTGTCATTTTTGCCATTTCATTCTCCTTTTGTAAGTCTAAAAAATAAGTTGTCTCTTCACATAATAGTCTTTCAAACTATCTTCTTGGTTTCTGAGGAAATCACGCAGCAATATCAGATTTGATGCATTCTCTAAATTTCCGAGTACTTCTATCAGCTCATCTTTATTTACAGTATAAGATGATGTGCCTTTAACAGTTTTAATCTCACGCTCACATTCAAACCAATTAGCTTGCGGGTTGCTCATTAAAGCCAATAAAGTACCTGGGATATCTCCAATCGGAGGTGTATCCACATTGCATAAATCGAAAGAACTATGTACCTCTGTACCTTTGCCTACTGTGGATGTTATTCCAAATCTACTGTTTGTTTCCTTTGTAGCTTGAGCTAAAAAAGGAATTCCAAGTCCAACTTTTCTTTTACTATGTTTGATTCCGTCTGTATAATAAGGGTCCAAAACCATAGTCAATTCATCCTGATCCATTCCCTTACCATCATCTCTTATTGAAAATCTAAAATATCTGTCGACCTCACTGATTTTGAGCCAAACGTGATTACTGTTTGCTTCAAAAGCGTTTTGAGTGATGTCCAATATGTAATCAGTTAAATATCTATGCATTATTCCCCAGCTTATTGAGCAGGAACACTGGCAAGAATGCCAGCAACCTTTTTCTTGGTGACCTTACCAAATACCTCACCACCAACAGTCATAACTGGTGCCAATCCACAGCAACCAATACAACGAACAGCTTCAAGTGAGTATCTACCATCAGGGGTTACCTCACCGATTCCTATTCCCAGTTGATTTTGAATCTCATCTACCAATGTCTCACCACCTTTTAAATAACAAGCCGTACCAAGACATACTTGAATATTTATATCTCCAGGTTTTGTCAATTTGAAGAAATGGTAGAATGTTAAAACACCCCAAATCTTAGCAAAAGGAACATCTATCATTTCTGATACCTGCTCAGCTGCCTCTCTTGAAACATATCCAAATTCACCCTGTACTTTGTGCAATACCATGATTACATTACCTGGTTTTTCTTTCCATTCTTTAATGTATTCCATCAATTCTGGTGAAAAATTCTCTTTATTCTCAGACATGTACCCTCCTAATAATTTATAACTAATAATTCTCACTCGTTTTGACTAAATGATTCTTCATAAATTTATCATACAAGCAATAGTTTGTATAGTTATTTTTTAAGGCAATTAACTGCATTTTAAGTTTTTTTTCAGCTATTTATTTGCTATATATTGACCAAAATATACGTTTAATATACTATTATTCACATTAAAGGAAGGCTAATAATGAATAAAGAACAACTAACTCGGGTTACTAACTACTACAGAGCTTTGATAAAACTACGAGCTATTGGTTTAGAAAAAGTTTTCGCACATAACCTCAGTGACGCAGCTGGAGTGACCGCAACCATCGTAAGAAAGGATTTTTCTCAACTTTCCATAAAAGGACAGAAAAGAGGAGGTTATCAAATTGTTGAATTGATTGATTCTCTCTCCACCATATTGGGCAAAGGCGATGAACAAAATGCAGTTATTGTGGGTTGTGGAAGAATAGGACTTGCACTAATGCACTACTCTGGATTCGAAAATGATGGAATAAATATTGTTGCTGGTTTCGATAATGATCCAAAGGTTTATTCCGATCCATCTCAGCCTGTACCAATCTATCCAATTTCAAGACTTGAAGAATTATGCGAGACTCTCAATGCAAAAGTTGCAATTATAACAG
>Ga0172377_10000585_pt1 | contig 34628 bp, 34 predicted proteins | sample Pumphouse3metaG_FD_119749 | JGI IMG/M metagenome (GOLD analysis project Ga0172377, IMG submission 119749) | Leachate microbial communities from a municipal landfill in Southern Ontario, Canada - Pumphouse #3 metaG | ecosystem: Engineered > Solid waste > Landfill > Unclassified | place: Canada... | reverse complement strand
TTTCCTTCCGGACGGAGATACGCCGCCTTGCTTCCCGTCCCATCGCAGTAGATGCAGCCCCCGCTTCCATCCGGATTGCGGTTCGGACAAGAGAACAGTCCATCCACACCGATCCGGTACACCCGGCATCCGTAGGTCTCCTCCAACCAGGAGCCATACGAGGAGAACGGACCGTCGCTCAATCATACACTCCAATGACCAGGGAGAACTTGCCTTTCACGGAAAGCCCCAGTCCAACGCCGTAGTTGCCCAGCGGCGTCTCGAACGCCACCCCGCTGAACGCTCCAACATCCCAATCGATTCCTGACGAAAACACTCCGGAAGAAAGCACGGAATCCTGGAACGGATCCTCCGGATTGAACAGACCACCGGAAAGGGATTCGACAATGAAGAACGGACTGCCGAATATCGTCCCCAGGCGAAGATGCCAGGAAACGGAAGCCGTCAACGAATCCTGCCGGAACGTCGCCAGACTGTAGCCGGGGATGCCGCACAGACCGCCAATATCCACGTACGAAGCGCTTAATTCCGGTTGCATCCGCATATGGTTTGCCGACAGGGCCCACCGAAGCCCTTGGTGTTCCGGCTTCAGGACGACGTCTTGACGGATGGAGACGCGTGACTGATACCGATTGGTTCCTTCTCCACCCCACCCATAAGAAGCCAAGACATCCAAACGGATGCCTTTACGGGTGAACGCTTTCTCTCTGGCAGTATCCATCACCATACCGACGGACAGATACGGCATGAACAGATGCGATCCACTTTGGTTGACATACACCCACTGGAGCCCGCCGTCCAGATCAACCCCAAGAATATCCGCATACCGGTAATTGGCACCGGTTTTGATGTCCACCCCTTGGTCCAACGACGCATACCGATTTCCATAGGCATAGTTTGTCTTCAAGGAAAGGCCGCCGTACTTCAGCTCCACGGAAGAATGCATTCCAAACGACTGTCCGCCCTTGGAGAAGAACGGCAGGGTGACGCTCGCTCCCAACGCACTTGCATTCTCCTGGTGGAACCACAATCGCACATTCAGTCCCTTTTCAGTCAGGCTGGTGAGATCCAGATTGAGCATGGCGTCAAACAGGAACCACCCCACCCCGCCCGGGGTATTGTTGGAAACTCCTGCGCTGGACCAGCTTCCCAAGGTCAACCGATATTGCGGCACCTCAAAGGTGTGGTATTCGATGTTCAGGACGATATGCTGGGAATCCGACCCCATCGTCACGTTGTACGTGATGGAAGAGAGTTGGTAACTGACCCGTATCCGGTCCAGATAGGCGGTCAATTCCTTCCGCTCCTGGTCATCAAACGATTTTCCGATGAAGTTCTGGAAGTTCGCTTCGGTCGGGGCTTGTTCTGTTGTCGTAGTGGAACGATTCCGCACCACCACCTTTTCCACCGTCCGGGGAGCGATGGTGACGTACGAACCGGTACGTTGCGGATCCTTGACCTCCAGCGTTCTCCCTGCCGCCTCCACCTCCTTGGCAAGATTGCGGAACGCCTCGTCATGGGCATCGCAGATATCACGGCCTTTCTGCAGGATGTACTCGTACCGGTCAAAGGCAAGCGTCCCGACATCCCCTACCTCGGGGAACAACAGGATGTCGGCGTATTCGTACTGGGAAAGCGAATTGGTCTGGGTAACCAACACCAGACTTTGGATGGCGACGGCGCTGAACGTATTCATCTCTTTGGGCGTTAGCCGTTGCAACGCGTTGACGTCCATGGCGACGATGAAGTCCGCGCCAAGCTCCTTGGCCAGCTCAATGGGAAGATTGTCCGTCAGACCACCATCCATCGCCAGGCTTCCGTCATCCTGAGGATATGGCGCAAACACCATGGGAAGCGAAATGGAAGAACGCACCGCCGTCACCAGCGAGCCATGGTCATAGACGATCCGCTCTCCGGAGATGGCGTCCGTCGCCACAGCGCGGAACGGTACGGGAAGCTGGTCGAAATTGGTGATGCCTTCCACATTGGCATATAATTCATTGAGCAGGGCGAGCAGTTTCTGGTCCCCCAGCACTCCGGGGGAGCTTCCGATCCCATCCTTGGAAAAGCCCAACGTGAAGATGTTGTCACGGCGAGGGGCGAACGCCGAGGGCAACGGAAAGGGATCCTCAACCGGCGCCTGCAGCAGGATATTGGTAAGGTCGTAGCTCCTCACCAGCGCATCAATCTCCCCTGGCGTGTAGCCCACGCTGTACAGACTCCCCAGCAAAGCACCCATGCTGGTACCCAGCACCATGTCCACCGGGATGCCATATTCCTCCATCTTTTCGAAGACGGCAAGCTCGGCGAATCCTCGGGCTCCTCCACCGGAGAGCACCACCGCCACTTTTCCTCCCGCTCCGAACACGGAAGCGGCCAACAGCAGAACAAGAAGCGTCACAAGGGCGCGTTTCATTCGGTAGGACCTCCCAGACGGGATCCCACGATCGCGGCATCCCCGTTGACGAACGAAGCGGCGTCCATTTCGTTTTTCTGCTGCCGCTGCAGCCGGGTCACCCAGAGGATTCCTTCCCCGGTGGCGATACCCAGTCCTTTGGTTTTGTCTTTTGCGAACACCATTCCCGGAGCAACGCCTTGGGGGACGGGCATCATCCAGTCGGGATACACTCCACAAAGAAACAGCGTGCGTCCCTGATAGCTGGTATATGCTTTGGGCCACGGAAACAAGGCCCGCACCTGTGCGTTGATCGCCCGGGCGCTGTTGTTCCAATCGATCAGGCCATCCTCCCGTTCCACCAGACGGGTGACGCTCACCGGTCCTTCCTGGGGGTGGGGGTGCAGCGGGGAAGCCAGCGTGGTGACGGCCAGATCCGCCGCCAGCCGGGATACGGCTTGGGACAACGACTCGGTCGTCTCATCCCCCTGAAGCGGAATATGCGTCTGCGCCACGATATCCCCGGCATCCATCTCCAACGCCAGCGTCTGGATGGTGATGCCGGTTTCCGGCAACATCCGGAGAATGGCGTTCTGGATCGGCGCGGGACCGCGGAGCGCGGGAAGCAGGGACGGATGGATGTTCAGCGCGGCGTAGGGGAACAACGAAAGAAATTTGGGGCCGAACAGCTTGCCGTAGGCGAAACAGACCAACGTGTCGCATCCCCACGATGAGATGACACGCCGCTCCTCCCCCCTGAGATGTTCCGGCTGGAACACGGGAAGCCCCAACGCCAGCGCCTCCTGTTTGACCGCCGAAGGCACCAACGTCTTCCCACGTTTGCCTGGTTTGTCCGGGCTGGTCAGCACCCCGGCCACGGTATACCGTGCGGCCAGGGCGGCCAGCGTGGGGACGGCGATCTGAGGAGTGCCTGCGAACAATATTCTCACGTCACACCTTTCTTTTCTTCTTGTCCTTGCGATGCTTGCGCTGATAGCTTTCGACGACCTTCTCTTCCTCCGCCTTGTCCAGATGGTCGATGAACAACACCCCGTTGAGGTGGTCATACTCATGCTGGATGGCCCGGGCATACAGCCCGCCGGCCGTGACGGTGAACGGTTTGCCGTCCACATCCTGCGCCTGCACGGTGATCTTCTCCGGCCGGGTGATGTCGTGCCAGATTCCCGGAATGGAGAGGCATCCCTCCTCCATCACGCAGGTCTCCACCGACGTCTGGATGATCTGGGGATTGATGAACACCTGTTTCACCTCGTCCCGTATTTCAATGACGAACAGCCGTTTCAGCACGCCGACCTGCGGGGCGGCCAATCCCACGCCGTCCGCTTCAACCAGCGTCTCGAACATGGCGTCCACCAACATGCGCAGGGCATTGTCGAACGTTTCCACCGGGGTGCATTTCTCTTTCAGCACCTCATCGCCTAAGGTAATGATATCCAACATGCCATCAATGATACCAAGAGAGAATCAGGCGGTCAACGGAACGCCCTACAGCATCTGCAGGGGATCGATGTCCACCTCGATGTAAATGCCACGGGGAGGCTTGTATTGGGAAAGGGCCCGGGCGGCAAGCACCTGCACCGCCGAGGGATCCTGGCTCTCCAGAAGCAGGTGGTAGCGGAAATACTCCCGTTTCTTCTCGATGGGGCACTCCCCGTTGCACATCAGCTGGAGCGACCCCTTGGACGGGATGGTGGGGATCAGAGATTCGATCACCTGGGCAAGCTCGTCACAGGCATGAATCACCGTCGCCTCGCGGTGTCCCCGCACCACCAGGTTGACCAGTCTGCTGTACGGTGGGAACCCCGTCATCTCCCGGTTCTCCAGCTCCATCCGGTAAAATCCTTCCAGATCCCCCTTTTGGGCGGCGATGATGGCGGCGTTGTCCGGATGATACGTCTGGATGACCACCCGTCCTTTGTCGTTGTACCGCCCGGCCCGTCCGGAGACCTGGGTCAATAAGGAAAACGTCCGCTCCTGGCTCCGGAAATCAGGGATGTTCATCCCGCTGTCAGCGAGTACGATGCCCACCAGCTCCACCCCAGGAAAGTTCAATCCTTTGGCCACCATCTGTGTCCCCAACAGAATATCCGTCTGTCCCTGCCGGAACGCCTCCAGCACCGGCCCCATCGTTTTCTTGTCCACCACGGTGTCGGCATCCAGCCGGGAGATCGACGCCATCGGAAACTGCGCCTTCACCGCGTCCTCCACCATCTCTGTTCCGAAACCGCTGTAGCCGACATCCAGTGAGTGGCATTCCGGGCAGACATGAATCGGCCGGGTATGGTAGCCGCAGTAATGGCAAACCATCTCGTTCTTGTCCTTGTGATAGGTAAGGGAGACGGAACAGTGGGGACAGCGCATTTCATAGCCGCAACTGCGGCAGTGGAAATAGTAGGAGAACCCACGCCGGTTGAGGAACAACACCACCTGCTTTCCTTCCCCGAGCACCTGGCGCATCTGGTCTTTCAGCTCATCGCTGAGCACCCCTTCCTTTCCCTTCATGTCCACCACCTGGATGCGGGGCAGCGTTCCTCCCGCCACCCGGCGCGGCAAAATGAGCAGTGGCATTTTTCCATCCTGGGCAAGCTTCCACGCCTCCAGGGAAGGGGTGGCCGACCCCATCACCAACGTCGCCTTCTGATGATGGCACCGCCACTGGGCAACCTGACGGGCGTGATAGCGCGGCGTCTGGTCAGCCTTGTAGCTGTTCTCATGTTCCTCATCAATGATGATCATCCCCAGCTTGTCCGCCGGGGCGAAGACGGCGCTCCGTGCCCCGATGACCAGATCCACTTCGCCGCTTTTGATCCGTCTCCACTGGGTCATCCGCTGACTCTCCGTCAACGCGCTGTGCAAAATGGCCACCCGGTCATGGAACCGACGGGTCACCAGCCTGGCAAGCTGGTGGGTCAGCGTGATCTCCGGAACCAGGTAGATCACCTGACGCCCCTGGGCGATCACCGCCTCGGCGGCACGGAGGAACACCTCGCTCTTGCCGCTACCCGTCACGCCGTACAGGTAGTACATCGGCGCGTCATGCGAATTGATCCGCTCCACCGCCGCTTCCTGTTCCGTCGTCAGCGTCTCCACCCGGTCGGTCAATGGATCTTCCTCGACATCCAAAGGCGGCATGCCGCTGTCCCGTTTTCCTCCGGGGATCATCAGGCTGATGGCCTCACCGGCGCTGCAGAGGTAAAACCTGCTCATCCACTGGGCAAGGTCGATCTCGTTCTGTCCGAACACCGGCTCCTTGTCGATGACCCGCTTGATGGGAAGGATTTTCAGTGTGGGATCAGCCTGCTCTTGCACCTCCACCACGTACCCGGTCAATTCGGTGTGGCTGAATGGCACACGGACACGCATGCCGACCTCCACCGTCTGGTCATCCGCAATGGCATAGAGAAACCCCTGCTTCAAGGGTCTGTCCAACAGTACCGTGGCGTACATCACTTCTTCCCTAAAATCGGAAGATCCAGCATATGGGCGATCCGCTTCATATCCTCCCATACCGGCCTGCGATACTCAGGATTGCGCAGCACCCCTGCGGGATGATAGGTCACCACGACAGGAATCCCTTCATAGTCAAACGTCTGCCCACGCAGTTTTCCAACGCCTTCAGGACGACGAAGTATGGCATGGGCTGCCGTGGATCCGGAGAGAAGAATCAGTTTCGGCTGGACCAGTTCGATTTGCCGTTTCAGGTACGGCAGGCACGCCTCAATCTCATCCGGTTCCGGCGTACGGTTCTGCGGAGGCCTGCATTTGACCACATTAGCGATGTAGACGTTGGTATCCCGGGACAAGCCGATGGGCGCCAGCCATTTGTCCAGATACTGTCCCCCACGCCCGACAAACGGGCGTCCGCTTGCATCTTCCTCCGCTCCCGGCCCTTCCCCGATGACCATCACCAGCGGATGGAGCACCCCTTCCCCGAAGACGGTATGGTGCCGCTCTTCACAGAGGCGGCATTTTCTGCAAACAGCAACCTGTTCCTGCACTTCCTTCCATGGATCGGCCGGAGGCGAAGACAGGCGGACCGCCGCCTGGTGGAAATCCAGCTCGGTGTGGACGTACGGCCCTCCGCCGACCACCGCTTTCGCCTGGTCGCACAGATCAGAGAACTGCCGCATCAATGCTTCCCGTTCATTCGTTTCCATGAGCATCCTCAAACCATTGGTATTCCTCAGGATCATAACTGATCCTGGTCAGGTACAGGCCATGCGGGCTGGCCGTCCTGCCGCATTGCGAGCGGTCCTTGGCATCCAACGCCGCCTGAAACGCTTCCACCGGCCGTTGTTGCAGGGCAAACTCCACCATTGTACCGACCAGGGACCGCACCATGTGGTACAAGAACGCGTTGCCGGTGATGCGGTAGCGGAGGAGGTCATAGCCGAAGGGATCCTTCATCATCGTCCACCCGCTTTCATAGATGTCCCGCGCCTTGGAAGGACACTCGTCCTTGCTGCTGCAGAACGTGGTGAAATCATGCGTCCCCGCGATACACCCGGCGTACTCTTGCAACAGCCCAAGCGGGGGAAGTTCCTTCAGCGCCCAGACATGACCGCCATCGAACGCCGTCATCTGATCGATCCGCTTGATGAAATAGGTGTACTCCCGCGCCATCGTGGTGAACCGGGCATGGAATGTACCATCCACTTCCGCGGCATCCATCACCCGGATATCCGCAGGCAGCAGGCTGTTCAACCGAGGACGGAACGCCTTGGCCGGAACGGCGGAGGTGATGTCCACATGGCACACCTGCCCGATGGCATGCACTCCGCTGTCCGTCCGGCCGCTCCCTTGGACGGAGACAGGGGTTCCCAGCATGGCAAGGAGCGCTTCCTCCAGCTTCTGCTGGACGCTCACCCCATTGTGCTGGGTCTGCCACCCCTGGTAATGAGCGCCATCATAGCTTACCGTCATCCGGATCCGCCGCATCCCCGGAGGAAGCGGCTGCAACGCCGGACGCTTCCAGTCACTGCGGGCCATCAGAGCCGTCCTGGAGCAGGACAACGGCGATGGCCACCGGATTGTCGTGGGAGATGGAAAGAAGAATCTTCTTTTCCCCTACCATGTGTTTCACTTCCCCGTACACGGTGATGTACGGTCTTCCGTTGGCGTCATTGGCCGTGTTGATATCCACCGGAGAGAGGCCGAGCAAGCCACATCCCAACGCCTTTCCCAACGCTTCCTTGGCGGCGTACCGCCCGGCAAGGTACTGGTTACGCGCCGAGGACACCCCGGACGAGATGGAGAGTGCCGTAGCCAATTCATCCGGATGGAACAGCCGGGAGAGCGCCCCGCTGGACAGCTTGGCCATCCGGTCGATGTTCACCACATCAATACCGATTCCCTCAATCATGTTCCCTCCCCGTTCGCCTCTACGAACAACACACGGAAACTGGACGGCTCCGCCTCAAGGGTGATGCCACCGTTGATGAACACCTCTTGGTTATACCCCAGCTTGACCGAGGAAATGGCGATTCCCGGCCCCTGGACGTAGGAGAAGTCAACGGTCGCCGTAATGTAGGTCGGGTCGACCAGATAAATCACATCGTCATCCCCGCGGATACTGACCTGCACGGTGCTGGGGAGCGTGGAACCCGCCAGCACATTGGTCGGAAGTTTCACATCCACCGGGATGTTGACGATCCGGGTATCCAGATTGGAATACGCGCCGAACAGATACAGGAGCAACGCAAGGATCAGGGCGCAGATTTTCGCCGCCCAGTTGTACGTGATGGCCTGAAGCACCTTATTCCGCCTGATCATCGCCACCCTCCTGCTGCAGTTCATCCGGCGTGATGTCATGATAGCTGAACAGCGCCATCACCAGCCGTTTGATCGTCGCATCATCCATGTCGTAGTACAGGTTCGCGTTGTACGCCAAGGAAATGGCGCCGGTCTCCTCGGAGACGACGATCACCACGGCATCCGATTCCTCCGCCAAGCCCAAGGCGGCACGGTGCCGGGTACCGAACGACTTGCGGATGTCCGTCTGCTCGGAGAGGGGCAGATAACACCCGGAAGCGACGATCCGTCCATCCTCGATCACCATGGCACCGTCATGAAGCGGCGTGTCATGGTCAAACACGGTGAGGATCAAAGAGGTGGAGATATCCGCGTCCATCCGTGTGCCGGTATCAATGATGTTCTTGATGCCCATTCTCCGGGGGAAGACGATCAACGCGCCTCGTTTCTTGTTGACCAGCACGTTGCAGGCGTTCAGCACGCTGTCCAGCTGGTCGCTGGTGGTCGTCTGGCCACCAAGGTGGAAAAGCCGTCCGTGCCCGCTCCACAGCTGGGAGAACGCACGGCGGATTTCCGGTTGGTAGATAATGCAGATGAACACCCACAACGGAATGAAAACGCCCCGCAACACCCATGTCAGGACGGAAAGCCGGAGCGTGTAACTGACGGCATACAGCGCCGCATACGTTACGATCACCCGGACGATCTGCTGCGCTTTCGTCTGCACCACCGCCTCATAGAACTGGTAGAAGACCCATGCCAGGAATCCCACCTGGAGCACCATCTTCACGTAGTCCATCGGCGAACTCATCGTCAAACCCATCGGGCCACTCTCCCTTCCCTTACGGTGTGTCTCCACTCTTCCAGCCCAGCGTCCGGCTCACCGCTTTCCGCCACAACCGGATCTTCCGCTGTCGGTTCGCATCATCCATCTTCGGTTCCCATCTCCGCTCTTCCTGCCATTGCTTCTGCAGTTGGGTGAAGTCCTGGAACACCCCGACGGACAAGCCCGCGGCATACGCAGCGCCCAGCGCCGTAGTTTCCACTATCTTAGGACGAATCACAGGGATTGCCAACAGGTTGGACTGGAACTCCATCAACGGAGTACTGTTGGTCAGCCCCCCATCCACCTTCAGCGTCCGCATCTTGATGCCGCTGTCCATTTCCATCGCCTCGAAGATGTCGTTGACCTGGAATGCCGTAGCCTCCAGGATTGCCCGGCACAGGTGGGCACGGGTCACATATCCGGTAAGGCCGGCGATGACACCGCGGGCGTCACTGCGCCAGTACGGGGCGAACAGACCGGAGAAGGCCGGGACGATGTACACCCCGCCGCAATCCGGCACGGACATGGCAAGCTGGTCCAACTCCTGGGGGGAGGAGACGATCTTCAGATTGTCCCGGGCCCACTGCACCAGCGAACCGGCCACGGCGATGGAGCCTTCCAACGCATAGCGGGGTTTCTGTCCCGCCATCTGATAGGCGACGGTGGTGATCAACCCCATCTTGGAGGTGACTTTCTTCTCCCCGGTGTTCACCAACAGGAAGCACCCTGTCCCATAGGTGCTCTTGCCCATCCCTTCGGTGAAGCAGGCCTGTCCGAACAACGCGGCCTGCTGGTCCCCCAACGTCCCGCATACCGGCACTTCCCCCATGCAGGGCCCGTCCAGAATGGTTTTTCCGTACACCACTCCGCAGGAAGGCACGATCTGGGGAAGCGCACGGCGGGGAACGCCGAACAGGTCCAGCAGTTCATCGTCCCAACCCAGCGTATCAATGTTCATCAGCATGGTGCGGGACGCGTTGGTCACGTCGGTGACCAACGTCTTTCCCCCGGTGAGGTTCCAGATCAACCAGCTGTCCACCGTACCGAACACCACCTCCCCTTTCTGGGCCGCCACCTTGAGACCCGGCACATTCCTCAGAAGCCAGACAATCTTGGACGCGGAGAAATACGGGCTGATGCGCAGCCCTGTCTTTTTCTGCATCCACTCGACGGACACCTTTTTCTCCACGTCCTTGACGATCTGGCTGCCACGAAGGTCCTGCCAGACGATGGCGTTGTGATAGACGTTGCCGTTGTGGGGGTTCCAAGCGATGATCGTCTCCCGCTGGTTGGTGATGCCGATGCCCCGCAGGGCGCTTTTGGGCACTCCGGACGACTGAAGCGTGGCAGAAATGCAGGTACAGGCGTTGGCCCAGATCTCGTAGGGATCGTGCTCCACCCATCCCGGCTGTGGATAGATCTGCCGATGCTCCACCTGGTGGCTTGCGACAATCTCTCCTTGCTGGTCGAACAGGATGAAACGGGTACTGGTCGTACCTTGGTCCAATGCGCCGATGTACTCCATGGGAACCTCCGGATGCCCCCAGTATAAAGCAAAAGTGTCCAAACGAACAGAAAAAACCGGTAAGGGATTCGCGTGTCCGTTGTTGACAACAACCCCCAAGCATGGTATTTCGATTTTGTGGGGAGAACCATATGAGCATCAAACTGCCACCGTTCTGCAAGGGAAGGCTTTGCAAATACTACGTGACGCTGGGAAGCACACCGTTCTGTACGGTCAATCGTGCCCGGCAATCAAACTCCGTCATCCCGCTTTCCGTGATGAAACAGGAGAACTGCCATTACCAGGAACCAGAAGGCTTGTCGGACAAAGAGAAGAAACGTCAGAACGTCATGGCCTCGGAGACCTATTGGAAGATCATTGAAGCAGCAAAAAAACGGACAAAGGACGCCCTTGCCTACGACGGGAATCCCAAATACGTCGACATGGTGGTCGACCAATTGACCGATGACCTGCTGGATGAGGACGAGAGCAATTGGGAGACGTACACCGAGGCGAACATTGATGAGATCATCCGGGAAGTCCAGCATGAGAAACAGATGGACTCGGCATTCCAGAAGATGAACCGTGAGGATGACGGGGACGCGGTGGATGACGACCCGGTGGATGATGATGACGATGATGGGGAAAAAGACGATTCGTCGTACGGAGATGGCCCTGATGAGGACGAGGAAGAGGAACCGTACGAGGATTCCGACGTCTGAGCCGGCTCCTTCCCTCCGTCAGATCTGACGGATTATGAAACCAGGGAAAGAACCTGCTTGGACCAGATCATCGAGACGACGGCCGCATTGGCAAGGATCAACAGGAAACGGGTCACTTTTGATTTGTTCATCGAAGCGGTGACGTAACAATATCTTGTCAGATAATACGATGCAAGCGTTTGCAAAAAGATCATGCTCGTTACTCCTTCTTCTTCCAAGATAGGAAAAAAGGAAATGACCGGCAACCTTGTTTTCCTTTTTTGTTTTCGCTAAGGTAACAATCATGGAAACGGTGCGGGATATCGGATTGGTGTTTGCCGGGGGTGGCGCCAAAGGCGCCTACCAGATCGGCGTATGGAAAGCAATCCGGGAATTCGGTCTGGAAACCTACATCACCGCGGTGAGCGGAACATCCATCGGCGCGATGAACGGATGTCTGTATGGCTATGGAAGCCTGGAAAAGGCGAACGAGATGTGGGGACATATCTCCAAGGACGACATCCTGTATTTCGACAAGGAAGCCCTCCGCACACTCCGGGAACAGATCAAAGTGGAACTCCCCGCGCTCAGGCCGGGCAGACAGGGTGAAGGGAAATGGCTTGGACCGACGAGAACGCAGATGAGCCTGTTCAGCCGACAGCGGCTGGAGAAGATGATCCTCACCGCCCTGACCGACCCCGTGCTGGAACACAGCCCGGTGAAGTGTTACGCCACCTGCTGGGGCAGCAGGACCCAACGGCCGTACACGTTTCTGCTGAACCATCTTTCCCGCACCGACGGCGTCCAGATCCTGACGGCCACCAGTGCCATCCCGCTGGTCTACACCCCGGTGGAAATGGAAGGGGAGAGTTTCTTCGATGGAGGCCTGGGGGACAACGTCCCCGTACGGCCGCTGTATGAGCGGGGCTACCGCAATTTCATCGTCGTCTATCTGGCGCAGCGGGACTACGTGGACAAATCGGCATTTCCCGGCGCCCACTTCGTCGAAATCGTTCCTTCGGTCAGTCTGGGGGATTTCTTCTCCGGGACGCTGAATTTCGACCAGGAAGCGATTGACGGGCACGAGCGCCAAGGAGAGGCGGATGCCGTTGCCATCTTCTCCAAATACCACAACGTCGGGGAACTGTTCCTCGGGGAGCGGGGATCCCAGCCACTGGACACGGAACTCAAGCTGAAGAAATACACCAAGATGTTGATCGGGCACGCCATCAAAGAGATCGTCAAGCACTGAGGAACCGTTGCGAAAAACCCCAATGCACGATACGCTGAAGTCATGTTGCTGAAGGATATCATTCGCCTTGTCCAAGGCACCTCCCTGACCGGGGATCTCCACGCTGAGAAGGAGATATCCTTGGAGTACACCACATCGATGATGAGTTCCGTGCTGGTGCTTTCCCGCTTTGATGCCTTGATGGTCACCGATCTGTGCGGCATTCTGGTGGTTCGCACCGCCCTGATGAGCGACATCCCGGATATTCTGATCACCGACGGGCACCAGCCCACCGCGGCGATGATCGCCCTGGCCAAGGCTTCCGCCATCTCCCTGGCCACCACGGCGATGGATCTCTCTTCCGTCACCGACCTGCTCTCCAAGAACGGTGTGAACAGCCTGTATCACTGACCGGTTGTTTTTCTCACATCATCTCTGTTTCGTGCTATACTTCTTTCCATGAAATTCCGTGAAGTCATCCAGGTTACCGGAGCGAAACTGGTGTGCGGACAGTCCCACCTTGACCAGGAGGTGCGGCTTGGGTTCGCCAGCGACCTGATGAGCGATGTGCTGACCCTTCTTGAGGACGACATCCTGCTCATCACCGGGTTGTCCAACAACCAGAGCATCCGCACGGCGGAAATGAGTGACATCGCCAACATTCTTCTGGTCAGGAACAAGTTCCCCAGCCAGACGATGATCGCGATGGCCAACGAGCTGGACATCGCACTTGCCTGCACCCCGTATTCGGCATTCAAGTCCAGCGCGCTTCTGTACAATGCGGGATTGAAGCCGGTGTATTGAGATGCATGCGGAATATGCGGTACCGGCGAAAGACTTCTCCGTGGCAGGTGCGGCGGCAAGCGCCATCAAGCAGATCCTGAAGAAACTGGGCATCAACCCCCTGGTCATCAAACGGATCGTCGTCGCCACGTTCGAGGCGGAGGTGAATGTCATCGCCCACAGTTACGGGGGAAAGGTGGTGCTGGATGTGGATGAGTCCGGCGTGACGGTCCAGGTGATCGACACCGGACCGGGAATTCCGGACCTGAACCTCGCCATGCAGGAGGGATGGTCGACGGCAAGTGATGAAGTGAGGGCGTTGGGATACGGGGCTGGCATGGGGCTGCCCAACATCAAGAAGAACGCCGACAAGCTGGACATCGTCACCAAGGCGGGCGACCATACCCATATCACGATGTTCTTCAAGATTGCCTGAAGGAGGAAATGATGCATCATAGTCTGACCATCGACCAGGATGTGTGTTGGGGATGCACCCACTGCATGAAGCAGTGCCCCACCCAAGCCATCAGGATCCATGACGGCCATGCCCACGTGCTCTCCGGACTGTGCATCAACTGCGGGCAATGCCTGCACGCCTGCCCTCATGGGGCGATCCGCATCGAACAGACACCGTTCGGAGAGGTCACCCGCTACGCGCGCCGGGTGGCCATCGTCCCGGCCATCTTCTTCGCCCAGTTTCCCGACACGTACACCATCCCCCATATCTGCCAGGCGATCCGACAACTGGGATTCACCGACCTGTACCTGGCCGAAAGCGGCGTGGATGTCCTGAACCAGCTCTCTCCCCGGATCATCCCCAAAACAGGACTGACCATCAGCAACTACTGTCCGGCGGTGATGAAACTGATCCAGATGCGCTATCCCCTGTTGCTTGAGGATCTGACCCTTCGCAGGCCCCCGTCGCAGATCATGGCGATGTTCGCCCGTGCCGAGATCCTTGCCGAAGGTGTGGACGCCCAGACCATCGGGGTATTTTATTTCACCCCCTGCGCGGCGAAAATCGCCCAGATCAAAACCACGGGCAGCGATGAAAGCAGACTGTTCCAAGGAGCCATCAACATGGATACGGCGTACAACAAGGTCAGGGAATACCTCTCTTCCCACAAGACCCCGGATCCTTCCCTTCCCGATGGCTTCACCTTCCCCGGATGCACGGCATCCGCACTGCTCTGGTCCACCGTCAAGGGGGAATGCATTGGCGTCACCGAGCGCGCCATGGCGGTGGATGAAATGCACAACGTCATCGACTTCCTGGAACAGCTGGAGGAAGACGAGAACACCAACCTGAATTTCCTGGAACTGGACGCCTGCGCCGAGGGATGCGCCGGCGGCGTGCTTACCGTACGCAACCGGTTCCTGGCCAACGAACGGCTCCGCCACTGGGCGCAAAGCCTGCCGTCCGAACTGGATGACGCGCTGCAGGAGCGGATCGACCAGTACCAGGACATCATCAGAAACGACATGGAGATGGAACGTCCCATCCCCTCGGAGGCGCTGGTCTGGGACACCGACACGTCCAAGGCGATCCACAAGATGGAGAACTCCCGGATGATCGCGAACGCGCTTCCCGGCATCGACTGCGGACTGTGCGGCGCGCCGACCTGCAGGACGCTGGCCGAAGATATCGCCCGCAGCGAGGCATCCATCCGCCAGTGCGTCGTCCTGAAGCTCAAAGATCCCAAGTTGATGAACCAACTCTCCAAAATCTGGGGCGATCGTTCCTTGGGAAAAGGACTTTACAACGGAAGCGACGTCAGCTGAGCGGGGAACGCGCCATCCTTCTGCAGCATCTTGCGGGAGGTGAACACCACCAGACTCCGCTCGGCGTCCAACTTCGCCAGCAGGCTTTCCGCCGCCTGACGAAGCATCGCGCCGTCCACGGAAAGCAACTGTCTTCGCCGCGCCTCGCGCATCACGTCATCGTACCGCATCAAAATCCGCTTGAATGAAATCGTCGCCGCCTGACTGGGGCCCAGCGGCTTGAGTTCCAGGCCGATCAACGAAATCTTGGCGTTCTCGATCTCTTCCTGGGAAGGCTCCTCTGCCGCATACCGTTGCAACACCGTCCGGTAATCCTGGAAACTGCCGCTGATGCGGGGATCCCGGTAGGTGATGAACTGGAACAGCTGGTCGGACAGATTGGTACGGGCATCCACCCCGTACGCCCCGCCTTTCATACGGACGCTGCTCCACAGGTCATTGGTCGTCATGATCTGCCCCAGCACCATTTCGGCAACCTGGAGCGGGCTGGAAAGGGGATCACTGCGATGCACCAGGGCGCAGTAGCTGACGTTGCTGGGAAGCGAGAACGCCCGGTACCGCACTTCATCCGGAGCGATCAACGGCTGGGTGCGACGGACTGCCGGCACCTGCCTGTCCGGAAAGGAACCAATGAACCGCTCCATGGAGGGAAGCAATGACACGGGGTCATCCCCGGTGAGGTGGAAGACCATCCTGCTGCGGGATGCAAGTTTCTCCTGGAGCCTGCCCATCATGGCGGAGACGGCATCCAAGTGTTTCAGGCCGGTGAGGAACTCCCACTGGCTCACGCCACCCACCTCCTCGCTCTCCCACCCTGCCTGGGTGAACGGAGCGGACGCGTACAGGCTGGCGAAACTGCTCGCCCCATAGGTGACGCTGTCACGGTAGTCCCCTTTCAGATCCCCCAACGCCACATGGATCCGCGCCTTGTCGGTGACATGGGCGGAAAGCCACAGGTCGGTGGCGAACGCCAACGCCTCAGGCAGATCCTTCTTCAGCATCTTCAGCCGGACCGTCACCGTGGCATGAGACTGATGGTCCTGCATGTCGCTGTCACTGTCCACCAGAATGGCCACGCCCCCAAACAGCCGTTTCATCGTCAGCGCCGCCTCTCGGTCATTCAGTTTCCCCACCCCGGTCTCCAGCAACAGCCGTGTGTACAGGGAAAGATACCGGAACTCCTCGTCGGGCAGGTCGTCCACCAGGACGGCGATGGAGAGGTAGACGATGCCGTTGCAGAACTGCTGCATCGTATACACCGGCCGATCCAGACAGAGGTGGGTCTCATACCGGTTGGGTTTGATGTCCACCGGCAGGTCGGCGATGGACAGACGGGGAACGCTCCTGTGGGCTTCTTCACCATCCGGCGTATTCTCGTATTCCAGAAAATGGCGGCTTTCCTCGTCCAACGTGGCGTCGGCCGTCACCGCTTTCTCCGCCTGTTGGGCAAGATACTCCTGCTGGTGCTTCAGGTACGCTTCATCAGGGTACAGCGAGATGACGACCCGTCGGGGATTGTCCAGCAGGTTTCGTTCGATCCAATGCTCAAAATACCGGGGATCTTTTGCCAATTGCGCATCCAACGCGTCCAACGCCGGCCCCACCTGCATGGTGGAGAACGGACCTTTGCCGTTCATCCAGCCTGCCATGGCGCGGTCCATGATCCTCAGTCCCTGGGGAACGGAGCCCGCGATCTCCTGCTGTTTGAAGCGGGAACGCTTCATCCTGCCTTGGATGGCTTCCTCCCCGATTCCTTCCTTGACGATGGAGCGGAGCGTCCGGTCCACCAGCTCCACCACTTCGTCTTCCTTTCCCGGTTTGATGCCCTTGAAGCCGGCCATGAACGGCATCTGGGGAAAATCGGCCACCATGCCGGACTCCGGGGAGATGTCCTCCCCCAATCCGGATTCCAGCAACGCTTTGTACAACGGGCAACTGGGATCATCCAGAAGCAGGTCGGAGAGCGTGTCCAAGGTGGTCACTTCCAAGGGATCGGACGCGTCGGTCGTCCGCCACGCCACAAGGATCGACGCGCCGTTCTCCTTGCCTTTCCCTTCCAATGGTCCGGGAACGACCTTGCTCGCGCCATGCCAGGCGGGATCCAAGGAAACCGGAGGAAGCGTCACCCCCCGTTGGTAGTCTTTCAGATAACCGTCCTGCAGGAAGGACAACAGGGCGGGAATATCATTGTCCCCGTAGACCAAAAGCCGGCAGTTGGAAGGATGGTAATGGGAACGATAAAAATCCAGATACCCCTGGTAGGTCAGATGAATGATGGAACAGGGGTTCCCGCCGGAATCAAAGCGATAGCAGTCATCCGGATACAGCGCTTTGATCACCTGACGGGCAAGCACCTCGTCATGATCGGCTGCCGAGCCCAGCATCTCGCTGAACACCACCCCTTCCCAGCGGACGCCTTTGGCATCCTTGACCAGACGGATCCCCTCCTGCTGGAACGCTTCCTTGCGAAGCAACGGGTGGAACACCGCGTCGGTGTACACGGAAAACAGGTTGGAGAAATCCTTGGAGAGCGGGGAGGCGGCAAGATAGATCGTCTTGTCCGGATAGGTCATCGCGTTGAGATAGGTGTTGGTCGACCCTTTCTCCAAATCCATGAATGGATCATGCACCGGGTACTTCCTGCTTCCGGAAAGCGTGCTGTGTTCCAGAATGTGGGGCACTCCGGTGTCATCGGTGGGGATGGTCCGGACGATGTAGCTGAAGAACTGCTCGGAATCCTGGTTCTCCACAAAGCAGACTTCCATACCGGTGACATCATGGACGAACAGGTATCCCTTCGCCTGGTAATCGGGAAGGTCGCACACCTGACGCAACGTGAACTGGGAAACCGAATCCCCTTCTTTGAACTGCTGGTCACTCATACCGATCCAGCATATCGTTTTTCCCGGGAAGAAGGAACAACGTACCGTGAGAAGTTGTCCTTTCCCTTCTGAGACAGTATCATACAGGCATGGTATACATCGGTTGTCACACCCACATCGCGGGAGGGTTGGAGAACGCCGCCATCCAGGCGCATGATCTGGGGGCCAATGCGTTCGCCCTGTTCACCAAGAACCAACGGCAGTGGACCGTCCCCCCCCTTACGGAAGGGCAGATCACCGCGTTCCGTTCCACCGTGGAGCAATTGGGTTTCTCTCCCAAGGCGATCCTCCCCCACGACAGCTATCTGATCAACCTGGGCAGTCCGGTGGAAGAGAAACTGCGTTCCGCCCAAGCGGCGTTCCTTGAAGAGATGCGCCGGTGCGACGCCCTGCATCTGGAAAAGCTGAACTTCCATCCGGGTTCCCATCTGAACCAGATCAGCGTGGACCAGTGTCTCCGCCTGGTCGCCCAGTCCATCGATCTTGCCATCGAGCAGGTCCCGACCGTCATGCCGGTCATCGAGACGACGGCGGGGCAAGGCACCAACGTCGGATCGACGTTCCAGGAGATCCGGGACATCATCGGATACAGCAACCACCCTGAGGCGATCGGCGTGTGCATCGACACCTGCCACATTTTCGCAGCGGGATATGATATCCGAACCAGGGAAACGTACGAGAAAACGTTTGAGACATTCGGAGCGGTCATCGGGTTTCCCCGCCTTGCCGGCATGCATCTGAATGACGCGAAAAGCGCCTTCGGCAGCCATGTGGACCGCCATGCAAGCATCGGGGAAGGAGCCATCGGAAAGGAACCGTTTTCCTGGATCGTCCAGGATCCCCGTTTCCAGGACATCCCGTTGATCCTGGAAACCCCGGATGAAACAAAATGGAAAGAAGAGATCGCCCTGCTCTTCTCCGCCTGCCATGCGGATCACGCCTGATCATTTTCTGCTGTTCGGACACCGGGGATGTCCGAACGAGCATCCGGAAAACACGCTGCCGTCGTTCCAGGCGTGCATCGACCACCACATCCCCGGCGTCGAACTGGACGTACACCTGACCCGGGATGGAAACCTGGTCGTCGCCCATGATTTCTCCCTCGCCCGCACCGCGCATACCGAGCTGCTCATCGAGGAACAGGATCTTTCCACCCTGCAGAAGGTGAATGTCGGCGCCTACCAGGACCGGCAGGAACGCATTCCCCTGTTGGATGAGGTGCTGGAACTGGGAAAAGGCAAGCTGTACTTCGACATCGAGATCAAGGACAACAGCCTGCGTGGCCGGGGTCTGGAACCCCTGCTCTGGAAAGCCATCCAGACCCATGGCATGGTCGATTCCGTCCTGGTCAGTTCGTTCAACCCGCTGTCCGTCCGGCGTTTCAACCACGCGTCAAAAGGCAAGTTGGATACCGCGGTGATCTACAGCTCAGAAAAAGGGATCCCCAAGATCATCCGGAACGGAAGATGCCGCCACGTCGCCCGGGCAACCTACCTGAAGCCGGACTGGCGTTACGCACGCCCGTGCCATCGCTATCCGATGGTCGCGTGGACGGTGGATGACCGTTCTTCCCTCCAGGCGATGCTTTCGCTGGGCGTCCGGGGAATCATCTCCAACGACGCCCCTGGCATCCTACAGATACTCAGAGAAGAAGGAAGCGGCTACCGCGGCAATCTGTGAGAACGCCGATTCCTGGTCCTCTCCCGTCGCTTTGATCTCCGTCGTGTCGATCACCACGTTGCCGGTGGCAAGATCATACAGACGCATCTGTCCGCTGGCCACCACCAACCTCGTCTGTCCGACCATGGGGTATTCCACCACCCCAACCGTTCCGTACAATAAGTATGGACTGTCAGGATAGCGCGCACGTATTTCCTTTGCCAAATCCACGCCATCGTTGGTCGCGCTGGTGTCAATGAGGGAAGTGATGCCTTCCGTCGTGAGATACGACACCATCTTGTCCTGAACCTCATGGCGGTCAAGCAACGTTCCGTCAATGGAATACTCCTGGATGTTGACCACCATGGGATGAGAGGCATAGGGAGAAACAAACGCATAGGAGAATGAAACGGAATGGGCTTCCACCGCATCCACCAGGCTTTGGTACACATCAGCGGAAAGCACCGGCTTGAGTTTCTCCAACCGGTCCTGGATGTCGATGACGAATGATATCTCCCCTGCGTTGATGATGCTGGAGATATACGGATGGAATTGGAATATCCCACCGCTCCCTGAGTTGAACAACAGGCGGTCCTCAAACCGCCCTTCCTGCAGATTTTCGCTGAGGAATCGCGCCGCGATCGGGGCGTTCCGCACCTTGGGGGAGAACAGCAGGCGTTTGCGGTCGACACGGACTGTCGCCGTCGCATGGGCCGGATCCACCGAGGAAAGCCGGAACCGTATCGCGTCAATGTACTTGAGAGAGCGTTTGAGCAACGTGTCGGCATCGTAGGAACTTGGCTCCGTCACGGCGGCATACAACGCATCCAGCCCGTACTGGATCGCCTGGACGTCCTGGTTGTCCCGGTATGCCTGGTCAGTCTGGGAGAGCAGGGATGCGATCAAGGCGTCCTGGGCGTTCCGTTTGTTGACCAGATCGGTTCGTTGGGCGGCCAGAGCCTTGGCGTCTCCTTCAGCCATCAGATAGGTGATTTCCTCCACCCTGGCTTCCCGGACCACCGTCACTCCCAGCTCCGCGATGGCATCCGTGGTGGTGAACTCACGGTAATACCGTTCCTGGACATCCTCCCCAACAGAACTGGAAATCTGTTCCAGAATGGAATGCATCGCTTCCAAGCGCGCATTGAACGGATTGGAATCCGTCCCCTGACCGACAAACGTCTCCTTGCCGGAACGGACATCCGGTTGGGACACCCAGAGCGGTACGCCCTGCAATCCCGTCTTCACCAACGTCTGGAAATCAACGCAGGAACAGAGCAAAAGGAGGCAAAGCACCGTAATACCCGCTTTTTTCGCTACCATGTGTACCCTCCTCCCACCAACAGCAGATAGCCGCTTTCCATCTTGGCTCCTTCTGCAAGGGTCGCCTGATACATCCGCCTGCCGGCGATGGCCAGATGAATCCGTGGCGTGAGCATGTACCGGAATGTCACCGTCGCGTCCGCGCCGATGGTCGCCGGCAACAAGCCAACCGAAGCGCGAGCCGAAACAGACAAGGAACTGTTCTGCAGAAACCAGCCCTTCCCCACAAGCGAGAGGGGCAGTACGCCTTCAATCCCCAACGAAAGGAACGGACGACTGGAAAGCCAGCTCACCGCACCAACCAAGCGGAACGGAGATGGATGGTTGAGGTATCCCGCGATCTCCCCACCCCAATACGAAGGGCCACCGTACATCAGCAACCCTTCCACCTGGATGCCCTTCGCCTTCTCCAACGATTGTCCTGTGGCGATGCCATGATTACTGTACACGGACAACAACGCGACATCAGAGAGGATGGTATTCACGGAAAGCAACCCTACGGCCCCATCCCCGCCGTGGGCAAAGAACAGATCCCCGGTACGAAGGCCATCCTCACGTTCCATGGCATACTGGCCACGATACCCACTGCCAAGCACCCGCTTCCCTGGGGGGGGGAGCAATGTCAGAAGGTCATGATCCAGCATGAGGCCCAGTTGATCGGCGAAACGTTGACCCAATCCCTTTCCGGAGGAAACCGCCAATTGTTCCTCAATCCTACGATCCTGATACGACAGGGACACCACCAATGTCGCCACCTGTCCATCATCCTGAAAGGAGGAAATGGCCAAGGAAAACGCTCCATCCGGTTCATCATCCAGACGGATGCGGCGTCCAAGCCGCTGGACCGCCGTCCGGGTGATGGCGCTGGTGGTCTCCGGGTCGATGTCATCAGCCTGCACCGCCACCGCCTGTCCGAACATGGGCAGCACCATCAGGAGGATCAACATGGATGCGAGGGTACGCTTCACCCACGCGCTCCGATCTCAATGATCCGGGAGACCAGCTTGACGCTGTCTTCCATCGCAGGCAACGCAGCCCATTCATACACCGAGTGGAGATTATGCCCGCCGGTGAACAGGTTCGGGCAAGGGATGTGCCGTTCATTGGCCATCCGCGCGCCATCCGTACCACCACGGATCAAATTCTCGAACAGCGGCATGCCCAGTTCTTTCCCTGCCTGCCAGATGGATTGCACCACCGCGGGATGCTTGTTCGCTTCCTCCACCATGTTGTAGTACTGGTGTTTGACCACCACGTCGATGGTGCAGCCATAGGCCGATTCCATCGCGCCGGCGATGCCCTTGACCACTTGGATCCGTTTCTCCAGATTCTTCAGGTCGAAGTCACGAAGCACAACGTTCAGCTTCACCTCTGCCAACGCGCCGCTGACTTCCAGCGGGCAGTAGTAGCCGAAACGGCCGTCCGTCGCCTCCGGGCTCTCCGCCTGGGGAAGCGCGTCGATGATCATGCCGGCCACCTTCACCGCGTTGATCAGTCTGCCCCGTCCGGCACCCAGATGATAACTCACCCCATGGATGTCCAGCCGGACCACGGCGGCGTTGAAGCATTCCGTCTCGATGCAGTACCGCTCTCCTCCATCCACCGTGTAGCAATAGTCGCAATGAATCTTGTCATAGGGGAAATGATCCATGCCGCATCCCGTCTCTTCATCCGAGGTGAAGTACAGCTCCACCGGTCCATGAATGCAGGATGGATCATGGAGCAGACGGTCCGCAACCGTCATGATCTCCGCGACACCCGCCTTGTCATCACTTCCCAGAAGCGTCGTTCCATCGGTGACGATCAACGTCTGGCCAACGTACTTGGGAAGTTCCGGGTTGTCAGAGACCTTCAGCGTCACCGTTTTGTTCAACAGGATGTCTTTCCCGTCATAGGAAGGAATCACCCGGGGTTTCACCCCATTGCCCTGGCAATCATCCGCCGTATCAACATGGGCCATCAGACCGATGGTCGGCACCTTCTTCGTGGTGTTTGCCGGAATGCGGGCGATCAAAATTCCATGCTCGTCCATCTCCCGGTCGGTCACACCCATCGCCGCAAGTTCCGTATCCAACAAACGGAGCAGATTCCATTGGATTTCCGTCGAAGGATGGTTTGTTTCGGCGAGCGCTTCATCGCTCATCGTATCCACCTTCACATACCGCAGGAACCTGTCCAGTAATGCATCCGCCATTTCGTACTCCTCCCTGCCATTAAACCACACCGCGGGAAACTGGGCAAGAAATGACGGGCGTGCCGATCAGAAACTGAAATCGTACTTGGTCAACAGCGGTTTCACGTCATCGATGACTTCATAGATGGCGAACACGCAGATGATGATCCCCGTCACCACCGGACTGCGCTTGGCCGCCGTGCCGATGGAAATGATGCTGGTAGCCAATGCATAGGCGCTCTTCGGCTCCGTCGTCACACTGGTCAGCCATTCAGAGAACGATTCCCCTTTGTCACCACCGTACTGGTAGTAGCGGATGATGCTCATCAGAGTGGAGGCAACCACTCCCGCAGCTACGGAAACAGCCGCCGCCGCGGCGATCTTTCCCCACCAGACGGCATAGGGGACCATGGCGTACACCACCCCGGCGGCAAGCAGCACGGTGCTCTTGACCACCAGTTTCTGCATGTCTTTCCAGAAGGCCGCCCTCTGGCTGGGTCGGAGCGCCTTGGCAACATCCTCCGCCTGGGAGAGCAACAAGGCCTTGTTGTCGGCAAGCTTCGCCTCCAATGCTTCCATCTCCGCTTCCGGGAGCAGATCACGGGCATACTCCAGCACCGCCGACGCGTCTTCATCCGTCGATCCGTTCTGCACCATGTAGCAGAATTCCAGGTATTCCCTGCCGTTTGCTTCAGAAAGCGCGCCCTCCACCACTTGGGAACCTTGGAAATCAAGATCGCCTTTCAGCCCAAGATCATCTCCGACATACGACGCGATGACATCCCGCTCTGCGTCGATGATGCCGGTGACGGCAGGCAACAGCTCTTCGTCGCTGATCATCTCCCGTCTCCGGACAGCCAGCGCCTGGTCACATCCGGAAAGCGCAAGCACCAACACACCGACGACCATGACATTGGCCACATTCCTCATGTTCATCTTCCCAACCCCTTCCCCGCGTCCATCACTCCCTCCGTGGTTCCGACGGTGAAGCGGAGGCGAGGAACTCCCACCCTACCAATACGGAAAGACGGACCACAGGATAGTCCCCCAACGCATCCTCCAGAACGCCATACTCCGTGGAAAACACTCCGCTGGGATCCCGAACCTGCAGTTTTGGCTCGATGAACCAGTGGGGTGTGACGTGCCAGGTGTATCCGACGTCCAGTCCGTTGAGCAGACACCCTTCCTCTTCCGGGCGATCCTTACCCAGGAACCAGCCCCCTTCGACAACGCCAAAGCTCACCACGAGTCCATCCCCGAACGGATAATAGTCCAGGGACAGTCCCGCCGTGAGCATGGAGACGTCATACGCCCCCAGTCTCCGTACCCAGGAGACCGGGAACCGTATGCCAAATCCATCGTCTAAGCGCACTCCCGTCTCTGCGCGAAGAGTCAACTGGCCACTCCAAAGCGCATCAATAGCCATGCTGTCCACGGCAACCCACGGCGTCACCGCAGCAAGCGGGAAACACAAACCAAGGGAGCACAGGCATATCCATACAAAGCGTCTCATGGCATCACGCTACCATGAGACGCACCGGGTTCCCATTCCCTGAAAAGAGTAGTTATTTTTCTGAAGGAAGATCTTTGAACGATGGAGCATCTGCGGCGGGACCGCCCACCGTCACATCCATCGGTTTCTGTGGAATCTGCGACCAGCCCAACGCTTTGAGAATATCTTGTTTCCGTTTTTTCGCGGAGAAGCTTACGAATCGGACATCCCCGTCATCCAGATAGAAGATCAAACCGGAATAGCGGGAAAGCACCTTGCCAAAGCCAAGGCTCCGCACCTGGGATGTTTCCAGGCGCCAGGCGAGCACACAGGATCCTTTTTCCGAACCTTCCGCCCGCCGATACAGTTCCAACGCCTCCGGGGTAATGACCAATCTGCCACGCACCAGATCCCCACTGCCGGAACGGGGAACCATCCCCACCTGCAGGGAAAACGAAAAGGGATGGGAACAGACGCCGCGCACCATTTTTTCAGATACGGCATATCCCACATGAAACCACACCCAGACGCAAAGGAACATCACGCCAAACAGACTGAAATACAGCACCGTCCCGATCTTCGCAGGAGTGAAGAACGTAACGGCGAACACGCAGACCAACAAGATCGCTTTGGCAAGAGTTTTCATGGGTTCCTTCCTCTTGTATCATGGACGGTAAAAAATCTCAAGCATCCACACAGGTTTGGTGGTAGTGGGATCGGAGGCTCACTATGACACGAAACAAACGCTTGCGAACAGCCTTGGCGCTTTTCGCCCTCACCCTGCTCGTCTTCTTTGGATGCTCATCCGAAGTGGAGGAGCGTTCGACGCTGACCCTGCACATGGAAACCAGTGCGTATTCAGCGAAAACGATCGCTCCGTTGGATGTTCCGCTGGAAGTCACCCAGTTTGTAATACGAGGAAACGGACCAGACAATTCACGTTTCTCCACCACGACCACCAAACCATCGGTGACGGTCAGCGGCCTGTTGATCGGCCAATGGACGATCACCGCCGTGGGACAGAACGAAGATGGTGTGGACATCGTGGAAGGATCGACCATGTTGCAACTCAAACCGGAAGCGACCACGGCGACGCTGACGCTCGATACACTGAAAGGTACCGGAGCCATCGACCTGACGATCAGTTGGGACGCTTCGTTGATCAGCAATCCGGGATTTGAACTGACCATCACCAGCCAAAATGGCGCCACCACCGTACCGACACTGGACACCTCGACGCTGGAGAGCGGATACATTCGCTTCCTCAGCACGACGCTGGCAGCCGGTTCCTACCAGGTATCAGGGAAACTGTACTCGGGAACCCAGAAGATCGCAGGGTTCGCCGAAGCGGTCAGAGTGGTGGATGGAGTGAGTGCCGTCGCGGAAATCACCGTCAACCTGCAGAAGACCAACAACGTACCATCAACCATTACGCTGGTCAACCAAGCGGGGACGCCGGTGGAATGTACCATCTCTGGCATCGACAGTGAGATGGCAGCCGGCGTTCCGGTGACGGCAACCGTCAACGCCACCGGTGACGAACCGCTGGACATCACCTGGTTTCTGGACGGAGAGACGGTAGGAACGGGTTCCACCTATACGTTCACCCCGGAACTCGGCCCCCATCGGCTGGACGTGATGGCCAAGGGTGCTTTGCTGGGATCCACCGGTTCGGCAGGCATTGAATTCAACGCCGTACTGCAGGGAACCACAGGAGCGCCGGTCTTGATGAAGCAGATCGCCAATGGGACAGACAATCTGAAGATCGGCGGCAAAACCCAAGCGGCATTCCTCTCCGACGGAAAGTTCCTGGTTTGGTCTGAAGACACCAACACGTTGCAGCTCTGCCAGCTCAACCGCAATGATGTCCAGGTAGTCACCACCTATTCCGCCTCGAACAGCACCTTCACACTGACCAACATCGTGGACATCGCGGTGGATACCGACCGGGATTACGTATACATTGCCGACAACAACGGTCCCAAAGTCACCAAGTATTCCTATTCCCCAACCTCGTCCACGCTGACGAAAATCTGCGAGTCCAACAACAACGCATGGGAGTATCCAAACAGTACCGGACCGTTTGATACGATTGTGGAACTGGGACGCATCGCCATCGACCGGAAAGATGGTTTCGTCTATCTTTCCACACCAAACACCACCCCGGCAGAGCCCAATGTCACCACCGTCTATCATCCGGACGCAACGACCACAGAGACGATGTTCTATACATCCGCCTATTGGGCAAAAGACGTTTCCAATGTGGACAAGACCCAGACGATGCGGCCTTCATCCTTTGATGAGGTGAATGTATCCGCGGACAACAACTTTTTGACCGCGGTGGACACCTCCAAGGACCTGGTGATCGTTTCCAAACGGTACGAAGAAATCCTCTCCCTTCTGTTGCAACCCCTCTCCACCTTCCACAACGGACTCCTCGGTCTGGAAGACATTACGGTGGCGACGATGGTCGACTCCACCACGCTCCTTGTAGGAACCGAAACGACGTTGACGATGATTAACGCCGATTTCTCCTCCCCCATTACGGGATTCTCCAATGGAAATCTCTATATGGGTGGAGATTCCGAGCTTGGGGGCCAAGCCCTGCAAGGGGTCACCCAACTGCTCCAGACCCCGGATGGAGAAACACTGTATGTCCTGGCAACCGGCAGCGGAAACCTGCTGGCATGCAGGTATGCCAACGGAGAGCTGGGATTCCTTGGTTCCATCTCACTCGGCTCATTCGTCCCCAACGAAATGGTGCTCTCCGCCGACCAATCGGTCATGTTGCTCACCAGCGACAGTTCCGACACCCTTTGGGTGCTCCGCATCCCAACGGATTCCGAGTAACACCTCAGTCAGCGTGATCAAAAAAGGGGCTGCCGATCGGCAGCCCCAATATCTTGCTTCTTTCCTGTCACGCTTTGTACACAGGCACCTGTTTGTATGCCGTGTGCAAATACTTCTCGCTCAACTCGGAAAGCGGAGCGCCCAGGAACTCCTTGTACAGCTTCTTGATGGAGGGGTTGTCATGGCAGCAGCGTACCGGATCATCCGTATCATCCTGATACAGACCCGCCGCGCGCTCCTTGCGCACCTCATCATCCGCACCGTACGGTTGTCCGCCACCAGCCACACATCCACCACGGCACGCCATGAATTCCACGAAGTCATACGGCGCCGGTTTGCCGGCTTTCTTGCACTCCCGCACTTCCTCGAGGATTTCCTGGGCATTTACCATGCCATGGACGACCGCCACCCGAACCTTCCGTCCCTTGATGTCCACTTCGCCTTTCTTCACTTCCTTGATGCCACGTACCGAGGTGACGTTGACGTCCTTCAGGTTCTCTCCGGTGACGGCGTAGTACGCCGTGCGGATCGCAGCCTCCATCACACCACCGGTGGCTCCGAAGATCGTGCCTCCGCCAGAGTATTCCCCAAGCGGATCATCCGCCTCGGTCTCCGGAAGATTGTTGAAGTCGATTCCCGCCGCCTTGATCATCCGGGCAAGCTCCCGGGTGGTCAGCACCAGATCGGTATCCTGATACCCGCTGGAATACATGTGATCATCCCGCACCGCCTCAAATTTCTTCGCTGTGCACGGCATGATGGCCACCGTATAAATCTTCGCGGGATCGATTCCCTTCTGTTTGGCGAAATAGGTCTTGGTGATCGGCCCCTGAATCTGCATCGGGCTCTTCGTCGAGGAAAGGTTTTCGATCAAATCGGGATAGTACTTCTCCGCGTAGTCCACCCATGCCGGACAGCAGGAGGTAAACTGGGGAAGCACGCTTCCCGGAGTGGTCAGCCGATGCACCAGCTCGTACCCTTCCTCCATGATGGTGACATCCGCGCCGAAGTTGGTGTCTTCCACGTAATCCACCCCAAGCCTGCGGAGCGCCGTGTAGATCTTCTTCGTCGAAAGCGTTCCCGGCCTCAAGCCGAATTCCTCGGAGAGACTGACACGGACGGACGGCGCGATCTCGGCGACCACGATCTTCTCGGGATCGGCGACGGCGGAGATCATCTTGCCGGTGTCATCCTTTTCATAGATCGCTCCGACCGGGCAGTGCGCGGCGCACTGTCCGCATTTGATGCACGGGCTGTCATTCAGCGAAAGCATCGCTGCCGGCGCCATCACCGTGTTGGACCCACGACCGATGAACTCCAACGCGAAGGTTCCCTGCAGGTCCTGGCAGACCTGGACGCACCGACCGCACTTGATGCACTTCTTCGGATCCAGCACGATGGACGGGGTTGAGTCGTCCACCGGCGCCTGGATGTTCACCCTGGGCTGGTACGGCTGCTCGCGGATGCCAAACTCCGCCGCCATGTCCTGCAGACTGCATTTCCCGTTACGGATGCAGGTAAGACAGGTGGACGGATGGGTGGAGAGCGTCAACTCCAGGATCGTCTTCCGTACAGAGTACAGTTCCGGATCGTTGGTGATGATGGACATCCCTTCAGCAACCGGGGAGGCGCAGGCGCGAAGGATCTTCGAGTTGCCCTCCTGTTTCACGATACACATGCCGCAGCTGCCAAACGCCTTCAGGTCCGGATGGTAGCAAAGCGTCGGAATTTTCGCACCTGCCTTCTTTGCGGCGTTCAATACACTGGTGCCCTCTTCGACTTCGACGGGAACACCGTTGATTTTCACATGCACACTCATTTTCTTCCTCCCACTACTTGACCAGGATCGCGCCGAACTTGCAGGTCTCACGGCAAGCGCCACAGCGGATACATACCTTCGGATCGATCACATGCTTTTCCCGAACGGCGCCGGCAATGGCTCCGACCGGGCACTTGCGGGAACAGGCTCCGCAACCGATGCACTTGTCCGGGTTGATCACATAGGTAATCAACTTCTTGCACTTGCCCGCAGGGCACTTCTTGTCGATGATGTGCGCCCGATACTCCTCAGGGAAGTTCTTCATGGTGGACAACACCGGGTTGGGGCTGGTCTGACCCAACGCGCACAGCGAGCCACGCTGCATTGCGTGCCCAATCGTCTTGATCGCCTCCACATCGTCCATCGTTCCCGCTCCGTTGGTGATCTTCTCCATCAACGCCAGTATCGACTTGCCGCCGATACGGCACGGCGCGCACTTGCCGCAGGACTCATCCACGGTGAACCCAAGATAGAACTTGGCCACATCCACCATGCAGTCATCCTCATCCATGACAATCATGCCGCCGGATCCCATGATGGAACCCAACTTGGTCAGAGCGCCGTAGTCGATCGGGGTATCCAGATATTCCTCGGTGATCACACCGCCGGAAGGACCTCCGGTCTGCACGCCCTTGAACTTCTTGCCATGGGCGATACCGCCGCCGATATCGAAGATGATCTCACGGAGCGTCGTGCCCATCGGGACTTCCACCAGGCCGCTGTTGGCGATCTTTCCGGTAACAGCAAACACTTTGGTTCCCTTGCTGTCCGCCGTCCCGATCTTTGCGAACCATGCGCCACCCTTGTCGATAATCACCGGCACGTTGGCCCATGTCTCGACGTTGTTGATCACCGTCGGCTTGCCCCACAGACCTTTGGTCGCAGGAAATGGCGGACGAGGCTGCGGCATGCCACGCTTGCCCATGATGGACTGCAGGAGCGCCGTCTCCTCACCGCAGACGAACGCGCCTGCGCCCAAACGGATCTCGATGTCGAAATCAAAGCCACTGCCCAGAATATCCTTGCCCAGCAAGCCGTATTCGTGGCACTGCTTCATCGCCACTTCCAGACGATGAATGGCAAGCGGATACTCGGCGCGGATGTAGATGTACCCCTGATGGGCTCCGATCGCCTTGCCACAGATGATCATCGCTTCCAGGACGCTGTTCGGATCGCCTTCCAGCGTGGAACGGTCCATGTACGCGCCCGGGTCCCCTTCATCCGCGTTGCAGACGACGTACTTGACGTCTCCCGGCGCCTGTTTGGTGAAGTTCCACTTCATCCAGGTGGGGAAGCCCGCGCCGCCACGGCCACGCAGTCCGGAAATCTTCATCTCGTTGATGATGTCATCCGGAGTCATGGAGAACAATGCCTTCTCCAACCCCTTGAATCCATCACGGGCGATGTACTCGTCGATGTTCTCCGGGTTGATGAACCCGCAGTTGCGAAGCACGATGCGGAACTGCTTCTGGTAGAACTTGATGTCCTCCACCTTGGCATGGGCCTGGCTCTGCGACTTGTCATACAGAAGCCGCTTGACCTCACGGCCTTTGATGATGTGCTCGCTGATCAACTCCTTGGCATCCTCCGGCTTGACATGCACGTAAAACGCTTCCTCGGGGAGAATCTTGACGATCGGCCCCTGCTCGCAGAAACCGAAACATCCCGTCTTGACGATCTGGACCGCATCCGCGACCCCCTGCGCCTTGCTCTCATCCACCAGTGACTGGTAGATCTGGTCTGAGTGGCTGGATTCGCAACCGCTGCCACCACACACCAGAATATAGTTTCTGAACGCCATTCCTTGCCCCCGTTACTTTTTCATGATGTCGGCAGCTGGCCGGTCATAGATATGATCAGAGATCAACTGCTTGCCAATGATATGCTCGTCGATGATCTTGTCGACCATCGCCCTATCCACTTTGCCATAGATCACATCAGGCATTCCCGGAACGATCACTTCCACCGTCGGCTCCACATAGCAAAGCCCCATGCACCCCGTCTGGGTGACGGACACGTTGGAAATGTTCTTCTTGTCCAATTCCGTCAGAAAGGTATCAAGCACCACTTTCGCCCCGGCGGCAATCCCGCAGGTGCCCATACCGACGATGACCTGGACATCCTTTCCACTGGTGTCCCGCTTCTCCATCGCCTTCTGCTTGTCCTCACGCAACTTTCTCAATTCCTCAAGCGTCATCTTCTTGTCTCCTCTTTTGTTTCCCATTGTTCCAGCGGATGATCCACCATGTACGGTTTCAGCGCGTCTTCCTGTGATTGCAGGAACTGCCGAAGCAATACCAGCGAACCACTGTCCGTCAAACTTCCCAACGCCTCGACCAGCTCCCCTCTGCCCACCTGGTACGACCCGGAACCCTTCACCGTGGAGAGACTCCGTTCCACGGAAAATTCCTTGGCACCTGGATGATTGAACAGCAGAAGCAACGTTCCCGGCAGATCCCCCATCGGCGGGGTGTCCACGTTGTCAAGATCGAACACGAACCTGACCACCGTCCCCTTGCCTTCCTTGGATTGCAGATCGAACGTCCCTCCCGTCTCAAGTACGGTCTGGGAGAGAAACGGCAACCCAAGCCCGACGTTCCGCTTTGCGTGCTTGATCCCGTCCGTATAGAACGGATCCAGCACCCGCTTCTGCACCTCTTCGCTCATCCCCTTCCCGTCATCCTTGACGGTGCAATCCAGAAACTGGTCCGATTCCTTCAGGACCAACGTGACATGGACGGCTCCCGCTTCAAAGGAATTCTGGACGATGTCCAGCAGGAAGTCACAGATGAAGACGTGCATGCATCGTTCAGCTGTATTTTGCCAGGATGCCTGGAAGCTGGTCCTTGGTCACTTTGCCGTACACCTCTCCGCTGATGGTCAAGCATGGCGCAAGCCCACAGCACCCCAGGCAACGGACGGCATCCAAGGAAAACAGACCGTCATCCGTAACTCCACCCACATCCAGATTGATCGACGATTTCAGCTCATCGATGAGAATCTGGCTGCCCTTCAGATAGCAAGCAGTCCCCAGACAGACCTGGATGTTGTGCTTGCCGGGCTTCGTCAACTTGAAGAAATGATAGAACGTGATGACTCCCCAGATCTTGGCAAGAGGCACGGAAAGCATCTCGGAAACCTGGTTGGCGGCCTCCCGAGAAATATATCCCTGCTCTTCCTGGACCTTGTGAAGCACCATGACCAGATTGCCCGGTTTGTCTTTCCAACTGTTGATGTAATTCACCAACACTGGAGAGAACTTTTCTGCAGTGTTTTCTGACATGAAACCTCCCAATGCGATACTACACGGTTTTGTGGTAGTATATCAAAAACAAAACGGTTTTGTACACTGATTTCCGCCTTCATATTTTCCTACAGCGAAATAACTTCGAATTTTATTGACCGTTTTTTCAGTTTCATGTAATATGATTCACATAAACAGGAGGCAAGAACGTGAATAACGAGCAACTTGTACGAATCACCCGATACTACAGGGCCCTTAATAGACTCCGGACCATCGGTCTCGAAAAAGTGTTTGCGCATAACCTTGCCGACGCCGCAGGCGTCAGCCCCGCCATTGTGCGCAAGGATTTCTCCCAATTGTCCATCCACGGACAGAAACGGGGTGGGTATGAGATCCCCGAACTGGTCGCCGTGCTGGGCAAGATCCTGGGCAAAGGCAAACCGCAGAACTGCATCATCATCGGATGCGGACGCATTGGAAAGGCGTTGATGCACTACGCCGGGTTCGAGCCGGATGGCATCCGAGTCGTCGCGGGATTCGACAACGATCCCAATGTATATACGGATGCATCCAGCCCGATCCCGATGTACTCTCTGAACCGTCTGGAAGAGATTGTCAGCGCGTTGAAGGTCCAGGTGGGGATCATCACCGTTCCGGAGATCGCAGCCCAGGAAAGCTACGACCGTCTGCTGAAAGCCGGCGTCCGTGGCGTGCTGAACTTCAGCCCGGTGACCCTCAAACCGGAAAAGCAGGAAGATGGCAGCGTACCGGTCGTCCACAACATCAACATCGCGCTGGAACTGGAGCAGATCTTCTACGAACTGAAGTTCCCGCCGCAGGCGTCTAAGTCCCGATCAATCGAATCCTGATGGGGAAATGATCGCTGTAGCCGGACAGGAGCGTCCTGTCCCAGGCAAACGGCGTTCCATCAGCGTTGCACACCAGAGGCTGGGAGAGAATGGAGAAATCCAGGAAATCCCAGCCTTTACCGTCAAAAAGCGCTCCCTGCCCCAGCATCTGGTCGAACCGGTGCCAGACGGACTGGTAGACGTAGGAGCCTTTCCCCAGATCCAATGAGGAATCCAGATACGGACTGTACCACACCGGCCCGGAAACCCGGCTCCGGTTGCCGGTCACGGGGAGCGACCCGTTTTGGGTGTACAGCGCCGTGGAAGGAAGATCCAGCAGCACCAGCGCCGTCTGCTCCCCTGCCGTCCGTGAGACATCCGGATCCTCATTGAAATCCCCGCAGACCACCACCAGCGCGTCGTTCCACTCTGATGCCGCCGACGCCACGGTCCGCGCCATGTCAATCCTCGCCTCCTCCGTATCCGTCCCAATCTGGCTCTTGCCATGCACCCCGTACAGGATGATCCGCTGCCCCCCCACGGAAAAGGAAGCCTCCAGTATCGGGCGTCCAGTGTGCCCATGATGGGAGCGGACGAACTCCGGCTCAACCTTGCTGGCGATGCCGATGCCGATCGGAGAGGAGGGATCCTTGACCACGGCAAAGTACGTCCATCCAGAGCGGGAGAGATGGAGGCGCATCAGATCTTCCATTACGCCCCGATGTTCCACCTCCTGGAGGACCAGGACGTCGGCATCACGGATTTCCGATGTGCGAAGCACCTGGGAAAGACGGGACAGGCGCGCCTTGTACGCGGCATCCGTCCACCCGCCATCCGGGGTATACTCGGAATACTCCGTTCCATCCAGATGGGCGTCCATCAGATTCTGGACGTTGTACGAAACGATGGTGAACAACTGCGGCGCCGGGGTTTCGGCGCCACAGGAGAAGAACAGGGAGCAAAACAGGGCAAGCAGCAACAGACGCATGCATTCCCTACCACCGGATTCCCCCAGCTGGTCGTTCAGGCGGAATGGGAGTTCTTTTCCAATGAATAACCGAAGTACAGTTCGGCAAGCGCGTCCTGCACGTCAAACAGGGCGATATCCATCTCCCGCGCCTTGAGGAGTCCCTTTCTGAGGTTCTCGAACCGAGGATTATACGTGACATCACAATCATCCAGAAGAGACAGGCAGAAGGTACGCACATCCATCCAGTTCTCCGTCTCGAACATCTCGAAGATATCGTTGTAGTGCTGGTCGATGGCGGACAGATCCCGCGCGTCAGTGAGGAAATCGGAGAGGAAGTCATCCACGTCCCCGTTGTTCATCAACTCATACAGGTA
>Ga0172377_10000584_pt1 | contig 34633 bp, 24 predicted proteins | sample Pumphouse3metaG_FD_119749 | JGI IMG/M metagenome (GOLD analysis project Ga0172377, IMG submission 119749) | Leachate microbial communities from a municipal landfill in Southern Ontario, Canada - Pumphouse #3 metaG | ecosystem: Engineered > Solid waste > Landfill > Unclassified | place: Canada... | reverse complement strand
TAATAAACAAACAGGAAAAGTTCTTCTGAAAAATGTAGATACAAAATTTTATAGTAGCTGGATTGATGGTAAAATATTTTTGAATAATACAAAATTTTCAGATGTCGTAAAACTTTTGGAAAGATGGTATAATGTGGATATTAAGATTTCCGGTGCTGATAACACCGATGCTGATAAAATAAGAGATTTGAAAATCTCAGGGACAATATCAAAAGATAAATCGTTAGATTCTATTTTAAAAATAATCGGAGGTATGTGTGGTACAACCTATTGTATAAAATCTAATAATGATAAAAAGGATGAAATAATAATAACTAAATAAATATTAATTGCTTATGGACACCTAAACTAAATTAAAAAAAACGGTGAAAGTCCTTCACACTTTCACCGTAAAATTATTTCAATAAGTATTAAACATTACTAAAATTATTTCAAATTTATGAAAAAAATTTATGAAAATCATTGTTTTATAAAACAATGGCCAAAAATTTTTCTAACTATGAAGCTTGTTTTTGTATTTATTCTTGCAGGTTTTCTTTCTGTTAATGCGACAGAGACGTATTCACAAAATGTACGTTTTGACCTGAAGATGGAAAATGTTTCTTTTAAATCGATTCTAAACAAAATCGAAGAAAAGACGGATTTTAATTTTATTTATCAAAATGATGAAATTAAAAATATGTCTAAACTTTCAGTTAATGTTGATCATGTTACTGTTCCCGAAATCCTTGATCGTCTGTTGAAAGACAAGGGACTGGAGTACAAAATTTATGACCACTACGTCCTTATTCAAAAAACAGGTGCAAATGAAACTGTTACTAATTTTGTACAACAGCAAAAAACTGTCTCAGGGAAAGTGACTGACTCTGAGGGCCAGGCGCTTCCTGGAGTTACAATTGTTATTAAAGGGACCACGCAGGGAGTTATATCTGATATTAACGGAAAATATACTTTTTCAAATATTCCGGCGAATGCTACTTTACAATTTTCTTTTGTAGGAATGAAAAGTCAGGAAATTGTGGTTGACGGCCAAACAACAATTAATGTGCAAATGATAGTAGATGCAATTGGGCTTGATGAAGTAGTTGCTATTGGATATGGTACCGCAAAGAAAAAAGATTTAAGTGGTTCTATTGTAAATGTTAACATCAAAGAATTGGAAAAATACAAACCTGCGAATGTTCAGGAGTTTCTTCGTTCTTCGGTATCTGGATTGAGAATAGGATATAGTACAGATGCAAAAAATTCGCCTAGTCTTGAGATCCGTGGAGACAATACCATTAAATCGGGTAGTAGTGATGAAACAACTGCTAATTCGCCATTAATTGTACTTGACGGAGTAATTTTTAATGGTGATTTGTCCGAAATCAATATTAATGATATCGAATCGGTAGATGTATTAAAAGATGCTAGTGCTGCAGCTATATATGGATCCCGTTCATCAAACGGAGTTATTGTCTTTAATACCAAGAAAGGAGATATGGGTGCTCCGGTTGTTAGGGTTAATGTTAAATATGGTATTATAACTGGTGCAAATAGACTTTCGTCTCATAAAGCTGGAAACGATGTAACAGGATGGTTAACTGATATGAATGAAGCGATTAATGATTTAAGTGGGGCTCCATTTTCTGTATATGATAATTATTATGATTTGGCTGACGAATTTAAATCTGACTGGTTAAGCGAAAAAGGAATTTCAGGAGAAACTGATCCTACTGCTATTACAAGTGCATGGATTGATGGTTTTGGTTTTGATGAAACTGAAAAAGAAAATTTTCTGGCCGGTAGATCCTTTGACTGGCAGGATTTTTTGTTCCATATCGGTCTCAAACAGGATTACAACGTTAGTTTTTCAGGTCGCACCAATAAGGTGTCCTATTATTGGTCGTTGGGGTATATTGAAAATGAATCAACGCAGATGAATGATAAATTCACTACATTAACTTCAAGGGTAAATTTGGATGTTAATCCTGCCAAATGGCTTAACGTTGGATTAAATTGCAATTTTGCTTTTCAGGACGAAGGTGACGTACCGATTTCAAACTCAAATTATTATGAGTATTCACCATATGACTCACCGTGGGAAAATGAGGTATGGTATGACGACTCCGAAATTGAAGACACCGATTCCTATCCATGGCGATTTCCAAACGAATATCTGAGAGAGTCACAATCCGGGTCTAATCGTTCAAATCCTTATTTAAATGCTGCTTATACAGATAGAAAGTACAACCGGTACAAACTTTTCCCAACCATTTATGCAAAGTTTTCGCTTCCATTTGGTGTGAAATTAACGTCCAGAATGACTACACGTATGGATTTTTATAATAAATATCTATTTTATGACGATGATAATCCTAGTTGGTCAGAATCTTCTGCCAGCAGAAATCATAGTATAATATTCGAATGGCAATGGGATAATATTTTAAGCTGGAACAAAATTTTTGGCAAACATAGTTTTAATGTAACAGGACTTATAAATTCGGAGGATGCCAAAGCTTGGAGCACAACATCAGGAACTACCGATTTTTCTCCGACTGATGCATTAGGATATCATGGTATGGGTCTTGGAATGACATCATCAGCTAGTTCAACAGACACGGATGTTTCAAGAGATGCCATTATGGGACGTATCAATTATGGTTACGATGGTCGCTACAATATATCTGCTTCGATACGACGTGATGGTTGTTCCAAGTTTGGATCTAATAATAAACGTGCAACATTCCCTTCATTTTCAGCTGCTTGGAATATTACAAAAGAAGAATTTATGTTGGGGAAACCAGAATGGCTAAGTTTTTTAAAGCTTCGTACAAGCTGGGGTATGAATGGGAACAGTGCAGGTATAGATGATTATCAGTCCTATGCTGTATTAGCGTCTAAAAAATATCTTACCTATGACGATGGGTATATAAATACTGCATATACATATATTGACGCTTTTGCTGATCCTGATCTGGAATGGGAAAAAACCGCATCGTGGAACTTTGGGATTGATTATGGTTTATGGGATGGCCGTATTCGTGGTGCTGTTGATATTTACAATTCGAAAATCACTGATTTATTATTAGAAAAGTCATTACCTATTATTAACGGACTTACTAGTACTACTACAAATGTAGGAAGTTTGAAAAACAAAGGAATTGATTTATCAATTAGCACGGTAAATATTGAATCTTCCTTTTTAAAATGGAATAGTCAGTTAAATATAAGTTGGAACAAAAACAAAATAATATCACTTACCGGAGAAGAATATGAGGTAACTGATGAAAACGGGAATACTTACATGAAAGAATACGATGATACTGATAACGGATGGTTTATTGGTAAGAGTAAAGATGTTATTTTTGATTATAAAAATGATGGTGTTTACCAAGAGGGTGAAGAAGATGAAGCTCTGATATATGGCTTACATCCGGGAGATTTTAAGATTGTTGATCAAAATAATGATGGGGTTTTAAATTCGGATGATAAAGTTTTTCAGGGGGTGAGTAACAACCCATGGTACATTACATTACGCAATGACGTTGAATATAAAAATTTCGATTTTGGAATTATTTTTTTAGCCAAGTTAGGGTATAAAGGTGGCTCTAATTTACCATTTAACAATGCTGAAGATTATATAAAAAATCATAACTGGTACGATATTCCATACTGGACTGAGGATAATCCGATCAACAATGCTGCCCGGATTAATTCAACAAATACTGTAGGAGCAAATATCTGGAGGAACAAATCTTATATTCGTTGTCAGAATATCACTTTGGGATATAATTTCGTTCCTTACTTACTGAGAAGCCTAAATATTAACAGTGCACGTTTGGCATTTAATATTGACAATGCTTTTATTTTAACAGATTGGGCTTATGGTGATCCTGAGTCAATGTTCGAAATGCCAAGAACCTATTCTTTAAATTTGAATTTTTCTTTCTAAGCAATCGCTGAACTTATAAATTGAAAGATTTAATTAACAGAAAAATTATTAAGAAATGAAAAATATTATAAGACAGTTTATATTAATTTTATTGGTTTTTACCTTTGCGTGTAGTGAAGATTTCCTGACAAAGGAGCCATTGTCCGATTTAAGTCCTGAAAACACATATACTAGCGAAGAGGGGTTGCAAACAGTTCTGGATGCTTCTATAAAAGGTTATGTCAATCAGTGGAATAGCGACGTGTTGGAACTCATGTTCAATCAGAACATGAGTGACGTATCGGTAGTTGGCTCAACTGACAAACCCAGTGCTTATGTCGATTTAAGAACATATGCTACTCCTCAAAATGGTATTGAAAGCAGTGGTGGTTGTGTTGCGCATGCATATAAGCAAAATTACTATCAGATAAGAAATTGCAATACCTTGTGCGACTATATTGACCAAACTGATTGGACAGACGGAGAAGAGGATGAAGATCGTTGTTATCTTTTGGGAAGTGCTTATTTTATTCGTGCATTATTTTATATGCAATTGACTATGGAGTTTGGAAATGTTCCTTTTGTTTTAACACTTCCAACTTCAGCCAGAACGGACTATAAAGTTTTTTATATGCAAGGAATATGGGATCAGATGATTGCAGATCTTGAATATGCTGTAAAATATATGAAACCTAGAAGCGAAATTGCTTCAGGCTATCCTCCAGTTGATGCTGCCAAAATTTTGCTTGCAAAATATTATATGCTTAACAAGCGATTTCAGGATGCGGAAGATTTGATGGACGAGGTGATTTATGATTCTGAATCCAGCTTGTTTACGACTGCCGATATTTATTCTGATTCAATATTGGTTGGAAATAATGAGAATCCATATAACGGCGAAACAATGGCAGGATTTGATTGTAATCAGGCAGCAGATCCCATTAATTCTCTTCATTGTTGGGAAAACAGCCAAAGGCTTACCAGTCCTGAATGTATATGGGCTTATGCAAACACCCCAGATTTAGAGGGGTCTATGGACCGATGCATGAGGGTTCGTACTTTTGGACCTAATTTTGTAAGCACCAATTTAGGTATAAAAGCACCACCTACAGGCTCAATCAACGGAATGAATACATCACAGAGTAGTACAGATAAACAAATGCTTAAATTTGGACGAAGTCAGGGTTTTTGCCGTCCAACAAATTATGCACAATATGATATCTGGAATGTTGATGGAACCTCTGATCGTCAGGATTACCGGCACAAACGTGGAAATTGGTTTGATATGGATATGCTTATTTATGATAATTCCGGATTATTAAAGGATGAAGCTACTGCTCCTTTTTACGGAACTAATGTTCTTCAATTTTATAATGACATCAATCTTTGCGTGGATTCAATACGTAATTTTTATGGATATCCATTATATAAACTTTGGGCAAAGAATACTAGTTCCAAAATAAATAGACAGGATGGTGGTGAAACCGATATTTACCTTATGCGCGAAGCCGAGGCATATCTGGTAAGAGCTGAAGCAAGGGCGTGGCAGGGTGATTATGCTGGTACTGCTGAGGATCTAAATATTATTCGTGCCCGTGCAAATGCCAGGTATATGTACACCGCAGCTGATGTAGCTGCCGAGAGTGGAATCGGTGCAGTATTGGACGAACGAGCTCGTGAACTTAGTGCTGAGGAATATCGTCATGATGAACTGGTACGTATGTCTGTAATTTTTGCAAAAACAGGTAAGGATTATAAAGGGAAAACCTATTCAATTGGTGATGATATTGAAGTATCACTTTCAGAGAGTAGTTTTTATTATGACAGGATGATGGAAAAAAATAATTTTTTCAGCGATGAAATTCCTTGGGCTACATATTCCTATATAAAATACACTATAGATCCAATGCATATTTTTTGGCCAGTAATGGAATCATATATAGAGGCTAATGTTTCTGCTGTTTTAAATCAGACTACAGGTTATAATGGTTATGAAAATAATATAACTCCATTAACACATGTTGTACAAACACCTGGAACAGCAAATATAGATCCGATGAAAGCTATAGGTGAAAGATAAACAGATTAAGCAAAAGAAATTACGGAAAAAATTTAAATTGTTTCTATTTATTTTATTTGATTTTAAGGACATACTGCATATTTTGCAGTATGTCCTTAATTTATGCTTGGTGGTTTTTCTTGTTGATTAATATGCAGTTAGTGTGTTCTGCGTGTTGATGTAAAAAAGCAAGTAGTTTTGCAATTGTTTTTTCTCATCATAAAAACCAAAAAAAGAAAAACTATAATACAACATTTATATAAATAATATAAAAAAACATAATGAAATTTTTAAAAAATATTATACTAATTTTTTTCAGCTTAGCTTTTATTTCCTGCGTTTCAGACAGGAATACAGAAGATAAGAATGTTGCATTTAACGGTACTGTTTCAGCACCATCTGTATTACTGGACGGACAAAATCCACGGGCTGCATGGATTTGGGATAAAGGGAAAGAGAATCCGCGTTGACAGGAAAAGTATCCGTATGGACAGCGAAGAATACAAATTATTTCAACGTGTTTTTAATGAACGATATAAGCTTGAAAGCAAGAAACAGAAAAACGTATTTTTACGACCAAAAGCAATACGTTCCTATTTAAATGGAGCATATAATCGATAAATTAGTCGACAAATTTTTATTTTGTCAATGCTGTTTTTTTTAATAAATTTAATAAATTTTTAAAAACATACTTTTCATAGTAGGCTCAATAATATATATTTAAATTAATAAAAATAATTCAATGAATAAAATCTTTTTTATCCTGGCCATTATCGGAGCAATGATTTTTACTTCTTGCCAGAACAAATCGGTTGAACAAAAAACAGCTGAGCGCTGGAGTCTGGAAAAAGCACAGCAATGGAGTACTGAAAACGGCTGGTTGCGTGGTTGTAATTTTAATCCGAGTACAGCTATTAATCAGTTGGAAACCTGGCAGGCAGAGTCTTTTGATACAACAACTATAAATAGAGAACTAGGCTGGGCCGAGAATATTGGGATGAACGTAATGCGTGTTTATCTACATCATGTGGCCTGGCAGGTTGATCCGGAAGGGTTTAAAGGTAGGATGAATACCTATATGACTATTGCTCATAAACACGGGATCAAAACAGTATTTGTATTTTTTGACGATTGCTGGAATCCAACCTATAAAGCGGGCAAACAACCCGAGCCCAAACCAGGTGTACATAATTCCGGTTGGGTACGCGATCCGGGTGATTTGCTTTATACAGATACAACCATGATTAAAACACTGGAAAGCTATGTAAAAGATGTTTTGACCACATTTAAAGACGACAAGCGCATTGCAATCTGGGATTTGTATAATGAACCAGGAAATTCAAACTACGGCAATAAATCGCTTCCGTTACTCAAAAAAGTATTTCAATGGGGCCGTGAAATTAACCCTTCACAACCACTTTCTTCTGGCGTATGGAACCTGGCTTTGTCCGATTTAAATAAATTTCAGATTGAAAACTCTGACATTATCACTTACCATAATTATGAAAGCCCTGAGAAGCATCAGGCAGCAATTGACACCCTGAAACGTTACAGACGTCCATTAGTTTGTACTGAGTATATGGCGAGGAAAAATAATAGTTTATTTACCAATATTATGCCGATGCTAAAAGCACAAAACATTGGTGCTATCAACTGGGGTTTGGTTGCCGGAAAGTCGAATACTAAATATGCATGGGATGAGCCCATTCCCGACGGATCGGAACCCAAACTGTGGTTTCATGAAATTTTCCGTCCGGATGGAACACCTTACAAACAGAAAGAGGTAGATATAATTAAACGTTTGACAGGTAAATAAATTGTAATAACGATACTAAGTAAATTTTTGGATTATAGAATGTGCAATTTTATTTTTGGCTAGTTGTTTACCAAACAAACTAATCTTTTTTACTGAAGTTTTGATTTTTACTAGTCCAACAAGTTATAACCAATTTTATGCTTAGTTAGTTAGTTTAGCTGTAGGTGAATGGGGTGTTTTCTAATCTTTAAGTCTTATAGCAAGTATTTCAGCTGTAGCTCTGAGTTCACCTTTTGCTGTTAATGTCATATCCACCCAAACCTTACGGCCTTCTATTTTTCTGAGCTTGCCTTTTACCTCAAGCTCAGTATTTACAGGCGTAAATATTATAAAGTTTACTTTTAAAGAGCCTGTTACACAACGAATATTAATAGGAGAGTCCATAGAAATATTTTCGGCCTGGCAAATAAAAGCGGCTGCAGATCCGGTACCATGACAGTCGAATAACGAGGCTATAAGTCCTCCGAATACTGCGCCTGGTATTGCTACATATTTGGGATCCGGGGTAAAACGGGTTATTGTTTCATCATTTTTCAGATACGTTTTTAAGTGAAATCCATCGGGATTATTTCTCCCGCATCCGTAACAAAAAGATAAATCGTCGGGATATAGATCTTGGATAGCTTTTGTCATTTTTTTAATTTTTTAATTTATTCAAAAGTACAAAAATAAGTTTACAGTCAATAAAGATTTAGTTTGTGATGATTACGTATCAATAAATTTCCGTCCTGTGTGTTTTTAATAAATTTTTGTGGTTTTTTCTTCAGTTTTGGTCTTTTGTAGTAAAAATATATCTTTATCATAGCAATTATATGTAATATACCTTCTTAAGATTATAACATAGAAATGTTCTGTCTTTTTATAGAAACCTAAATTATTATTTTATAGTCGCTTAAACTTAAAACAATGAAATGAAATTTATGCAGCATAATATTTTGAAAATAATATGTATCCTTGTCCTCCTTTTTTCAGCTGGCCGTATTTGGGCTGATTCACCGGGAAAAGATCTTGTAACAATCAGTGGTTATGTCAAAGATGCTTCCAATGGAGAAGTTTTGATAGGTGCAGTTGTTCGTGTTGCAGGAAAGATGGTTGGAACGACTACCAATACCTATGGTTTTTATTCTCTGAGTATTAAACCGGGTGAGTATAATATTCAGTATAATTTTATCGGTTATAAAACAAAAGAAAGGTATCTAAAACTTATAAAAGATATCGAGATTGATACTGAACTTGATACTGAAACTCACCAGCTTGGTGAAATGAAAGTGGTTGCAAACAAAAAGGGAAGTAATCTTTATAAACCGGAAATGGGCTCAACGTCTTTGCCTATGCAGACCATTAGCCGGATTCCGGCTATAATGGGAGAAGTAGATCTTATCAAGGCAATTCAATTATTACCTGGCGTTCAACCAACCAGCGAAGGTTCTTCTGTTTATAGCGTCAGGGGAGGCTCCGGAGATCAGAATCTCATTATGCTGGATGAGGCTACAATATACAATGCTTCCCATTTTTTGGGGTTTTTCTCTATTTTTAATAATGATGCCATTAATAGTGTTAAACTTTACAAGGGAGATATTCCGGTATGGGCCGGTGGACGTCTTTCCTCTTTGCTGGATGTAAGAATGAAAGAAGGAAATAATAAACGGTATTCTGTATCCGGAGGAATAGGATTGCTGTCAAGTCGTCTCACAGTTGAAGGACCTGTCCAGAAAGATAAGAGCTCTTTTATTATTTCAGGCAGACGGTCGTATTTTGATCTTTTTACTGCATTATCAAATGATGAAGATACACGAAACACTAAAATTTATTTCTATGATATTAATGCTAAAGTCAATTTTATAATTGGGAAAAAAGACCGTCTTTATTTTTCAACCTATAAGGGAAAAGATGATATGGATTTTGGTTTTTCAGGGTTGTCTTTTGGGAACAGAATATTTTCTTCCAGGTGGAATCATTTATATGGTCAGAAAGCTTTTTCCAATTTGACGCTGATTAATAGTAAATATAAATATAAGCTTAATTTTTCTTCAACAGAGAGTAACGATTATAAATGGAAATACCATATGGACGAAACGGGTTTAAAATATTATTTAGGTATTTTATTCACACCAAAGTTTCATATCAGGTCAGGTTTTCAGTGGACTTTTCATACTCTGTATCCCGGTACTGTTTCATCAACCGGAGGTAATTTTGACCCGTATATTCTGCAGACTAAGAAATCATTAGAAGGTGCAACTTTTATGCAGGTTGAGCAAGATATCGGTACCCGGATTAAATTGCGTTACGGGGTGAGATGGTCTCTTTTTGCAAATAGTGGAGTTGATTCTGTTTTTGTATATAATGATCAATATGAGAAGATAAAAAGGAACTATCATTACAATGGTGATTATTTTAACTGGCAGAATAATTTTGAGCCCCGGATTGGAATGTCTTTTATGATTAATAATATGTCGTCATTTAAAGCCAGTTATGCCCGTACTGCTCAGTATTATCAGATGGCTACCATTTCCACTTCCGGTACTCCTTTTGATTTATGGTTTAGTTCAAGTGTTAATGTAAAACCTCAAATTTCAGACCAGTGGTCGGTTGGCTATAACCGTTTTATGGATGATAAAAAAGTTGAACTCTCAGCCGAGGTGTATTACAAAAATATGCAGAATACAATCGATTTTAAAGATCATCCTGATTTATATTTTAACAGGGAGATGGAAGGTGAATTACGTTTTGGCAAAAGTCATGCATACGGATTGGAATGTATGGCAAAATTAAATTATAAAAGAGTAAGTGGCTGGGTTAGCTATGCTTATACGCAATCGGAGAGAAAAGTTAATGGGATTGCCAATAATGAGTGGTATACTTCTCCTTTCGAAAGGCCTCATTCAGTGAATATTGTTCTTAATTATCAGAAGACTGAAAAAAACAGCATAGCAATAAACTGGGTTTATCTTTCAGGACAGCCGGCGACATTGCCTGTAGGAAGAATGAAATACGGAAATGATATTCTTCCTGTATATTCCGGCAGGAATAAAGAGAGGTTTCCGTCTTATCACAGACTAGATATTTCATATACACATAAAATGCGTGACTGGGGAAAAATGAAACAGGAATTGTCTTTTTCAATTTACAATGTATACGGACATCATAATACATGGGCTATTAATTTTGAACAGGATGAGAATAATTCTAAAGTCATGAATGCAAAAAACACCTATCTGTTTTCCTTTGTACCATCGGTTACCTATAACATTAAATTCTGATCATTATGGAAAAAATTATTTATATAATACTGCTGATTTTTATCGTTTCCGGTTGCACCGAAAATATAGATCTTGCTTTAAATAGTATGGATACCAGGATGCTTGTGGTTGAAGGACAGATTACTTCAGACACAACCTCTCAGTGGATAAAACTTAGTTATACTTCAGATTATTATGATACACTTGCATATAATGTTAATAATGTTAACGTTATGGTGTCGGATGGAACTAATACTTGTGTTTTTAGTGAAGATCCTGAGGTTGCGGGTCTGTATAAGACAAAATCGGATTATTACGGTATTCCAGGGAAAACTTATAAATTAACTATTTCAGGAATTGATACTGATGAAGACGGCCAGACGGAAACATATACAGCTGAGAGTAAAATGCCTGATATTCCTCTTGTGGATTCAATTCGTTTATCACTGGAGCATAAATTTTATATTGATGTTTTGCAAATTAGTATTTATGCCCTGGATAGTCCTGAAAAGGATGATGCTTATATGTACAAATTATATAAAAATAATTTTTTACTTACCGATTCCCTTTCGGAATGGCGAACTGCTGAGGATGAACTTTTTAATGGAGAGCGATTGGAAGATGAACCTGTGATTTATTTAAATCAGGATATTGATGAATATAAAGTTAAAGGCGGAGATTTGTATACGCTGGTAACCTCTCATATCCCTCATGATTATTATTTGTTTTTAGAAGAGGCACAGGAGGAATACAGAGGTTCTAATCCTTTTTCGGGCAATCCGGCAAATATTTCAACCAATATCTCTGGTCCGCATAAAGCATGTGGTTTCTTTGCAGCATATTCTACCGACTGGAAAGAAAAAGTATTTAGAATAGAAGAATAGTTTTAGGTTGTTATCTGAACCTTATCTATATACAATATTAAGTAATTGATTTTGTGCTTGTCTTATTTTTTTTGGCCATTTTTATACTGCGTAAAATTTAATTTCTACTATCAAAGACAAAAAGCATATGAAAAGCGAACAGTCTGATAATAATTCAATAAAAGAAAATATATTTTTTAACAGAACTGTCCTGATGGATCAGTTATTAGGTATACCTGACAGAAGCATGGATGTTGGTCAGGCTATGACACAGATCTGTGAACGGTTGTCGGAAGTTTCCGTGCCACGAAGACTCATGAATGTAAGGCTTCGCTATGACGGCAAAATATACACAAATGTTGGATTTGGAGAAAGTGACAATAAAATAGAACGGAATATTTCGATTCCAGGAGATCAGAAAATTTTTCTGGATTTGTTCATTACAGAAGATTGGAAAGACGATTTGAAAAATGGTATTTCCAGAGCTGAAAAGATTATTGAATCTCTGTTTCCTATACTTAAGGCTGTAATTTGTGAATACCGTCTTGTGAAGGTGACTACCGATATAAGGGAACGTCAGAAGGAGATGAAAAGTATCAGTCAGGCGATTGGAATTATGAAAAAAGGGATTTCCCTTGATGAACTGCTTCAGGAAATTTGTAGCAGTCTTCCTGAGGCAATGTTATTTCCTGATAGAGCAATGGCTCGTATTTTTTTTGATAAAAAATCTTTTGAGAGTCGTCATTTTGAAGAGACCCCATTATCTATCCGTAAGGAATTTAATACTTCCTATGGTAAAAAAGGTTCTGTTGAAGTTTTCTATAAAGAATCTGATAAAAAGGAATCCGGTGATCCTTTCTTAAAAGAAGAGCATCAGTTGATTGAAGATCTTGCCTCACTTATTACAGGATCAGCTTCAGGAGAACCATTGCGGAAATTGCTGTATGATAATAATGAGCGTTTAAAAGAGCTGAAAGGAATAAATGAAACGACCAATATACTGCAGAAAGGACATTCTCTGGAAGAGTCTTTTAAACTTATAAGTACAATCCTTCCTGCTTCATGGCAATATCCGGATAAGACAGTAGCACGAATTTGTTACGACGGGAAAGTCTTCAAATCTTCCGGATTCACAGAGACGCAGTGGAAGATGATTCAGCCTTTTCATACACCTGATAGAAAGACGGGAACTATAGAAATTTTTTATCTTGAAAGATTTCCCAGGGAGTATGAAGGTCCGTTTCTGAAAGAAGAAAGAAATCTACTTGTTAATATTGCCAATATAATTGCAGGATCGGCTACACGTGAAGTTTTTCATAGATTAAATGATGAAAATACAGAACGTTTAAAAGAGCTTAAAGCGATAAATAAAACATCTAAAATTATGGAGGAAGGATTCCCTCCTGATGAAACTTTTCGCAGAATATGCTCTTTTTTGCCAAAGTCGTGGCAATATCCTACTTATACTGTGGCACGTATAAATTATGAAGATAAGGTATATACAAGTTCCGGATTTAAAGAAACGAAATGGTGTCAGTCTGAGAATTTTATTACAATTGACAATAGTAAAGGTAAAATAGAAATTTTTTATCTTAAGGAGTACCCTCAGGAATATGAGGGACCTTTCCTTAAAGAAGAGAGGAATTTGCTGAACAATATCGCTTTATTGATAGCCGGGTTCCTAAATAATTACAAGGGGCGTGTTATCGTGAATAAAAATGGACTCACAGCCGGAGAGGTCTATACTTCTAAAAAATTCAGAGATTCACTTTTCCAGACAAAGAAACCGTTGCAGCTTTATTTCAATCAACAGGCAATGGATAAGTATATATATTTGGATATGATGAGGTTTAAGGTGAAGCATATCCTTTTTGTAGCTACGCTTTATGATGCCTATATTTTGGAAAGTGAGGATTCTTTTTTTGAACGGTTTATGGGTACAATTTATCAGTACAGCCTTTTTTCAGTACCTAGAATTACAGGAGTTTCTTCTCCTGATGAAGCACTGAATCTTTTGGAAACCACAGGTTTTGATCTGGTTATTCTTATGGCTGGTATGGATAATAAGACTACTGTTTCCCTAAGTAAAAAAATAAAGGAAAAAAACTCTTTATTACTGGTATATCTTCTGATGAATAAGGAGAGTAATAATTCTTATCTTGAAAAAATAGAGCCCCGACTTCCGTCTATAGATAAACTTTTTGTCTGGAACGGAGATTCAAGTATTCTTTTTGCCATTGTTAAATCTACAGAGGACAGAATAAATGTAGAAAATGATACCAAGATAGGTTTGGTACGTGTTATTTTACTGATAGAAGATTCTCCTCTATATTATTCCCGCTATTTGCAGATGCTTTATGAAATTGTTTTCGGACAGGTACAGCAACTGCTTCCCGAGGTGGAAAAAAACGAACTTGACAAAATTTCAAAGATTCGTTCCCGTCCAAAAATATTGTTTGCCCGTAATTATGAGGATGGAGTGGCGATATTCAATAAGTATAAAGATTTTATGCTGTGTGTGATATCGGATATGGAATTTGACAGGGGAGGGAAACTTGATAAAAAAGCGGGGGTTGAATTTATTCGTTACATTCAATTGCATATTTCCAATCTTCCGATTATCCTTCAGTCTTCAGATGAGAAAAATTCAAAGATTGCAAAGATGCTTAATGTTACTTTCCTTAATAAAAATTCTGATACATTATTAAGCGATTTAAAACATTATCTCAGCAGATATCTTGGTTTCGGTAATTTTATTTTCAGGGATAAGAAAGGAATCAAAATAGGCGAAGCAAAATCACTGCGTGAGTTTGAAAATTTATTTCGCGAAGTTCCTGAGGAGTCTATAAAACTGCATGCCTCTGAGAATCAATTTTCTTTGTGGCTGATGGTCAGAGGAGAGATACATCTGGCACGAGAGCTGAATCCTGTGTCTGTTAATGATTTTAAAAGCGTAGAGGAATTCCGTGGGTATATTCTGGATACTTTCAAAAAATATCGTGAAGAGAAAAAGAAAGGGAAAATATTACAATATGATGAGACTTCTGATCTGGATGAAAAGAATATTGTTTCTTTTTCAGGTGGATCACTTGGAGGAAAGGGAAGAGGACTTGGCCTTATAGATACTTTAATTTATAATTTGGATCTTCCGTCAATGATTAAAGGGATTAATGTGTTTACTCCTATTACGGTGGTTATAGGAAGTGATGAATTTGTACATTTTATAAGTAAGAATCATCTTTTTAAAAAAGTAATGGATCCTGATATTTCATATGATCAGCTGAGACAGATTTTCGCAGACGCTTCTCTGTCTTCATCACTGATGAGGAAGTTAAAGATTTTTGTAAGTCAGATTGACCGCCCTATTGCCGTTCGTTCATCAAGTACTTCTGAAGATTCAGTTAATCAGCCCTTTGCCGGTGTGTTTGATACTTTTTTAATTCCTAATAGCCAAAATAATAAACGAATTGTTTTAAAACGTTTGGCTCTCTCAATTCGTCTTGTGTTTGTATCTACATATTCTGATAAGGCACGAAATTATTTTTCTATTCTTCACCATAATATTGCCGATGAAAAAATGTCGGTTGTTTTGCAAGAACTGGTTGGTAATCAATATGGTAGCTATTACTACCCCCATATTAGTGGCGTTGCCCAGTCTTATAATTATTATCCTGTGGAGAATATGACTCCTGAGGATGGATCGGCTGTTGCGGCTATAGGACTTGGGTCTTATGTAGTAAATGGCTGGAAATCATTCCGTTTTTCACCCCGTATGCCCAATGTGGCCATGTATGGAATAAAGGATTTGATTAATAGTACACAGGTTCAGTTTTATGCTTTGGATTGTAGTGAAAGGCCTATCGATTTTGTAAAAAATGGGGAGCTGGCTGCACTTAAGTTACTGGATATAAGTGTAGCTGAAAAACACGGTGTTCTTGCTCATTGTGTGTCTGTTTATGATGCAAATAACGATCGTCTTGAACCCGGACTGGATAGTTATGGGCCTAGGGTTGTTGATTTTGCCGATATACTTAAATATGATTATATTCCTCTGGCTGAAACTATAAGTGTTTTGCTTGATTCAATAAGGGAAGCTTTTGGCTCTCCTGTAGAAATTGAATATGCTGTTAATTTAAACCGGGGTAAAAATGGTCTTCCTACATTTTATTTGTTACAGATAAAGCCTCTGCTTGGTGATCAGATTCAGGAGAAGATTGATTTTGAGCAGATTGATAAGGATAAGATGGTTCTATATACAAAGTCGAGTGTTGGCAACGGAAGGGTTGAGAATATCAGGGATGTAATATATGTTGATAATGAAAACTTTTCGAAACTGGAAACCATACAGATGGCCGATGAAATTGGTCTTTTAAATAACAGAATGGTAAAAGAGGACAGACCTTATATTCTTATTGGTCCCGGAAGATGGGGAAGTCGTGATCGCTTTGTTGGGATTCCCGTCGTTTGGCCCCAGATTTCAAATGCAAAAGTTATTGTGGAGGTAAGTCTGGATAATTATCCGCTTGATTCTTCTCTTGGATCGCATTTTTTTCATAATGTTACTTCTATGAACATTGGATATTTTTCAGTAAAACATAATTCCATGACGGATTTTATTCAATGGAATGTGCTGGAAAAGCAGGAACTAATAGGTAAAACGGCTTTTTTTAAACATGTTCGTTTCAAGAAACCTCTGACCGTGTTGATGGATGGCAGGCAGAAGACTTCTATGATTTTGTTTAATAAAGAGGAGAGGGAAAAGAATGATTAATATAGCCCTTTTTGACGAACACAGACTCACCCTTGAAGGACTTTCGGGAATGTTGGAGAATGTTTCAGACTTATGTACTGTTTTTGTATGCAGTGACAGAAAAGAACTTGTTAAAAAATTGAAGGAAAGAAAGATTCATGTTCTTGTTATGAATCTTTATGTTCTTTCAGAAAAGAATCTTAATCTGATTATTCAGACTACTATTGCCAATCCTAATGTTAAGATTCTTATTTCCTCCGTTAATGATGACGAGGAAACGATTTTTAAAGCCATCAGGGCCGGTGTTACAGGTATTCTTGGGGCATCGTCAGGTTTTGATGAATTAAAGGAGGCTATTTATACATTAAGGTATGGTCATGATTATTTTAGCGAATCCCTTACGCATCTGTTGGTGAACCGTTATGTTTCGAAAATGGGACCTAAGAAAACGAGTGGTGATTCTCAGGTTGGCGGATTGAGTGAACGTCAGGTTGAAATTTTGAAAATGTGGGGTGAAAGTTTTACCAATCAGCAGATTGCCGATAGTTTATTTATAAGTGTGCGTACCGTAGAATCGCATAAAAATCACATTATGCAGAAGCTGAATCTTAAGAGTACCGTTGAAATTATCAAGTTTGCCATTAAGAATAATATTATTGAATTATAAGACTGATTTTTGTTGCCAAAATTTTCCTGTTATTGATCCGGCAATTATTATAAAAAACTGGGATTTTAAAGATACCCCAATTGTTATAAATGGAAAAGAAAACAAAGATATTAGGAAAAGGTATTAATCATAAACTCACCAGAGAAGATTTTATGATATATCTTCCTTTAAACTAAGAAAAGCAAGTAAAAATAACTATCCGAAAATAACTAATCTAGATAAAAAGAAATGAATAAAGCATCAAAAAGGTTTATGATTATTGCAGCTTTGGTTTCTGTAATACTTAGTGGATGCAATACCAAACCTAAAAAAAGCACCATATTAAAGGGAAGTGTCGGCGGTTATATGATTGTGCACAAAGAAAAAGTTGACGACTCATTTAACGCCGGCTATTCAATGTATAGTGCTGCATGGCCATTGTTGAAAGAGTATCCTGGAAGAAGTTTTCAATCAGGATTATTTGGGACATGGTTGTTTCCTAGCAATGAAGAACCTTTACCTGTAAAAAAATTGTATACGGATATTGAAGGAGGCCTGGGCTGGCACCGAGACACAGAATTTGCAACAGAAACCCCTAAATTTATTATGGGTGGAGTACAGTTGAATTTCTCCGCATGGGCTAATGGTCCTGGCGCTGGTAAAGGAAGGGATTGGAGCAAACCTAAAGGGAAATATGGAGTAGCTCAGCTAAGTCCATGGATATTATTCCCTCCAGATGGATTAAACCTAAAACAGGGTACATGCGGACAATGGTTTGGCAGGGGATATTTGCCTTTACCACTTACCGAATCTAAAGCCATTACTGCCGGCAAAAAGATCCCTACAGGAAATCAATGTTGGACACTTTTCCTTAATACTGGAAATTTCAAAGGCCCTGTAGCCTTTTTTACCCCTTATTTCTGGAGCATCTCTTCTGTTAGAAATCCTAAAGTGAGTGGTTTATTTTTAGATCAAAGACCTACAAAGGCTAACAAACAATATCAGATGGAGACTCAATATATCCATTCTGCTGAAGCTACTGACTCTAAAGGTCAGAAATATTTTCGTATGGCTGCAACACAATATCCTCTTGATGACAAAGGCAACTCTGAGTTAATACAACGACCAATGGTATATAATAAAAAAGCACTTTGGAACGATGTCGAAAAATGGTTCAAGGGTGGTAAACCTTCTGATGGTAAGATTAATTTCGTTGAGGGTGGTTGTATGCAAAAGTTTGATAAAGGCATTTCCTCAAGTTGGAAATTTTATGGGAAGGATATCCCTAAGAATAAACGTGCTCCTTTGAATATCATGTCCTATCTAGATGTAAATGTTACTGATTCAACTACTTTAAGAGTTAGATGGCATGGTAAATTTATCACAAAGGACACAATAAATGGTCGTTTGGTTGTTAGACTTCCTGAATATTACAAATTTGTACAAAAAGACACGAGTGATGTGGGTAAATGGATGGCTGTAAATTCTGATGATGTTCCTGCAGAGACTGGTTTATCTGAATTAAGATTCAATAGAGAAAAGGATACCTTACCTACAAAACCTTATGTTACTCCTAAAGAGAATAGTTCATGGAAGACTCCTGGTCCTGTAGCCGGACCATTTAAGGTGCAAATAGGTGATGGTAGTACTTTAACATATTACTGGTATCGTTTTGCCGATCAGCCGGCATTACTAAATGCAGACATGACCAAAAAAGAGCGCGAAGAAATGCAGCGTAGAGTAGAATTGCTTCAAAAAAACTGGACAAAAGATCGGGAATATCTTCCAGTACCATTTTCTGGAGAGTTGGCTGATATTGATCCTGCCCTGATTGTTACACCACCTGCAGGACTTGAGGTAGGTTATGTTCCTATTGTCACAAAACAAGGAATTGAATAGGAATAACAAAAAATGAATATCAATGAACATATTTGTTACTCTTTAAATATATTAAGTCAATTCCGTAATTTAGCCGAAAATCCAGTAAAAATTAATATTAATGTAAAAAGTTTCGATTTTATCCTTCTTGAATTTACGGGCAAAGGTGTTTTCGGGAACTTAGCCTATGACAAAGATAATTTCTCAGGTATATTTTAAAAAAAATTAACAGAGATGAAAAATTATAATTTATTGTTATTATTAGTGGTGTTTGGATTATTTAACTGTCAGACCTCAGAAAAGTCTAAATTTTATTCAGAGATTATTCATGAAGGAAACAGTAAGATTGAAGTTATAGTGGTAAAAGGGACTCCTTATGAAATGGGTTTTTTGTTGGGAGAACATTTTAAAAAACAGGCAAAACAGACACTGCAATCTTATCTTAATACGGCTTTTAAAGAAGAGAAAAGTCTTACCCTTAATTATTTGACAGAAGCTTGGAGGGAAAACCTTCCATATATCGATATTCGTATTCAGAAAGAAATGAAAGGTTTTTCCGATGGTTCCGGAATAGAACTTAAAACTCTTCAGGCAGCACATGCTTTGCCTTTTGTGTCTCCGTATGCATGCAGCGGAGTTGATGTCTGGGGGAAAGCCACATCGGATAGTTGTCTTTATCAGATACGTAATCTGGATTATTCTATTGATGCTGGATTACAGAAATTCCCTCTTGTTGTGATTTATAAACCGGACAGAGGATTTTCTCATGCAAACATCACTTTTGCCGGTTTGTTAACTTCTCATACCGGAATAAACGAAAAGTCTATTGTATTAGGGGAAAAGGGGGAGTCGCCTAAGAAAGAAATGCCTTATTCCTTAAAAGGGAAACATTTTATGACGATGTTCAGAAGTTTACTGTATGATGCAAAATGTTTGCCGGATGTGGAAAATGAAATTGAACATTCTCTTATGATTAAACGTTTTTATTTATTTGTTGCTGATGGGAAAAAGAAGGAGGAGAAGGCTCTTAAGTATTTAATTTCTTCTCCTGATTCAATTAAGTGGCATAAATGGACAGATAATGACAGCACCGATATTTATGTCCCAAAAGTTTTTAAAGATGTTACTTATTATACAATGAAAAATGATGTGGCTTCTGATTTTATACAGGAAAATTACGGTAACCTGAATGATAGTAAAATGGTTGAATTATCACGTCGGGTAGCTGCCAGGTCAAATCTGATTGATGTGGTTTATAATGCTACCAATCTGGAAATATGGGTAGCTTGTGCTACTGAAAAACAGAGAGCTTCAGAGAGAGATTATATTCATGTTGATTTAAAAAAATATTTTAGGAAATAAGAATTTTTAATCTTATAAAAAGGTGTAAGACACCAAATTAGCATAGTTGGAGATAGATTAAAACCATAAATTTGTCAGAAAGAGTTAATCTTACATTTTATTATTATCGAATAACAGGTTATAACTAAATAACTTTATTCTGTTTTTTTATTTAAACATTTTGTGAAACCGTGTTATAAAGAATGCTCTTCCGTTTCCGAAAGAGCATTCTTTATAAGTATAAAATTGAGATATGTTATATTAAACAATTCCCTGTGCGATCATAGCATTGGCGACTTTGATAAATCCACCGATGTTTGCGCCTTTAACGTAGTTTATATAACCACCATCTTCTGTACCGTATTTTACACAGGTATTATGAATGTTTATCATAATGTTGTGAAGCTTTTCGTCAACTTCTTTACGTGACCATGGCAGGCGCATAGAATTCTGTGTCATTTCCAGTCCTGAGGTTGCTACACCACCAGCATTTGAAGCTTTACCCGGTGAATAAAGAATTTTGTTTTCAATGAAGATTTCAACGGCTTCGTTGGTTGAAGGCATATTCGCACCTTCGCTTACCATCATACAGCCGTTAGCTAATAATTTTTTGGCATCATCTTCCTGAATTTCATTTTGTGTTGCACATGGGAAAGCGACATTACATTTAACACCCCATGGTTTTTCACCTTCGAAATATTTAACTCCGTCATATTTTGTGGCATATTCTTTGATTCTGCCACGTTTAATATTTTTCAGTTCCATAATAAAGGCAAGCTTGTCAGCGTCAATTCCGTCAGCGTCATATACATAACCTGAAGAGTCAGACATTGTAACAACTTTAGCTCCTAACTGTATTAATTTTTCAGTACAATATTGTGCAACGTTTCCTGAACCTGATACTACAGCTGTTTTCCCTTTGAAGTTTTCTTTGCGTGTCGCAAGCATTTGTTCTGCGAAGTAAACTACTCCGTAACCTGTTGCCTCAGGACGAATAAGACTACCACCAAATTCTATGGCTTTTCCTGTAAGAACACCTGTAAATTCGTTTCTGATTCTTTTGTATTGTCCGAATAAGTAACCGATTTCACGGCCACCTACACCGATATCACCTGCAGGAACGTCTGTATCAGCACCAATGAAACGTTGTAATTCAGTCATGAAGCTTTGGCAAAAATGCATTACTTCATTATCTGATTTTCCTTTAGGATCGAAATCAGATCCACCTTTACCACCACCCATAGGCAATGTTGTAAGACTGTTTTTGAATGTCTGCTCAAATGCTAAAAATTTAAGGATTCCCAAATTAACTGTAGGATGAAAACGAAGACCACCTTTATACGGGCCAATTGCACTGTTCATCTGAATGCGATATCCACGGTTTATCTGAATTTGTCCTTTATCATCTACCCATGGTACACGAAACATCATAACACGTTCCGGTTCTACCATACGTTCAAGCACTTTTGCCTTCTGGTATTTAGGATGTTCCTGGATGAAAGGCATGATTGTTTCTGTAACTTCTTTTACTGCCTGATGAAATTCTGTTTCACCTGGATTCCTGGCTATAACTTTGGCCATGAATTCGTTAACTTTTACATTAAGTAAGTCCATTTACTATAATTTTTTGTTATGAATATCTTTATTTTTCAAACAATCCAAAAGTAATATTTAGGGCAAAGAAGTAAAAAAAACAATGTCAGATTACGTGTTTTACTTATACGCAATCTGACATTGTCTGTAATAGAGAATATTTTTTTAAAGACTTTTTTTCAACAGATTTACATTATTTTGTAACTGTTCAATTTTTTCATCTTTCTTTTTGATTTCTGATTTCAGAGAATTGATTATTTTTAATTGTTCCTGATATTTTTTGTTTATTGAACTATTTTGTTCTTCAGCACGGGATGATTTATTTTTTTCACGTTCTAAATCAAATTGAATGTTGGCAAGATCGGATTTCGCAGAATTTAGAGAAGTAGAAAGACTTTGTATTTGTATTTTTAAAAGAGAAACAGAATCGCGGCTATTTTTTAATTCTTCATTGAGTCTTCTTTTTTCGAATTTGAAGGCATATATTTTTTCATCCATTGTTTCGCTGGTTGTTTTTACATTGGATTTTAGCGAATTAACCTTACCACTGAAATCCCCAAGCATCTGATCTTTTTTAGCATTGCTTTCCATTAGTTCATTCTTCATTCTTTCAAAATCGGAAATCATAACTTTTATCCGCGAATCCTTGGCTTTGTTTTCATCAGTTAACTGACTAACATTTTCCTCTGCTGATAGTTTTAAATTTTCCATAGCGACAAATTTTTTCTTTGACACACAAGAAGTAGAACCAATGAAGAGAATCATTATTATAAAAATTATTTTGTTTGTTCTCATTTTTTGAATTTTTTTTTTTAAGTTAGTACTCTATTTGTCCCTTAAATTTTTAATAAGAGAAAAAATAATCCTAAAGATAAAATATCTTTTAAAAAAAACTAAAGTAGAAAAAAACTTTCATGTAGTAAAGAAAATATAGATAAAAATTTAAAACAGCTGAAAGTATTATGTATTGATTTATGATTTTTTCTTATTTCTTAAATTTGTACTTTGCAATCTCTAATTAATTAATATTTATGAAACGATTTATTTTGTTCTTTTTTATTGCGATATCTTTTCCTTTATGGGCTCAACAACTTGCCATTAAAGGAAGAATTGTGGATGCTGCAACACAGAAAGGCGTCCCATATACTAATATAGGAATAGAAGGTACTTTTTTTGGAACAGCCAGTGATTCTATCGGTGTTTTTGAATTAAAAGTTCCTGAGGGTAATGAAGGAAGAAAATTGCTTGTTTCTGCAGTGGGATATGGTAATGTTTCGTATAAGATAACAGATCTTTTAAAGAAGGACTATGTACGCATACCTTTAACAGAACAGACTTATTCAATAAAAGGCGTGGATGTTTCTGCTACATCAAAGGTGCTTTTTAGAATAGTAAAAACTGTGATTGAGAAAATTCCTGAAAATTTTGTCTCAGGACCACTGAGAATGGAGTGGTATTATCAGGAATCGGAGAAGGTGGATTCTACCGAAAACAGATTAGAAGCAGTTATATCGTATTCTGATAAAACCGGTTACAGTAACCCTTCCGTTCTGGGAGCATTTCATGATCGTAATTATCATTATGAGCAGGTTCGAAAAAATTTTAAAATATATTCGTTTCCTTCAGGTCAAACCGGCTTTGACGGATTGCTGGATATGGATATGCCCAGATTGAAGGCTTCTATATTTAATGAAAATTTAATTGAAGATTTTGATTTACATCTGGATGCTACCGTTTTGTATAATGGTGATTATGTATGGGTGATATCATATAAGTTATTAAATCCGGATTTGGCTCATAGCGGAGATTTTTTTGTCAAAAAATTTGAAGGGAAAATGTATATTCAAAAGAATAATTTTGCACTTGTAAGAAATGAATGTGAAATTTATTCAGACTGGAATAACGCTCAAAATAGATCTTTGGGTACCCATCTTGTGTCAAAAAAAGATGTCAGGTATCATTTTATCTCTCTTTACAGCGAACTTTTCGGATTGAAGTATCTTGGTAGTTTATCATGTGATGAGACATATACAACTCCCGATGGCAAACGTGTTTCTTTTTTTCGCAGTGCAAAATCTATGCGTTTATGGCGTTCTTCAGATCAGATTGCCGGACGTCAGTATTTTGAGAATACTCCATATAACGAAAAATTCTGGAATGATGATTTCAGAGATCCTGGGATTTAAAAAAGAGTTACAGGATATTTTTTTAAATCTCTGTCCATAAGACGGGCATTGGGATAAATATTACCCATAAGATTCCAAAAGCCTTGTTTATGATTTTTTTCGATGGTATGAACAAGTTCGTGATTTAGTACAAGGTCTATTAAATTGTCGGGAAGTTGCATAAGATGAAGGTTGAGGTTGATGTTGTTTGTATAAGAACAACTTCCCCATTTACTTTTTAGACGCTTAATTCTGACGTCTTTATAATGGAATCCTTGGTTATCAGCCAGTTGTTTTAACCTCATAGGTAGATATTCCTTTGCTTCCAGTCTCAGAACTTTTACAACCATATCCTTAATAAACTCCTGAACCATGGGCTCATCTAAATTATATGGAGCCGGGATATTTAATATAAGTTCCTGCCCTTTTAGCCGTCCGGTAATTTTGTCAGATTCGTTTGTTGTGATTTTTAAAATATGTGATTTTGTTCTGAATCCGTTACCGGGAGAGAGCGATTTTATGCGAGCTTTCATTTCTGACTGATGCTTATGAATCCAGTCTGCTTTTGAAATGACAAAATTGAGTACTTTTTTTTCAGATACACCAAATGGCATTGAAACAATAATTTCTCCTGTTCTGTTTATTTTAATTCGAATACTGTGGGAATGATTGTTTTTTCTAAGGCAAATTTCTCCTACATGCTCAACAGATATATTTTTGTAATTAGTCGTCATGGTAGTTTTTAATTGCTGGCTTAAATGCTATAAATCATGTTTTTATGCAAATGAAAAGATTTTATATAAATAAAAGTGTAAAGACACATGCTTTTGCGTCTTTGCACCTCAACACTTTTATCCTTATTTCTTTATTGTTTCGACAGCTTTTTCAAGCCTTTTAATGGTTTCTTTTTTCCCAAGTAATTCAAGAATCAGGAACATATCCAGACCCTGACTGCTACCAACCAGAGCAATACGAAGTGGAACCATAACCTGACCAAAACTCCATTGTTTCTCGTCTATAAAGTTTGAGAAAGTTTCTTTCATTGATTTTTCATTCCAGCTTTCTATTCCTTTAAAGAATTTGGTGATTTCTCTGATTTTATCAGAAGTGTCCTCTTTCCATCTTTTTTTCACGGTTTTTGCTTCATATTCTGTAGGAGCTTCAAAGAAATAAAATGCGTTGTCCCATAATTCTGATGCGAAAGTACATCTGTCTTTTACCAGATTGACGATACGTGCTAATCTATCATCGTTATCAGTGGGGATGTTTTTTTGTTTCAGCTGTTCACGTAAAGTTTCAGTGAGTTCTTTTTCATCCCTCTGTTGCAGATAATGATGGTTAAACCATTTAGCTTTTTCAGGATTAAATCTTGCTCCTGATTTGCCAACATGCTCAAGACTGAATTTTTCGATCAGTTCTTTCATTGAGAAGAACTCCTGATCGTCTCCTGCATTCCATCCAAGTAATGATAACATATTTATGAAGGCTTCAGGATAATATCCGTCTTCTCTGTAACCCCGGTAAGTTTCCCCTGTTTCGGGATTATTCCATTCGATAGGGAATACCGGAAATCCCATTTTGTCTCCGTCTCTTTTACTTAATTTACCTTTACCTACCGGTTTTAATATTAACGGTAGATGTGCAAATCGTGGTTTAGTTTCTTCCCATCCAAAAGCACGGTAAAGTAAAACATGCAGAGGCATGGATGAAAGCCATTCTTCTCCACGGATTACATGGGTGATTTTCATAAGATGATCATCTACCACATTTGCAAGATGATAGGTTGGCATTCCGTCTGCTTTATACAGAACTTTGTCGTCTAATTGTGCTGTGTTAAATTTTACTGTTCCGCGAATAATATCTTCTTCTATTACTGTTTCGTTTTCAGGCATTTTAAAACGTATAATCCAGGGCTCACCGTTTTTGATTTTTTCGTCAACTTTTTCTTTAGACAGTGTTAAAGAATTTTTTAATCCTTTACGTGTATGCGTATCGTATGAAAAATTATTTTTTTCTATTTCTGCTTTTGTTCTTAGTTCTGTCAGTTCTTCAGGAGTATCGAATGCATAGTATGCATTTCCCGATTTTACAAGTTGCTCGGCATATTTAAAATAAAGTTCTTTTCTTTCACTTTGTCTGTATGGGCCGTAAGGACCGCCGACATCGACTCCTTCGTCAGGAGAGAGACCGCACCATTTTAGCGATTCAATAATATATTCTTCTGCTCCGGGAACGTATCTGTTTTGATCAGTATCTTCAATGCGAAGTAAAAAATCTCCGTTATTTTTCTTGGCAAACAGGTAATTAAATAAAGCTGTTCGTACCCCCCCCATGTGAAGAGGACCTGTTGGACTTGGGGCAAAACGTACCCTTATTTTTTGTTCCATTTTGTTTATATTTATTCAAATTTTTGACAAAGATAATGTTTTTATGGGAATGGAATGTCCATGTAAAAGCAGAAAGAAAAAAGAGTGTTTCATCGCTGATGATAAAATTGTTAAAAAGATTCCCGTTTTGTATTTTTGTTAGTAGATTCGTCCTGATTTTTCTTTTTATTAAAAGAACTTTTTGAAAAAAAAGGTGTGGTTAGATATAATCGATATCTTTGGGAACTTTTTTTGAAAATTAAAATAATATCTTTTTATCCTGAAAACAGTAAATAAACGACGGGTGATAAGTATTATCAAGGATTGAAAATAAATAATAAATAAGATTAATATGAAGAAATTTCTTTTGGCCCTTTTTACTTTTGGAGTAATGTTCAGTTTTTCTGTAAAAGCTGATGAAGGGATGTGGTTACCGTCTCTGATTTATAAGTTGAATATTAATCAGATGCAAAATCAGGGATGCGAACTTAGTGCTGAAGATATATACAGTATAAATCATTCTAGTCTGAAGGATGCAGTTGTGGCTCTTGACCATGGTTCATGTACAGCGGAAATGATTTCAGATAAAGGATTATTACTTACTAATCATCATTGCGGATTCGGAGAAATTCAATCTCATAGTTCTGTTGAACATGATTATCTGAGAGATGGTTTCTGGGCTAAAAATTACGGAGAAGAATTACCAAATCCAGGGAAGACGGTTTCTTTCTTAATCAGAATTGAAGAGGTTACAGACAGTGTTATGAAAAATTTGTCTGATACTCTTTCTGAGGGTGAAAGAGAGAGTGAAATCCAGAAGGTGAGTTTTCGTATTCAGAAGGCAGCAATGGATAGCGTAAATGAATACAATGCAATGGTAAAACCGTTGTTTAACAATAATCGTTATTTCCTTTTCGTTTACCAGATATTCCAGGATGTCCGTCTTGTTGGGGCACCTCCTGCTTCCATCGGGAAATTTGGAGGAGATACAGATAACTGGATGTGGCCGCGTCATACCGGAGATTTTAGCATTTTTCGTGTGTATTGCAGTCCTGACGGAAAACCTGCTGAGTATTCAAAAGATAATGTTCCTTTTCATCCCAAATCTCATCTTACTGTTTCTCTAAATGGTTATCATGATGATAGTTTTGCTATGATTATGGGCTATCCGGGAAGAACCTCGCGTTATAAAACATCTTACGGAGTTAACTATACTATGTCCGTTACAAATCCGGTAAGGATTCAGGTAAGAAAAGCAAAGCTTAATATACTTAAGCAATATATGAAGACCAGTGAAAAAGCGAGAATCCAATATGCTTCAAAATATGCAAGAAGTTCAAATTACTATAAATATAGTATTGGACAGAATAAGGGCTTGACTGATTTACATATTATTGATCAGAAAAAGGCCATTGAGGATCGATTTACAAAATGGGTAAATCAGGATGAAGCCAGAGAACTTAAATATGGTCAGGCTCTGGGTTTGATAAAGAAGTTTTATGCAAATCCGGCAAGTTCTAAGGCGTATGAATATATTACGGAATCTATGCTTATGGGGCCCGAAATTTTTTATACATGTTTTAAGGCAAAGGGACTGGAATCATCATTAAAGGCCGGAGATAATAAGGATCGTATTAAAAGCAGTGTGGATAAGATTAGAGAGGAAATGGAAAATTTTTATAAAGATTATGATGCTTCAACAGATGCAAAGGTTTCTGCAATATTATTTAAACTCTATAAGGATAATGTTGATAAATCATATTATCCTTCGTTTTTCAGTACAGTTGAGAAAAAATATCATGGAGATTTTGGTAAGTTTACAGATAAGATATTCAGTAAATCTGTGTTTACGGATAAGGCAAGACTGGAATCTTTTTTGGATAATCCCAGCTATAAAAGAATAAAAAAGGATCCTGTAATTCAGGTATCTGATGAGATATTCAGAGAGTTGATTATTTTGGGAGGCGAAGAAGATGAGCTTTTGGATTCGATTAAAAAAGGACGACGTCTGTATGTGGAAGGACTTATGGAAATGAAAAAAAATCATGTTTTTTATCCTGATGCTAATTCTACTATGAGACTTACATATGGTAAAGTGGGAGATTATTATCCGCGTGATGGTGTAAAATATGATTATTATACTACAATAAAAGGATATATTGAAAAAGAAATACCGGGAGATGATGAATTTAGTGTCCCGAAAAAGCTTAAAGACTTATACTTCGCAAAAGATTTCGGACGCTATGCTGATAGGGATAGTACTTTGCATGCCTGTTTTATTACTAATAATGACATAACCGGTGGTAATTCCGGAAGTCCGGTGCTCAATGCTAAGGGACAGTTAATAGGGATTGCTTTTGATGGGAACTGGGAGGCGATGAGTTGTGATATTGCTTATGAACCGGAATTACAGAAGTGCGTTAATGTCGACATCCGTTTTGTTATGTGGATAATTGATAAATATGCCGGAGCAAAAAATCTTATTGATGAGATTACATTTGCAGAAAAATAAAAACGTTTGCAGGTTGCTTGTTAAAGAAAATCTTACCAATAAAAAGCGGATACCTAATTTAAAAGGTATCCGCTTTTTATTACCTTCATTTTGCCCCCATAAAAATACTGGTGCTCTCTGCCTGTCAAAGAAGGTGTATTATCTTAATTTTTAGTTGTTTATTTGTCTTATGAATTAAAATTTTTTGAAGCATTATAAACACCTCCTGTGTTTTTAGATTCTTCGTAATCATTTTGTTTTTTTTGTTGTTCGGCAAGGTCTCTAAAAATTGGATCAGCATGAGATAAGAACATTTTAAATGATGTGCAGAAACGTGGCTGACGATGATCCTGAGGGTCTTTAACACGATCCTTGACACATCCTCCGTAGCATTTGGTTAGCCATTTGCATTGACGACATTTTGAAGGAAGATTAGCTTTTTCAAGAGCAAAAATGATTTGTTTTTTTGAATTCAGAAAATCAACCAGACGACCGTGTTTTATATTCCCAAGTTTCCATTTCGGATCTACAAAGAAGTCACAGCTGTATATATTCCCGTTGTGTTCAACCACCACATAGGGGCCACAGGTTTTCATCAGAGAGCAATCAGGTGGTTCCATATTCATATATCGGTAGAAGTACGATTCTATAAACCGGATAGAAGTGGTAGGTTGTCCATTTTCAAAATCAGCAATCCATAAATCGAATATTTTGATAAGGAATTGTCCGTATTTTACAGCGTCTACTGAAAAATCAGCACTTTTAGACGGGTCTTCAGTGTCTGTCTCTACAATAGGTATAAATTGCATATAATTTAATCCCAGATTTTTATAATAGTTATATAACTTATCGGGGTATTTAACAGAAAAGCTGGTTACACAGCACATTGCATTGGTGTCAACTCCCTTTTCGAGTAACATTTTTGCATTTTCCTCAACCTTTTTATGAGTTCCTTTTCCGAGTTTATCAACACGGTAATGATCGTGAATGAATTCTGGTCCGTCCAGAGAAATGCCTACCAGCCACTGATATTTTTTTAAAAAATCTCCCCATTCGGGAGTCAATAGAGTCCCGTTTGTTTGTAAGCTATTTCCGACCATCTGTCCATGCCCATATTTTTGTTCCAATTCAATGGCTCTTTTGTAAAAATCCAGCCCCATAACAGTCGGTTCTCCGCCCTGCCATGCTATAGAAACTGATTGACCGGACTGTTCCATAAGTTGTTTTATCATCTCTTCCTGAATTTCAGAACTCATTCTGTGGACTTTAGTTTTATTAAAGAGCTCAGCCTTTTTTAAATAAAAACAATATTTACAGCTTAAATTGCAATCAGGTCCTGATGCTTTAACCAGAATTGACTCGAGAGGTCTGTAGTATTTTCGTTTCATAGAAAATGATTCTTTTAATAAGTATATTCATTGATAAAAATACTAAAATATTTGGGAACGGACGAGAGAACACAATTAAAGAAAAGAAATGTATAATGTGTATATCTTAATCCCGGCGGGATTATATGTTGGTAGTGATTTCATTATAAAGGGGGATGTTTTTTAGGAACGAATAAACACATTCTTCCTCGTTTAGCAGACAGCAGTAATGTTTTAGTCCGTTGGATACTATTAGATAGCCGGCTCTGAATTTCATGTTATAACGAGCAATCTGGTCGAAGGCTTTTTGTGTGATCTTTATCTCAGGTGCCTTAAATTCGACTACAAGTATGGGAGTTCCTTTTTTGTTATAAACCAAAAGATCTGCACGAAAAATATTTTTGTTAATTTTTAATCCGCTTTCTATCGCCATGAGGGATGAAGGGAATCCTTTTTCATGGATCAGATATTTAATGAAATTCTGACGTACCCATTCTTCGGGAGTTAGAAGGAGAAATTTCTTTCGTATTTCATCAAAAATGAAAGTTTTGTCTTCCTCTGTTTTTATTCTGAAGGAATAGTCTGGCAGATTAAGTTTTGTCATTATTCTCATTCGTTGATATTTTTTTATTATTTATGAGTTGTCGTTTGATTTCCATGGCATTTAGTTTTTCTGATGTCTTATAATTGATCCTTCTTACAATAAACTCCAATAAAAGTAATGCTTTTAACGGATAACACAATTAAACATTTTTCTTTGTTCTATGTCTTTTGTTTCTTCGCTTTAATTCATGTATTTTTGTATAATATAGGTTATTCGTATTAGTTAAAAATAAGTATGAATAATTTATTTACAGACAATATGAAACAAAAATGAATCTTTTAAACAAAAGTTCGTCCGGTGGGATGTTTAAAACAAATTCATGATAGTGTGAAGCGGTTACGTACGTCTTTAGATTGTTTTATATATTATTTTAAATTATAAACAGATTAAGAATATGGACGAAAATATAGAAATAGACAGGGGATGTTGTAGTTCAAACGGCGGTTCATGTTGTAAACTACAGGTTTACGATTGGCTTGATGAAGTGTTGCAGGGTACACAGGCAAAAGATATAGTAGAGGTCAGATTTAAAAATACACGTAAGGATTATTACATAAATATTAATGGTCTGAAACTGAAAAAAGGAGATATTGTGGCTGTTGAAGCCACTCCCGGACATGATATAGGAGTGGTCAGTCTGACAGGCGATTTGGTAGGACTTCAGCTTAGCAAACACAAGGCTACTCTTATAAATGGTGAAATGCGTAAAATATATCGTATAGCCAGAGCCATTGATCTTGAAAAGTGGAAAGAAGCAATTAGTATGGAGTATGAGACGATGATAAAATCGAGAATGATTGCTTCTGATTTAAAACTTGATATGAAGATTGGGGATGTTGAATACCAGGGAGATCGTACTAAGGCTATTTTTTATTACATAGCCGACGGGAGAGTTGATTTTCGTCAGCTTATAAGAATTTTGGCAGAAACTTTTCGGATTCGTATTGAAATGAAGCAGATTGGTGCGCGTCAGGAAGCAGGTCGTATAGGAGGGCTTGGTCCATGCGGTAGAGAACTTTGTTGCTCTACATGGATTACTAATTTTGTTTCTGTTACTACTAATGCTGCAAGATATCAGGAAATATCCCTAAATCCCCAGAAACTGGCAGGACAGTGTGGAAAATTAAAATGTTGTCTGAATTTTGAAGTAGATGCATATATTGATGCTCAGCGAAATTTTCCTTCTTCGTCAATCAGACTGGAAACTAAAAATGGGTGTTACAAATTTATAAAGTCTGATACTTTTAAAGGGCTTATGTATTATGCAGACGATTCTGATAAGATGGGAAGTTCTGTTCCTCTGCTTCTTGAGCGTGTAAAAAAAATTATTGCACTGAATAAAAAAGGAATAAAACCTGAGACACTTTTTGATCCGGTAAAGACAGAAGAAAAATCAAAAATGAGAGAGTTTAAAGATGTTCTTTCTCAGGGTGATGTTACTCGTTTTGATAATCCTGATAAAAAGAATTCCGATAAAAATAGAAAATCAAAGAAGAAAAATAGTAGTAGAACCAGAGGAAACAAAAACTTTAATAAAAATAGAACTCCGGCGTCAAAGCCCGAAGATCAGAAAAAAAATACAGCTGACAGAAAGCAGACGACTGACAATAAGCAGCAAAGGCCAGATGACAGAAGATCTAAAAACAATAGGAGTAGAAGGTTGAAAACCATAAGTCAGAATACAACTAAAGACGAAAAAAATAACTTAAAATAAGAAAAAAGGGATGTTTGCTTTCAACGTTAAATTTTTAATTGTATGAAGTTTACGCATATTCTTATTTCTCTCTTTGTTGTATGCTCATCATGTGATACAAAATATGTTTTCGAAGATTATAAAGCTATAAGTCATGAAGGATGGGACAGGGACACTGCGATTGTTTTTAATATGCCTGTTAGGAATATTGATTGCTCATACAAGATGTATATCAATGTCAGGAATATGGGAAATTATTCAAAAAGAAATCTCTGGCTTTTGGTTAATATCAAATATCCTGATGGTCGTTTAGACCGAGATACTGTAGAATTTTATCTCGCTGATGAATATGGAAGATGGAAAGGAAAAGGAATAGGTGATCTATACGATAGTCAGTTCCTTTATAAAAAAAATGTTTCTTTCTCTGCTGTAGGAGAATATTCTGTTTTTATAAGCCATAGAATGAAAAAAAATAAGTTGAAAGGAATTCTTGATGTTGGAATTCAGTTGGAAAGTGATAAATAGGAAAAAGTGGGAAAAGGTAAATTAAAAAAATATGCAGAGCTTGCGAATTTTGCTAATGTGATAGAATCTCCTTTCCTTGACAAGGATCAACCCGATGATGAGAGAAAGGGAAGATGGAGTAATGCGTTTTTTAAAAACGAGAATCCTGTCGTTCTGGAACTGGGTTGTGGGAAAGGTGAATATTCTATTGGTCTAGCCCGGAAATTCACTGACAAAAATTTTATAGGGGTAGACTCTAAGGGTGCCCGCCTATGGAATGGAGCAAGAGATGCTTTGGCTGAGAAGGTTTCGAATGTCTGTTTTATAAGAACCAATATAGAGATTATTGAAAAATTTTTCGCTCTTGAAGAAGTTGAGCAGATATGGCTTACTTTTCCTGATCCACAGATGAAAAATACAAACAAAAGGCTGACTTCTGTTTATTTTTTGAAAAAATATCAGAATATTCTTAAAAAAGACGGAGTGGTCCATCTAAAAACAGACAGTTTGTTTCAGTATCGCTATACTATGGAAGTTCTTAAGAAAAACAACCTGGAAATCATAGCACAAACTGAAGATCTATATAAATCAGAATGTATAGATGATGTGAAATCTATTCAGACTTTCTATGAAAAACAATGGAGGAGAAGAGGAATTTCAATAAAATATGTAGCTTTCAGACTTAATAACGCTGGCTTGCTTGAAGAACCTTATGTTGAGATTGAAAAAGATCCTTATCGTAGTTTTGGACGCTCTGCCAGAGAATAGATGAATAATTTTTACGATAATGTATATGAAGTAACGCGAAAGATCCCGTATGGAAGAGTAACGAGTTACGGAGCTATTGCCAGATATTTAGGTTGTGCTCAATCATCAAGAATGGTAGGCTGGGCAATGAAACATTCTTTGGATTGCACGGAATTTGTACCGGCACACAGAGTAGTAAATGCATCAGGATTGCTGACAGGGAAAATGAATTTTGGAGGAACTCATGTAATGGAGGAACTTTTGGAAAATGAAGGTATTAGTATAAAAGATAACCGGGTTGTAGATTTTAAAATGAAGTTTTGGGATCCGGTAAAAGAATTAGGAACAGGGTATTGATCTTTATTTTAAATTATTCTGTTTTTATATTATTTTAGTAAAAAATAAAAAATTAAAGACATGGCAGAAAAACCAAAAAACGTAATTGTTCCAAAAAATGTGACGGATGTTCTTCGTCAGATTTTTTATCCGGGATCGAAACAGGATATCGTTTCCCTCGATATGGTACAGGAAATCCGTATTGTCGATAATAAGATAAGTTTTACACTTGTATTCCAGCGTTCGGATGATCCGAATCAGG
>Ga0172377_10000583_pt1 | contig 34670 bp, 30 predicted proteins | sample Pumphouse3metaG_FD_119749 | JGI IMG/M metagenome (GOLD analysis project Ga0172377, IMG submission 119749) | Leachate microbial communities from a municipal landfill in Southern Ontario, Canada - Pumphouse #3 metaG | ecosystem: Engineered > Solid waste > Landfill > Unclassified | place: Canada... | reverse complement strand
CTTGACCACCTGATTAAAAGTCAGATGCTCTACCTAGCTGAGCTACAGGCCCTTGGATAGCTTAAGCTTGTAATCAGTGGGGAACATGTCATTCTATATAATACCTCTTGGGACACGCCCATATGCGACGCGCGACCGCGAGGATATCATGGCGAAACAACACCCGCAGGGATATCGTTACCAGTTCGCGAATGTCATCCCCTTGACCTAAGCAGACACCCCGAGAACAACATATCAAATAAATGTATGCCCATGGACCAGCGATGGATGAATGCATCGAATTGAAGGTCGCGATCGCATTAAAAAAGACTGAAGTGGGTTTCGGAAGAGCTAGGATCGATACCAAAACCTGCAAATTTCTGAATTTGGAGGTCGGCGATGTCGTCGAGATAATTGGAAAACGGTCGGCCGCGGTTAAGATCTTCAAAGGAACGAACGAGGACGAAGGCAAAGGCCTTATCCGCATCGACGGGCTCACAAGGGCGAATGTGGGTGTCAGCGTGGATGAGAGCGTCAGAGTCAGGAAATGCGATCCGATGCCCGCTGTCAAGGTTGTTTTCGCACCGTCCAGCGTCCCTGCCGGAAAAAAAATCTCCTTCCAGGAAGGTATCCACGACATATTCAAGAGAGGACTTCTGAACCGTCCGGTAATGAAGGACAACGAACTCATAGTTCCGAATGTCGCCCTTATGGGAAACCTGGCACCGTTCACCGTACTTGGAACCGTACCACAGGGCATCGTGATAATAGGCGCAGAAACGGAGATAGTGATAAAGAACGAACCTGCCGGCACCTCCAAGAATCTCATCGACCAGGTCACGTACGATGATGTGGGCGGACTCGAGGACGAATTGCAGAGAATAAGAGAGATGATAGAGCTCCCTTTGAAACATCCGGAACTGTTCAACAGACTCGGTATAAACGCACCGAACGGCGTATTGCTCTACGGACCGTCGGGTACGGGTAAGACTCTCATCGCAAAGGCCGTCGCCAAGGAATCAGGGGCATCGTTCTACTCCATACAGGGCCCCGAGATAATGGGCAGATACTACGGACAGAGCGAGGAACGGCTGAGAAATGTTTTCAGGGATGCGGAGGAAAACGCACCGAGCATAATATTCCTGGATGAGATAGACTCCATAGCGCCCAACAGGGACTCGGTATCCGGAGAAGTCGAAAGACGCGTGGTGGCCCAGTTGCTGACGCTGATGGACGGCCTGATAGGGAGAGGAGACGTCATAGTCATAGCTGCCACCAACAGGGAAGATGCCATCGATCCCGCGCTCAGAAGACCGGGAAGATTCGATCGTGAGATAGAAATAGGGATTCCAGGAAGGAAGGGCAGGAACGAGATCCTGGGCGTGCATCTTAGGAGTATGCCTCTTGCCGATGATGTCGACACAGAGACTTTGGCGAATATGACACAGGGGTTCGTGGGTGCGGACCTGGCAGCACTTGCAAGGGAGGCTGCGATGAAGTGCCTCAGCAGGAATATGAATAATTTCGATCTCGACAAACCGATCCCCCAATCCGTACTTGCTGACATGAAAGTGAGCATGACAGATTTCACGACCGCCCTTTCGGATGTGGAACCGAGCGGCATGAGAGAGGTCCTAGTAGATATACCGAAGGTCGAATGGACAGATGTCGGCGGACTGGAACCGATAAAGAAGGAGATCCGCGAGGCATTCATACCTAGCGAGGACAAGAAGGCGTTCGAACGGCTGGGTATAACCCCCCCCAAGGGTATCCTGTTCTACGGACCTCCCGGGACCGGCAAGACGCTTATCGCCAAAGCGATTGCCAATGAATCCGGCGCCAATTTCATCTGCATAAACGGTCCGGAGATCGGCAGCAAATGGCTCGGAGAGACCGAAAAGGCCATACGCCAAATATTCAAACGCGCCAAACAGATGGTCCCGTGCATAATATTCTTCGACGAGATAGATTCGATCGCACCTAAACGCGGACTCGGCGACAACTCTACCTGGGAAAGGGTTGTGAATCAATTGCTCACGGAGATGGATGGAGTGGAAGGACTCAACAACGTCATAATCATGGCTGCCACGAACAGACCCGACATGGTTGATCCTGCACTTCTAAGACCAGGGAGATTCGACAAGATGGTGCTGATAGGCAAACCCGATTTAGAAAGTCGCTTGAAGATCCTTGAGATACACACAAGGAATATGCCACTCATGAACGTGGACCTATTGACCGTTGCGGAGAAAACAGACAATTATGTCGGTGCAGACCTGGAAGCATTGTGCAGAGAAGCGGGAATGGTCGCATTCCGCGAAAACCCGTCCATACAGTATGTTGACAAACGTCATTTCGATGCCGCCCTTAAGACCATAAAACCATCGGTTGATCCGGCCGTGATGGAAAGCTATAATGCGTTGGGTGTTGAGATCAAGAAACGTAAAACCAGTTATGCTGATGTTCCTTTCTATGGGTGACATTATGAACGATACCATGTTCAGCAAACAGTTGATAGGTCTTACCGCGATGACTGCTGGGGGTTATCCGCTCGGTGTTATCGAGGATGTTGTGATAGAAACGACCACCGGAGAGATGAAATATCTTCTCGTAAGGATGAAAACATCGTCGAAAACAGGTCAAAGGATCGATGCGAAGGGCCGTACCGTTATCGCCTTCAACAATCTGAAGATCGTCGGCGAGAATATCATGATCACATGAGGTCTTTGACCATATATGGACTTTCAAGCACATAGCCCATCTGCCTGTAGTAGTCCCTTACACCGACACCGCTGGTCACCCTCATGCGTTTCGCACCGAGCGTCGTCGCCTTGTTCTCCGCGACCTCGACCAATTCCCTCCCGAAACCACGATGCTGCCAATCTTCGCCCTGTTCACCGATAGAAGCCACCCTTCCGAAGACTTTCAGCTCTCTTATAGTCGCGACGGGAGAACCGTCCGTTCTGAGGCGCACGTACCCTATCAATGAATCCTCATATGTCAGATTTATGAAATCCTCCTGTCCGCCCGAAGCCTCATAGCAGAGATCGGAGAGTTTCACCGCAGATGGATCTGTCAATGCGACATCGTTCTGTCCTACCTCACGACATCTGATGCACCTGCATCTTCGCCCCGTCTCGGACAGCCTTTCCTGAACCAACTCGCGGATATTGCTCTTCAATATCCCAGCTGCAATCTGCGGTGCAGGAATATCCCTTTGTATCCTCTGTATCCTGACATATTCGGGTACTATTGCCTTCATGTCGGCCAGGAGGTCGGTTGCCTTCTGTACATCGTATGGCTCGTATTCCTTGGCCTTCCACATATCGTAGAGCTGTGTACCCGCAACCACGAGAGTGGTGTAGAATTTCAGCATGTCCGGTCTGAAATCCTGGTCCGAGAATACCCTTCTGAATGATTCCATATCCTTCTCTGGTGATGATCCAGGTAAGCCAGGCATGATGTGATAGCATACCTTCAATCCATGATCCTTACATCTCTTGGTACCCTCTATTATCTCGGCGATACCATGACCGCGATGTACCGCCGCGAGAATATCATCATCCAATATCTGAACGCCCAGCTCTACCCTTGTGGCACCAAGTGACATGGATTTCTCTATCTGCTCATCTGTGAACACATCCGGTCTCGTCTCTATGGTGAGACCGATACATCTGTGCTCAGATGTTTCGTTCCATTTCTGTGCCGTTTCGATATCTGAAGCGTCTCTATGATTCATTGCATCGAAACATCTCTTGACGAACCAAGATTGGTATCCGGGATCCCTTGATGTAAATGTGCCACCCATGACTATCAGGTCTATCTTGTCCGTCTTATGGCCGATGGCTTCCAACTGCTGTATACGGTCCTGCACCTGCCGGAATGGATCGAATTCGTTTCTGGCGGCACGTCTCGCCGCGGGTTCTTTCCCGGTGTATGACTGCGGAGAATCGTTCTCCACCCCGCCTGGACAGTACGTGCATTTCCCATGCGGACATGGATAGGGAGAGGTCATAACCGCCACGACGGAAACACCGCTAAGCGTTCTGACCGGTTTCTTGATCAAAAACGGTACCACTTTCTTCCTTTCTTCCGGTCGTACAAACGACAGGATCTCGGAATTCTTTGGAACATCCCTCAGACCGTACCGACCGCAGAGCTGTATCTTGATCCTCTGCAGTCGTTCACGATCCGTGATCCGTCCATCCAGGATCATGTCAATGACACATCTGCTGAACTCTTCAGCCACGAGATCATCCATAATAGGTATCCATGCCTTTCTTCGAGGTTTTGGGTTCCTCTTTCAGACTGTTTTCCAAAAGTTCCATGTACGATATCTGTTCAACCGGTATGAATCTCAATCTTTTGTTTTCCATCTCAATGACGACCGCAGACTCGCTACCGACCATCGAATAACCCCTGAAGGTCCCGATGGCATCCTTCTCTTCTGCGATCCTCACCAGATATTTCCAACCCTTCGTTATCTCTAGATCTCTATCTGAATCTGACATCTTATTCCTTCTCTGCATCGATGAGACCCTGAAAATGAATTACCGTCTTGCGGTAATTCTCCACGGCCATATTCACGTTAGCCTCGGTAAAACTCCATGCCTTGGTCAGATCCCCGTACCTGATGCGGTATCCTTTCCGGATCTGTCCGTCGAATTCCACATCCATACTTTCCAGGAGATCCATGGACTTCAGCTTGTTTATATGGCGGTATACCGTAGGTTTTGTTGTTCCCAGAAGCGCAGCGAGCTCCTCTACCGTCCATACCTTGTTCGTGTTCCTCATGAAATAGTCCATGAAAAGACGGTAGGGGACACTGTCCCTGATTCCGATCGCTGAGGTCTTCGGATCGTACCCTTTAGGAATATAGCCTATCTGGATCAGGAACGTCTCTGCAACAATATCGACATCAGGAACCGAACTAAGGGGCGTATTGCTTACTACTTGGAGTTCGAACACAGCACCGTCTCCTTTTACCTAGAACCTTTAATGAGTTAAGGTCCTATTTTAATTTTTATCCCCAGAGATCCTTTTTTACCCTTTCAACAGCACGCATAATGCTCGCAGAGGGGATCACCGGCGAAACTGGAATTGTCAGAATCCTCTCTACTGTGGGTGTCACTATCGGTGCACAGACCACTGCCAGAGCACCGTCGCGTTCTGCCCTTACCGCCGCAATGATCGCATCCTCCACAGTGGCCACTGGATATTCCTTCAGAAGGACCGGCCGACCGCTGACATCTATTTTGGCCTCCATTGTCTGGAGGACCTGATGGGATGCTATCACCGCTATGAAATCATCGTTCGATGGTTCGGACAGATTTCTTACCGCTTTGATGATCATCCTCACTGTCCTCAGATTCGGTTCACGTTTCTCTTCCAGTATTTTGTACATGGTACTCTGTGAAATCCCGGTAGAGCGACAAAAAACGTTCACGGTCATTCCCAATTCATCATCCAAGATGACTTTCAACGCCTTTTGAAAGCCGCCCTCCTCCCTCAACATACCGGATATGAGATCGTTTGCCGGCAAGTCATGCACCTCTCACCATGTCAGCCGCCGCGATACCGGCAACAGCACCCTGCCCGACGGCTTTCGCGACCTGCCATGGTTTCCCGGTGACGTCACCGCATGCGAAGATTCCTTTCACTACCGTCGCGCAATTCGAATCGACTTTGATCGTGTCATCGATCTCGGGAAGGATGTCCAGATCCATTGCTAAATCCGCTGCCGATTTGGCACCCAGCTCAATGAATACCCCGTCGGTCTGAATCGTCTCACCGTTATCAAGACGTATTCTCTCCACTCTCGTAGTACCTTCGATCGATAGTGCTGTGGCCCTTACGACCTTCACACCGGCCGCAGATGCCTTGTCGGCAATCTTTTCGGAAGCTTTGGTGTCTTTTGTTACCCAAAACACCTTGGAAGCGTATTTCGTCATAAGTTCGGAGGATACCGCGGCTTCGGTCTCGTCACCGACGACCACCACCGTCTTTCCCTTATAGAAATTGCAGTCGCATGCTGCACAATAACTTACACCTTTGCCGAAGAACTCCTTCTCGCCCGGAACACCCAATTTCACACGGGAGATACCAGTCGCTATTATCACGGCTTTGGCCATTATCGAAACGTCGTTCTCGGTCACCAGTTTGAACAGATCCCCCTCCTTTGAGGCGGATATGATGTTCTCATCAAGGACCTTACACCCGAATGTCTCCGCCTGCACTATACCGTCTTTCAGGAGTTCGATACCGCTTTTCTTACCGGGAATGCCGAAATAGTTCTCGACATGGGCTCCGTACAGTGCACTGTTGACCGTTTTTCCGACGATGACCACTGATGCTTTTTTACGCCCAGCATGTATCGCCGCCTGTATTCCTGCCGGTCCGGATCCGATTATTACTACATCTGTTTCGATCATGATTTATGAACCGAGGACATATTTTTTCAATTTATCTGCAGTCAGACTCGGATCCAGACCAACGATATCATCGACCTTCTTCCCGTCCTTGAATATGAGGAGCGTGGGAATCGACTGTATGCTGTACTTCAATGACGTCGCGGAATTGCTGTCCACATCCAATTTGCCGACAGCGATCTCCTTCTGGGATATTTCAGCCAATTTTTCAATGATCGGACCCATCCTCTGACAAGGTTTGCACCATGAAGCCCAGCAGTCGATCAGAACGAACTTCTTGCTTTTGACGAATGTATCGAATGTCGCATCCGTGACGGGTATCGCAAACTGTTTCACAACGGGTTCTGTGGATGCAGATGACTTGTCCATTCCATAATCCTTCAACTGCGCCATGATGTCCGCCTTGGACCTGAGACCGACGAGCGGGTTCATAGCCTTCGCATCCTTGAAGAACAGCAGCGTCGGAATCGCTTCGATACGATACTTTTCAGAAATACCCGGAGCATCGTCGACGTTCAGCTTCGCGACTGCAATCTTGCCTTCCAGTTCAACGGCCAGATCATCGATTATAGGGCCCATTCTCCTGCATGGACCACACCACTGTGCCCAGCAGTCAATAATGACAAATTTGTTCTTCTCGACAAATGCATCGAATGCCTCTTCCGAAAGTTCTGTGACCATTTCGATATCTCCTCTTTGTACAATTGTATAGCGGACCGTGACAATAAAAATGTTTCATACGCACACCTTTGCATATCATTAATATACCGAGGATTTGCCTATACGGTTTAGGGATCTAACTTGTTGGAAGAACTGGACAATATCAAAGGGTTGGAGGTTTATACCCCGGATGGAATATTCGTCGGCAAGATAGACGATGTCGTCCTGGATGTGTCCAATAAGAGGATCGAAGGATTGTTCATCGATAGCGCCAGTCCTGTTCTCGTCGACAAGAACGTCTCCATAAAGATACCTTTCGGATGGCTCCAGTCGATCGGCGATATCATAATTCTGAAGGCGTTCCCTGAACACATAACCAGAACGGGTATCGTCAGCTGATCATTTTCTGAGATAACTGCTACAGGGTCCTGCGGTCATCGGATATTCACCGATACGGGAAACGATGACGTCCAGATCCTCTCCGTATAGCAATGACAGTTCGCTGTGGAGTTCCTCTATTCTGCGCGCCCCCCTCTGAGAGCCCTTCATCAACAATTTATCGACCGAGTGCTTGTGTGCGACAACCATATTGTCGCTGACCATATTGTCTGCGTGGGCTACTATTTTCTGTTCTATTGTCTCCGGCATGTAATCTCCCTGCGGAAGACCCATTTCCATGACATCCTGCTGATCCAGTCCTGCGCCCGTGTGTCTTTTGATGATCTCTGAAATATCTGTCGAAAGCCCGTATTCCGATGCCATGTTGGCACCTACCGCCGCATGCAGTATTGAATGGTCCCTCGACCTTCCTATGTCATGAAGGAGGGCGCCTGCTATGACCAGAGCCTCGTCGCACGGTATTTTCTTAATTATCTCACCGGCAACAATCCTCACGGTGCAACAGTGGATTATCACTCTTCTTTTGCATCCTGCCCTGCTCAGGATCTCCAAACATTCAAATTCATTTGGATAGATCGACAACTGTCTTCCCCCTTTCATTGGGTATAACGGTCATTTTACCGCTACGGTCTGCGTACAAGGTCTGACCCCCCGTATAACGATCGAGGAAAATTGCGAGCGCTGCGATCTCTGAATGCGGTTGATTCCCCACTGATACGTTGAAATCCGCGCGCTGGTAGACTTCCGGGGGTACTTTCTCGGCGCCGACGATAATCATGATGTTATCGTCTTTCGGTATTTTGACCAACGCCTCATCTATCCTCTGGCCGTACATCGTCAGATGGACGACTCTGCCCTCAAAATTCCTGAGCGCGTCTTTCCATTTGACCCCCGTTCGAATGGTGAAATCACCACCGAAACGTTCCACGACACTCCTTATGTTACCTTCCAAGACCGGATCCGGTGTGTCTACGTATATGCCTTTCGCTCCTAAAGCCCTGGAAGAAAGGGCAACGTGCGTAGTCACGCGCTTGTCCCTTTCGGGACGGTGCCCTATCCTCATTATCCAAATCTCTGGCATATCGAGGACCTTACTCATCACGCTTTAGTTCGATCCTGTGACCGTGATAATCCATCTTCACAGATCTGCGTACCAGGCTTTTCAACATCGTTGATGTAAGATTCAAAGCTTCGGCAACATCTCCAGAGAATTTACCGTCTGTACCGACTTCCTTGAGAATGCGTTCTTCTATGTCGGAGTATTCCTCCTCGCTCATCATTGCTGCCGCGAGAACATCACTGATCTCGTAAACCGGCCATTGAGCGTTAATGTGGAAAGAAGTGTAGTATGTATGGAAAGATTTTTCGGGGTAACTTCCGTTCGTAGAGATCCAGCGGCTCTCCACCAATTTCATCTTCTCAAAGAAAATGATTGCCTCTTTGCCTTCCGGACCGTGTTTTTTCTCGATCTCATCGGCAGTTTTCCATTCTAAGGTCACCTCTTTCAACACATCCCTCTTCACGGAGGTATCGACAGATCTGAGCATCGGTACCAACTCAGATGGTTCGTTGATGACCTTTATTCGATTCATAGCTACTGTAGAAGGAATCGTTGGTATATAAAAAGAGATACTCGAAAATCCAGATAACACGATACGTAACTGTGTTTCACGGTTATTTTCAAGCGTTAGCATGGATTTCGAACAAAAACGGCTGCTAAACCTTTATTAACAACCCGTACAATTCGGGAGACTGATGGCTAAGAAAGAGAAAGCCCCGGAAATGAGATACCAATGTCTCGGGTGTTATAAGACTCACAAGACGGAGCAAGCCGCTCTGGATTGCTGTGGGTCGTTCATTCAGGCATGGACTATCAATTACAACAAATGGGGAAAGCAACACTGGTATGGTCGCTGAACCCGCCCCCTTCTTCTAATTCCGTATTTTCCGAGCGGATTGCGCCCATTTTCCCGGTACGGACGATTGCGCTTGCACTGGGTTGAAATACGAACATTCTGTTTCTAGCACGAGGAAAAATGAGCGCCACCGAAAGTATGACAGAAAAGCTCATCGGAGAACTGGAGCTTATGGAAAGGCACATCAGGATGCTCAAGGTCACAAAAGAGAATCAGCCTATCGGCATCATCCGTCTCTCGGAAATACTCGAGATTCCGAAACATAAAGTTAGGTATTCTCTAAGACTTTTGGAACAGGAAGGGCTCATCTCTCCATCGACGGAAGGCGCCAGAGTCACTGACAGGTATGACGAGTACATGCAAGAGGTATCTGAACAACTGGACAAACTTATCGGCATGATCGAACGTTTGAAGAAAGAAATTCCTTTGTCGTAACGCTTTAATATGTGTCCCTCTTTGCTGGGATTGATATTGCCGTCGTAGCTCAGTCGGTAGAGCGTGTGACTGTTAATCACAAGGTCCACGGTTCGAGCCCGTGCGACGGCGCCATCCGCATTCCGGAACGATAGGTTTTTATCTTCACTGCTTTTAACCGTGACCCACGGGCCTGTAGCTTAGTCCGGTGGAGCGTCTGGCTCATAACCAGATGGTCGTCGGTTCAAATCCGACCAGGCCCACCATATACCATCTGGCAAGCCCCATTTTTTGAATAAAATATGGACACTTGCGGTTTTATCTGGAATTTTCTGATTTGGATCCCGTTGATCGAGGAATTTCGAAAATCCCCGCTGGTCGATGGATCCACGGACGCCTTCTCTTGCATATGATGCTGAGTTGGAATCCTAATCATGTGCGGAACCGCTGTCCTTTCGAAGAATGAAGAACTAATAAAGAAATTCCCTGCAGTATCTTGTGAAGACACGATTGCGGTTCATACCCCGCCGCGTCCATCTGTTCATCCGATTTCAAAAAAATCCGACCGCCTGATCGGTATGCCATGACCTTTGCAATCATAACTCCGAATCGAGATCCTCAAAACTTATGACGTTTTGCTTGACCTTCCTTGCCAATGATTTTGCGAACATCCCTGCTTCGAGCCATCCGGCATTGAAGACCGCATTCGGAGCCAAACACGGCCCCATTATGTACTTTAACTTCTCTGGATCCGTGATAGCACTGGTACGATTATCAGTAAGGTCGTCCATCGTTATCTTCTTCAGTAATCCGGCATAATCGTTAACAAACTCACAATCCGATTCGATATGTACATCGAAATCACCGTCTTCGCGCTGATTCACCGTTACCGTATGCGTCTTTTGACAGAAATTCATGTAGGCCTTCACTGTTGCCATCGGATCACCTCCTGATTATCGACGGCAGTACCGCATCAAGATATGAAACCTCTTCTTCCGTATTATATCTGGATAGCGAAATCCGCAGTGCGGAGATTGATTCCTCCAGCGATAGTCCTATCGCAGTGAGTACATGGGACGGTTCGACAGAACCCGCGGAACAGGCGGATGCCGTGGAAGCCGCGATACCTTTTCTGCTCAGCGCCAAGATCAGGTCCGTTCCCTTCACACCGTCAAATCTGAAGTGTGCATTGTTGCATAATCTGTTCTCGACCGGCCCATTCAAATGCGCACCTGGCAGGGACAATGTATCTTCTATTATCTCGTCTCTGAGTTTCGTCATGTGTTGGATGTCGGTCTTCATCGTGCACATCGCGACCTCGGCCGCTTTGCCGAGACCGACTATGCCGGGAACATTCTCAGTAGACGATCTCAGTCCCGACTCCTGTCCACCGCCGAACATTATAGGACCTATCGACACACCGGTCCTGACGAATACAGCACCTATGCCCTTCGGACCGTGTATCTTGTGCCCTGAAAGGGAAAGAAGATCTATCCTATCTCTTTTCACATTGATATCCATCTTGGTATACCCTTGAACAGCATCTGTATGGAACAGCACACCATGATCGTGTGTAACCTTTGCCAGTTCGGATATGTTCTGCATCGTTCCGATGACGTTGTTCGCTGCCATGACAGACACCAGACAGACGTCGTCACCCAAAACCGAATCCAATTCCGCAGGATCGACGAATCCGTTCCTATCGACACCCAGAAGTGTGACGTCAAAACCGTATCTTCTCAATGCAGCACATGTCTCGAGGACCGCAGGATGTTCAATCGCAGAGGTTACTATTCTCTTTTTCCCTGAGGACAGCATCGTGCCCATGAGCGCAATATTGTCAGATTCGGTACCTCCGGACGTGAATGTGATCTCGGAAGGAAGGCATCCAAGCGAATCCGCAACCTGCTTTCTGGAGTTACGCAATGCCGCAGCGGCCGTGTTCCCCAAATAATGGATGCTGCTTGGGTTCCCATACTCCGACGTCATGAAGGGCATCATCGCATCTAAAACTTCTGGCGCCATTTTCGTGGTAGCGCTGTTATCGAAATAAACCCTCATCGGAATCATCAGTCGGTATGACCGTGATCACCTTAAATGGTTTCTGTCAGATGCATTACTGGGTCTTTCTCTGGGTTTCCGACATTTTCGTAGCGTGGGTATATACAGTCGTCTACGAATTTCGTAAAAACGGTACTTTACGCTGTATGGCACAGACCCCGCTTTGAAAACCTAAATATACCCTTACCCTATTTTGGGCAAACATTAGGGAAGCGTTTGTCTTCTCGCACCGCGAGAGCGACGAGGTAGTATCTATGAAGCCGGAAAAACCAAAAATGGTCAAGTTACCACGCATTCAGAAAGAGCTAGTGCAATGTCAAATGTGCGGGTACTGTATCGATGTCTGTGAAGCCCACGCTCAGACTCCCTGGGAGTCTGTCACCGCGAGAGGGAAAATATATTACCTCAACCAGTTGGACAAGAAGGGAACTGGTATGATGGACAAACTCCTCAACAGAGAGGTGGAGTTGAGTCCTGAGTTTGTAGACGCCATGTACAAGTGCACTGGATGTGGAAACTGCGAAGCCATCTGTCACGCAAATATCGAACTTGTGGCCCTCTGGGAAAAAATCAGAACATGGATGGTCCAGGAAAACGTTGCACCTCTACCGGCTCATAAGAAATTGGCAGAAAGAATAGCAGACAGCGGTAATCCCTACGGAGAACCCAAATCCAAAAGGGATGCCTGGTGGCCGGAAAACGTCAAAAGGACGAGCCCGCCGGATGTCATATTTTTCGCCGGATGTACAGGATCGTACAGAATGCAGGATATCCCCAAGGCAAGTGTGACCGTACTGGACCGTGCCGGCATAAAGATGAACTGTCTCGGCGAAGATGAGATCTGCTGTACCTCCCCTGCACTCAGGACCGGGGTCAACACACTTACGATGGACGCTTCCGAAACCGTCGTCACCAAAGCCGATGCTATGGGTGCAAAGGACATGGTGATGTCGTGCGCTGGCTGTTTCAAGACCGTTTCGACCAATTTCGGAGATTACTACTCGAAGACGGGCCAGAATGTCTATCACCTTACGCAGTACGTCGATGAACTGATAAAGAAGAGGAAACTTCCGCTGAACCACGAGTTCAAGGCAAAGGTCACATATCATGATCCCTGCCATCTCGGGAGACACTCTGGCGTTTTCGAAGAACCGCGTAACATCCTCAAAAAGATCAAGGGCCTCGAGTTCGTGGAGATGGAGAGGAACAGAGAGAATTCCAGATGCTGCGGTGCAGGCGGAGGATACAAATCGGCTTTCAACGATTTTGCTGTCAATGTCGCAGCAGAGAGGGTCAGAGATGCGGAAGCGGTCGGTGCAGAGGTTATCGCAACGGCCTGTCCGTTCTGCGTTCTCAATCTCAAGGCCGGCGCAAAGAAGATCGGTTCTAAGGTCAGGGTCATGGATATCTCCGAGATCCTTCTGCAGGTCACTGCTCCGATAGTTCCTGACGATGCGACGAAACCTGTCACAAAGAATGTAGCGGACTCCGTAAAGACGCCTGAACTGCAGGTAGCTGAACAAAAAGTCGCGGTGGCCGCACCTGAGAAAAAAGAGGCTATCGCAGCACCGGAAGAAAGGAAAACGCTTGCTGGTACAACACCTGCACCCGCAATAGCCACGGCCGAAGAGGCCGTCTTTGAACCGATGGACTTCGAACTGAGTCCGGAAGGCATAGTCAGAAGGGCTGCGTGGAATAAGGGACTTAGATGCAGGAAGAACTACGGGACCGACAACATTCCGGTGGCTTTCGTAAAACAGAAGGTCGCCGTTTATGTGACCGCTGACGGTATGGGTTCCCAAAAGGATTCGGCCCTTCAGGAAGACGGCTGGATAGTCCTGAGATTCAAGGAAGCCGACATCACTGACGGACAGGAGCAGGCTCTTGCCATTCACGCGGCGGTCAAGGAGAATGCCCGCGCGATGAAGAAAAAAAAGACCAAAAGAAAGAAGTGAGTTCCGCTCACCCTTCCTCTTAACGGGCTTCGCCCGGTATTTTCAATTTATATGTCGTTCGATATTTTATCCCCTGAGATCGTCGCTTTACTGAGAATCAGAGGCATAGACGAGCCTACGGGTCCACAGGTAGATGCCGTCCCAAAGATCCTTGCCGGTGAAAATGTACTTCTTGTGGCTCCTACAGGTCTCGGTAAGACCGAGGCGGCGATGCTCCCTATATTCGATACGATCTTCAAGTCGAAGGGAAGGAAAGGATTTCGCTGCATTTATGTCACGCCCCTCCGGGCATTGAACAGAGATATGCTGAAAAGAATGGAGGATTTCGGTCGATCACTCGGTATCTCTGTTGGCGTAAGACACGGCGACACACCGGCTGCAGAACGCAATAGACAATCTGCACATCCCCCTGAGATATTGATAACAACGCCTGAGACGCTGCAGGTTCTGTTCACCGGCAAAAAACTCATCCAGCATCTGAAGAACGTTGAATGGTTCGTTGTTGACGAAATACACGAATTGGCAACTGTTGAAAGAGGTGCTCAACTCAGTGTCGCCATGGAAAGACTTTCCGTCATAGCCGGAGAGTATCAGAGGATAGGTCTATCCGCGACCATAGGAAACGTGAATGAGGTTGCAAGATTTCTTTCCGGTGTGAAGAGGAAAGTTACCGTCTGTAAACATGATACGTTCAGAGATTTCGATATCGAGGTCGAATGCCCTGCACCTTGTGAAGATCCGGTACTTTTGGACAAGCTTCAGTGCGAACCTTATATCCTCGCCGTGATGCAAAGAGCTCGAACGTTGATCGAGACCAGCAATTCAACACTCTTCTTCGTCAACACGAGAGAGACCGCTGAATGGATCGCCGCCAGATATCATCTGTGGGATGAGAATTTCTCTATAGACGTCCACCACGGCTCTCTGTCCAAAGAGAACAGGATGGAGATGGAAGACAGTTTCAAGAAGGGAGAGACCAAGGCACTTGTCTGTACTTCGTCCCTGGAATTGGGTATCGATGTCGGTACCACGGACCTTGTGATCCAATACAACTCGCCGAGACAGGTTGCGAGGATGATACAACGTGCTGGACGTGCCGGCCACCGGATCGGTGAGAAGATCCGTGCAAAGATAATAGCAACATCTCCGGATGAGGTATCAGAATCCCTGATAATCGCCAGGAGAAGCGATGCAAAAGAGATAGAGAACAAAATCGGAAGACCCTGTCCGTTGACCGTCGTGGCCAATCAGCTGATCGCCATGACTATGAGCGGAAGAATAGATCGGGACACAGCGTATTCCGTATTCAGAAGATCGCATATATTCCGTGATCTGGAAAGAGAGGACATGGATGAGACGCTTGAACAGCTGAAATCCATCAAAATGATCTTCGAGGACGAGAACGGCTTCAGAAGATCGAAGAAAGGGATGAACTATTTCTACAACAACATCTCGATGATACCCGATGAGAGAACGTATCTCATCAGAAACATCAGCACCAGGGGTATAGTGGGAACATTGGATGAAAGTTTTGTAGCATCGTTTGCGGAACCGTACGCTATGTTCATCGCCAAGGGAAGGACCTGGCGCATAGTGGAGATGCGCGAGGACGAGCTGCTCGTGGAAGAGACGAAGGATGTCGGTTCGGTTCCCTCCTGGGTCGGTTCTGACATTCCGGTCCCGTTCGAGATCGCAATGGAGGTCGGGGAAATGAGACGTACCCTCGATCTGGATAAGTATCCTGGTGATGAGAACGCAAAGGACTGTGTCCGAAAATTCATTGAAAGCCAGGAAAATTTCGCGGTCCCCAGTGACAGACTCGTTACAATCGAGATCGGCGATCGCTTGGCCATAGTAAACGCGTGCTTCGGAACGCGTGTGAACGAGACCATAAGCAAGATATACGGCGCATTGTTGACGGCGCGTTTGGGAGAAAGTGTAGGTATTTCTACCGATCCGTATCGCATGATCCTTGAACTCCCCAGAAACATAGACAGAGAAACACTGGTCGATACCTTCAGATCGATAAGGCCCGGAACTGTAGAAGGACTTGCGAGACTGACTATCCTCAATTCTACGTATCTCAAGTGGAGATTTGTCTATGTCGCGAAGAAATTCGGTATCATCGAAAAGGAGGCTGACCACCGTTTCATCAATTTCGGCAGATTGTTCGATATGCATCAGAACACACCTGCGTACAGGGAAGCGGTGAACAAGGTCCTATGGGAAGACCTTGATATCGAAAATACCGAAAAAGTCATTTCCGGTATCGCTGACGGTTCTATAGAGCTCAGAGTATCTCAAATATCGCCGATAGGGATGGAGGGGATAACACGTTCGAAGGAGTTGATGCAGCCGCTTCGGGCAGACCATTCGATCCTCATGGCGTTGAAGAAGAGACTGGAAGACGAGGTCCTTTTCGCATCGTGCATAAAATGTCAAACCCAATGGAGGGTAAGGGTTGCAGATGCGCCTAAACGATTCGTCTGTCCGAAATGCGGCGGAAATATGATCGCTGTCCTTAAGGAATACGACAGAGATAAGATCAGGGTCCTCGCCAAGAAGGAACTTGACGATACCGAGAAGAAGGATGCGCAACGTTTGTTCAGAATAGCCAATCTTGTCAACGAGAACGGACAAAAGGCCTGTATAACCCTTGCCGGAAGAGGCATAGGCCCCGATTCGGCATCCAGGATACTGAGGAGTCGGCATAACAGCGAAGATGATCTCCTTAAGGATATACTGGCTGCGGAAGTGTTGTATGCAAAGAACAAGAGATTTTGGGACTAAACGACCCGATTAGTGACACTGCCGATACCATCGATCGTCGCAGTCACGATATCCCCGCGGCATATCTCACTTATTCCGTCCGGTGTCCCGGTGGCCATAACGTCTCCCTTTTCGACGGTCATGTATCTGGACACGTACGAGATGAGCTTCGGAAGCGTGAAGATCATATGCGATGTATAACCGCTCTGTCTGATCTCATCGTTTACGGCAAGTTCCAGATGAAGATTGAACAGGTCCAATCCTTTCGCCGACACCGGCTTTGATATCGGACCAAAGGTATCCATCCCTTTGGACAGATCCCATGAGTTTCCGGCTTTTCTGTCATTTGCCTGCATATCCCTTGCTGTAACGTCGTTGAAAACCGCAACTTCCGAAACATACGACATGGCGTCGCACTCCTGGATGTCCTTCCCGGTTTTACCGAAGATGAGCGCCAACTCCACCTCGTGCTGCACATTCGTGATACCCTCAGGAATGATTATATCGTCACCATCACCGATCATACAGCTTGACGGTTTCAAAAATACCATGGGCTCCTTCGGTAATGCGGCTTTCAATTCAGCGACATGCGGCCTGTAATTCCAACCGATACATATTATCTTCCCCGGATTCATAGCAGATCACCCTTCACGGTGAATTCCTTTTCCTTCTCCTCGTGTTCCATGGTCTTCAACTCGACTGTCTTGTCGGCGTAAAATCCCTTTGCTATGATATATATCTCTGACGATGTGGGACGGGATGCGTCAGGTGAATGGAGTTTCACACTCTGGAAACGTTTCTCGAGTTCCTTCTTCAGGTCCTCGATCATATCGCCCATGAATACCTTCATCACCATCCTCCCGTGCTTCTTCAACATCCTGTCGCAAACGTTCACCGCATAGTAGCAGAGATTTATCGATCTCGCATGATCGGTCGAATAATGCCCTCCGATATTTGGTGCCATGTCTGAAAGTATAACGTCGGCCTTTCCGCCGAACAGCTCCTGCAATCTCATCATCGTACCGTCTTCGGTGATGTCGCCCAGAATTGTGGTGACCCCGTCCAGACGTTTTATAGGCCGAAGATCCACACCGATCACCGTACCTTCATCGCCTACCCGTTCTTTAGCAACCTGCAGCCAACCGCCCGGAGAAGCTCCCAGATCGACCACTGAATCGCCCTCTCTGAAAATGTTGAAACGATCGTCGATCTGCATGAGTTTGAATGACGCCCTGGAGCGGTAATCCAGCTTTTTGGCCAGTTTATAATAATGCTCCTGATGCCTTTCAGCAAGCCAACGTTCGCGCATGACACTGTCTATGAACGCTATGGATTTAACTGCTTTGGAGAAATAAGTGTATTTTCCGTATCCGTCAGAAGACCTCTCCGTGATGATAAGATATAAACTCGATACCGCATTACGAGAACCGAGGTTTATGATATCGGATGGATGGACCTATGCCAAAGCAGGTGTGAACATCGACAGGAAATCGAGTGCGATAGAAGCCTTGGTCAAAGAACTCAGATTCAAAAGAACCGGAAGAGGACAAATGACGAACATGAAGGGATTGTTCGCCAGCCTAATCGATTTCGGAGATGTGTATCTGACATTGGCCACCGACGGCGTCGGAACGAAGATCCTTGTCGCAGAGGAGCTGGGCATTTGGGATACGATAGGTATCGACTGCATCGCGATGAATGTCAACGACACCGTCTGCGTCGGTGCGGAACCGATGTCCTTCGTAGACTACATCGCAATCGACAAACCCGTGGATGAGATCACGGAGAGCATCGGAAAGGGATTGCAAAAAGGTGCAGAACTGTCGAACATGGAGATCGTCGGCGGAGAGATCGCCGTTCTTCCGGAGATGGTAAAGGGCGTTGACCTATCCGGAACGTGTCTGGGTTACGTTGAAAAGGACAAGATCGTCTCCGGTCAGGAATGCCAGGAAGGCGATCTCATCATCACATTACAATCATCCGGTATTCATTCCAACGGTCTCACCTTGGCCAGAAAGGTCTTTGAAGCCGCGGGTTACAGCCTGACTGATAGGATCCCGGGTCTCCAGGGAACGATAGGGATGGAACTTCTGACACCGACAGAGATCTATGTCAAGGAAGTCCTGGACATCATAAGCAAACATGAAATACACGGTCTCATCGATATAACGGGAGGAGGACTCAGGAACCTTCTGCGTATGAGGACCGGCCTTCAGTACGTGATCGACGATCCTCTGAAACCCGCTCCGATCTTTGAAAAGATCCAGGAACTCGGCGGGATAACCGACCGTGAGATTTATCAGACGCTGAACATGAGCATGGGTTTCGACATAGTGGCTCCCGCGGATGACGCAGAAGCGATCGCCAAGGAATACAAGAATGCCTATGTCGTAGGCCGTGTTGCGAAAGGCAAGGGTGTGCTCTACGCTCCGGAGAACATCCTTTACGAAACCTATTGATCGAGCATTGCATGCAATGCTCCCGTCACCGCACCCAGTGCCGTACAGGTCTCCAACGAGTACCTTCCATCCGTGATGTCCAGATTGTATCTCGGGATCGATGCCGCGTCTTTGGGAACACCATGTGGACCCAGACCGAAAACCAAGAGGATACTCTGGCCGCGTTCGACCATTTCCGCTGTCTGTCTCAATGTGATCGACAGTTTGGTGTTCGGTTTACTGGTTGTCAGTATGGGTTCCCCCAACTGTGGCGGAAAACCTTTTGCTGGATATGGAAAACTCAGGAATCTCCCCTTGTCAGCGAGTTCCACGAAATAATCCCCGTGAGAACCGATACTTGTCGTTCCCGCAACCCATTCCGCCAATTCCTTAGGCTGGGTTATCTCGGGAGGGAACGGAAAACCGAAAAGCGCAAGATTCATATTGAATGACATCGCAAGACCGCCAACCCTGGCAAGGACACGTCTGTGCGGCTCCCTGAACTTCAGCGGATCGTAAGAGTTGTACAGACCTACCGTTATCCTTCCACGACCCATGATCATCTCTCCAAGGCGTTCTGCACGACATGGGGACGTCCCATTATGGCCTGGCGGTCCCCGTCGAGGAATATATCCATGTCCGGATTGTCGGACTGTATCCGTTCCACTAATCTTAGTATTTCAGACAATGTCAGATCTGCACCGCTGACGTCTACGAAGAGCTCGTCCATATTCGCCATTGCTTCACCATCCGCAACTGCGTATTTGAACACTGGGGAGAAGGTATGGTGCCGTGAGCCGGGCTCGAACCAGCGACTTCAAGATCTTCAGTCTTGCACTCTCCCAACTGAGTTACCACGGCGTGGATTCCCCCTATGTGCACTCGTGTTATAAAGTTTACTGGTTTAAATGTCCCTTCAGATTTTCATCCTCTGCAGGTGTTTCCTGACGTGGAAAATCCTCTTTGAGCGCGCGCCTGGGACCGCGAACCATCCTCAGATACACGACCTCCTCGGATCTCTCCTCGGCCTTTCTGTGTCGTCCCAATGTCCACGCCAATATCAGAATCGATATCGCAGTCATCGACATGATCGCAACGGATATCGGTACTCCCGCCGAATACGGATCGTCCCGCCAATACAGATAGGCAGAACATGCCGAGACAGCGAATACCGCCGCCGTCAGCACGAGAGCCGCCGTACCGATCTTATTCGGATCCGTGCATTTCACCGGATGTCCCATCATCTGATTCTCCGTCACGGGTGACGTCTTCATCGACTGTGTCGTCTTTGGCAGTCCCGACTTCCTCCTCGTTGGCAATCGGCTGCAATGCCGTGATCTTGTCGTCATTGCGCATGTCCATGAGTTTCACGCCAGCAGCATTGCGTCCGGTGACGCGGATATCCGCAACACGGATACGGATCATCTTCCCCTGTTTGCTCACGACCATAAGTTCGTCCGATGTGGTAACCTTTCTCACACCGATGACCCTGCCGTTCCTTTCCGTCGTCTTGATGGTGATGACACCTTTGCTTCCACGATGCGTTTTACGATAATCGTCAACGACCGAGATTTTGCCGTATCCGTTCTCGGACACCGTGAGGAGCATATCGTCCGAATTTACGACGGCCATTGCAACAACCTCATCACCCTCGTTGAGCGTAGCCCCCTTCACACCCATCGTGTCCCTGCCCGTGGGACGGACCTCACTCTCATCGAACCTCACGGCCTGCCCCTCGCTTGTGGCCAATATTATCTGATCCTTACCGTCGGTTATCCTTGTCTCGATGAGTTCGTCGTCGGCGTCCAATTTGATCGCTTTGATCCCTTTGTTCCTCACGTTGCTGTAAGCGCTGAGACTGGTCTTCTTGAGCAGACCTTTCTTCGTACAGAACGCGAGATACCGATCATCCGAGAATTCATGGACGCATATCGTACTGACGACCTTCTCTCCTTCCTCCATATCGGGTATCATGTTTACGATCGGCTTTCCCTTGGACTGCCTGCTTCCCTCCGGGATCCTGTATCCCTTCAGCCAATGCATGCGGCCATGGTTCGTTATGAACATGATGTAGTCGTGCGTGGAGGAAACGAACATATTGACGACGTTGTCCTCTTCTTTCGTCTGCATGCCGATGAGACCGACACCGCCGCGTCCCTGCTGTTTGTACGTTTTCAAAGGGATGCGTTTGATGTAGTTGTCGGCGGTGATCGTTATGACCACGTCCTCCCTCGGTATGAGATCCTCTTCGTCCGTATCGATCGCGTTCGAATTGATCACGGTTTTGCGTTCGTCGCCGTACGCCACCTTCATTCCCGTTAGCTCTTCCTTTATTATATCCGATACCCTGTGGTCGTTGGCGAGTATGTCTTTCAGGTCGAGCATCAGTCTGGTGAGCTCGTCGTACTCGGTCTTCAGGGCATCGATCTCCAGACCTGTCAATTTCTGAAGTCTCATATCCAATATGGCCTTGGCCTGATCCTCATCGATGGAGAGAAGGGCCTGCAGCCCTATGGATGCCTCCTCGCCGTTCTTCGATGCACGTATGAGCGCGATGGCCTCGTCCAACATGTTGAACGCGATCATGAGACCTTCCAGGATGTGGTGTCTCTTCGTCGCGACGTCAAGATCGTATTGCGTCCTGCGCGTGACGACCAATTTTCTGTGCTTTATGTATTGGACTATGAGCTCCTTCAGCGTGAGCAGGCGCGGCTTGTTGTCCACCAGTGCAAGATTGATTATCCCGAATGTCTGCTCCATGCCTGTGTGTTTGAACAGATTCTCGAGAACGACGGATTCTATGGCATCTTTGTGTATTTCTATGACGATGCGCATGCCGTTCCTGTCGGACTCGTCACGCAGATCCGTTATCCCTTCGATCTCTTTGTTTTTCACACGTTCTGCGATCTGCTCTATAAGTCTCGCTTTATTGACCTGGTAGGGTATCTCGTCGACTATTATCATCGATTTTCCGTTCGCTTTCTCCTCGAAATGCGTGTTCGCCCTGACTTTTATCTTCCCGCGTCCCGTCTTGTACGCGGAAACAATGCCCGAAAGCCCATAGATCGTTCCTCCCGTAGGGAAATCCGGTCCTTTGACGAACTGCATTAGTTCCGGAAAGTCGGCATCCGGATTATCGATGGTGTAGACGATGGCGTCCACCACTTCGACCAGATTGTGAGGCGGCATATTCGTCGCCATACCTACGGCGATACCCGATGAACCGTTCACCAGAAGATTGGGGAATTTCGAAGGCAGCACCGTCGGTTCCTTCAGAGAACCGTCGAAATTGTCCATGAAATCCACGGTATTCTTATCAAGATCCGCAAGCAGATCACTGGATATCTTGGAAAGACGTGCTTCGGTGTAACGCATGGCCGCTGCCGGATCCCCATCCACCGAACCGAAATTTCCCTGACCGTCGACCAGAGGATATCTGAGAGAGAAGGTCTGGGCCATCCTGACCATGGACTCGTACGCCGCAGAATCACCATGTGGATGATACTTACCAAGGACTTCTCCCACTATCCTTGCGGATTTCTTGTGTGGTCTGTTGTACGGAAGACCCATATCGTACATCGCAAACAGGATCTTCCTGTGAACGGGTTTCAGACCGTCCCTCGCATCCGGCAGCGCACGCCCGACGATCACACTCATCGAATAGTCGATGTACGAACGGGACATTTCCCTCTCTATCGGCTGCAGGATGACTTTGTGCTGAGACTTCTGCACATTCGTATCTTCAGTGTTCTCCCCTTCTGTCATGATATCACACATCCAGGTTTATCACTTCATGTGAGTGCTCGATGATGTACTCTCTTCTGGGCTCCACGGCATCTCCCATGAGTGTGGAGAACAATTGGTCCGCCAACTGTGCATCTTCGACAGTTATCTTCTTCATCACCCTTCTCTCGGGATCCATGGTCGTCTCCCACAGCTGATGTGGATTCATCTCTCCCAGACCTTTGTATCTGCTGATGTTCGTGCCCTGTCCCAATTCTTCAATGGCCGCATTCATCTCAGCATCATTGTACGCGTATATCTCTCTCTTCCCCTTGGCGATCCTGTACAATGGAGGCATTGCCAGATATACGAATCCGCTGTCTATCAGCGGTCTCATCTGCCTGTAGAACAATGTCAATATCAAAGTGGCGATGTGTGCACCGTCCACATCGGCATCGGTCATGATTATTATACTGTGGTATCTTGCTTTTATGGGATCGAATTCATGTCCGATGCCCCCGCCTATCGCGAGAACGAGATTCTTTATCTCCTCGCTCTGCAGGATCTTGTCCGGACTCACCTTCTCGACATTCAGGATCTTCCCTCTGAGAGGAAGTATGGCCTGGAACATCCTGTCACGACCCTGTTTGGCACTCCCCCCAGCAGACTCTCCCTCGACGATGTATAGTTCCGATTTCGTCGGATCGCGTTCTGTACAGTCGGCAAGTTTTCCAGGCAGGGAATTCGATTCGAAGACGCTCTTCCTTCTTGCGGTCTCCCTGGCATTACGTGCCGCCTCCCTTATCACGTATGAAGAGTAACATTTTTTGATGACTATCTCGGCAACTTTGGGATTCTCAAGGAAATACTCGGCAAGTTTTTCATTCATTAAACTCTGTACAGCCGTTTGTGCGATACTGTTTCCAAGTTTGGTCTTTGTCTGTCCCTCGAACTGCGGTTCGGGGATTTTGATACTGAGAACGGCGGTCAATCCCTCACGGACATCGTCCCCACCAAGCACCACACCCTTGGTCATGTTATTGGATTTGGCATAATCGTTGATCGTCTTGGTCAGTGCCGTTTTGAAACCGGCGAGATGCGTTCCTCCTTCGGGTGTGCTGATCGTATTCACAAAGGAGACCGTGTTCTCACTGTACCCGTCCGTCCATTGAAGAGCAACCTCGACGTCGACGTCGTTGCTGAGACCGAATATATGAATCGGAACAGGATGCAGCGGTGTCTTTGCGGTATTGAGATAGGTAACGAATTCTGAAACACCCCCGTCATAATGGAATGTTTCCGTTTTACCTGTTCTCTTGTCCTCGAATGTTATGGTGACCTCTTTGTTGAGGAACGCCTGGTTACGGAATCTTCCTTGGAGCACCGCATAATCGAATTCCACTGTCTCGAATATCGAATCATCCGGATAGAACGTTATCGTAGTGCCTGTCCTGTCACTTTCACCAGTTATTTCGACGGGCCCGTCCGGTATGCCTCTGTGGTAACTCTGATACCATATCTTTCCCTCCCTTTCTATGGTTGCCTCCATTTTCTTTGAGAGACCATTGACGACGGAAACACCGACACCGTGCAGACCGCCGGACACCTTGTAGCTGTTTTTATCGAACTTACCGCCTGCATGCAATTCGGTCAGTGCCAATTCCAGGGCAGACTTTCCTTTGGCATGCTGCATTCCCGTCGGAATACCGCGTCCGTCATCTCTGACGGTGCATGAACCGTCCTCGTTTATGCAGACATAGATTATGTCGGCGAAGCCGGCCATAGCCTCATCTATGGAATTATCCACCACTTCGTAGACCAGATGATGCAATCCCCTTGAATCTGTGCTCCCGATGTACATCCCGGGTCTCTTCCTAACTGCCTCCAGACCTTCCAAGACAACGATGCTGTCTGCATCGTAGGTCTTCATTGTGCCGTTATCGTTCCCATCCATAGAATTCTTCCCTCAGCGCCGTTACACCAACGTGCTGTAACATCTTCAGGTATGTATTTCCCGTATAAATACGCGCGTATATTCTCGCGCACGCGCGCGCGAAAATTAAGGATTCGGTCAGCAGACAATCCTTAAAACCGAGTAGATTATTAGGGATCCGATGAGCACCATAATGGAAGAGGCCCGAAAAGGCGTCACACCCCTGATCAAGGCGATAGCCGAGAGAGAGCACATGAGTGAGGAATTCGTGAGGAACGGAATAGCTTCCGGACGCATAGTCGTTCCGTGCAATCCGATACATGATCCGGAACCTGTCGCCATCGGTGAAGGGATGAGTGTCAAAGTGAACGTTAACTTGGGTACTTCCAGGGACCTTGTCTGTCTTGAAACGGAACTCGATAAACTCAAAGTCGCACTCAAATACGGTGCAGATGCGATCATGGACCTCAGTACAGGCGGTGACATAGATGCCATCAGAAAGAGGATGATCAGGGAATGCCCTGTCATAATCGGTTCCGTCCCCATATATCAAACGGGCCTGGTGGCCGCAAGGAAAAACGCCGTCGTGGAAATGACCGAGGATGATATATTCAACGGTATAGAACGTCATGCAAAAGACGGGATGGATTTCATGACCGTTCATTGCGGTATCACGAAGGAGAGCGTTGCATGGCTGAAATCATCCGAAAGAAGAATGGATGTCGTATCGCGCGGCGGTTCCTTCCTCACGGCATGGATACTTCACAATGAGAAGGAAAATCCGCTTTACGAGAATTTCGATTATCTTTTGGATCTTGCAAGGAAATATGAATTCACGCTTTCGTTAGGTGACGGATTCAGACCCGGCTGCATAGACGATGCGACGGATGCCGCTCAGATATCGGAATTGATGACCTTGGGACGTCTTGTGAAAAGATGTCGTGAGGCAGGTGTCCAAGCCATGGTCGAAGGACCTGGACACGTACCGATCGATATGATAGAGAGTAACATGGTGCTTGAGAAATCGATGTGCTATGGCGCCCCCTTCTACGTTTTAGGACCGCTTGTGACGGATATCGCCCCCGGATACGATCACATCGTGGGAGCGATCGGCGGTGCAATGGCCGCGAAGGCCGGTGCGGATTTCCTCTGTTACCTCACGCCCGCGGAGCATCTCTCACTGCCGGATGCAAATGATGTCAGAGAAGGATTGATCGCTTCGAAGATCGCAGCGCACGTTGGCGATATGATACGCGGAAAGAACAAGGACCTCGACACGAAGATGGCCAATGCCAGGAAGGCATTGGATTGGGAATCGATGTTCGACGTCTGCCTCGATCCCGAAAAAGCAAGAAAATACAGGGAACGCGGATGCACCAAACTCGAGGACGGATGCTCGATGTGCGGTGATGTCTGCGCCGTCAAGATAGTGAACCAATACATGAAAAGATGATGCCGCAGCACGTCGGTCGCTCTGGTACTCGCAGGTAAAACAGCATCGAAGAGAGGAAAGATGGAGCCACTGGAGGGAATTGAACCCCCGACCGACTGATTACGAATCAGTCGCTCTACCGCTGAGCCACAGTGGCGCTATGCGGCAGAACGGAATGAAGCATTTAAAGTTTTATCATGAACGGGGATGGAACATGTCCCTAAACACGACCGCATCCCTTTCCTGCAAAGGTGATTCACATACAAATGTACAATCATTATCGTATTCCGACAAGACGTTTGCCAACAGCGACATGTCCGGTTCCTTCGCACTTAACGGAAGGTGCGATATCTCGCCCTTATCGCCGTATCTGATACAGCTTATATGGAAATGCGCGATGTCTCCGGACAGAGCTAAGAATTCGTCCACCAGGTCCCGCATGTCCTTTTCGGTCTTCAGAAAACCCTGATATCTCGCATGGACATGGGCAACGTCCAGAACGGGACGCGTTCCCGGAACGCTGTCCATGACCTTTGAGATCTCCCTGAGCGTTCCCCAAACCCCGGTCTTGCCCATGGTCTCGACACCCAGAATAACATCGTCGATGCCCTCATCGTCCATCATCTCACGGCATTTGGTCAATCCGTCGATCACCGCATCGGTTGCGGTGCCGGGGGTCTTTCCGTACGACGCCGCATGAATGACGACGATGTACGCACCGAGATTGTTCGCGGCACGGACGGTATCCATCACCCAAGCGATGCTTTTCTGTCTGGTCTCGGCGTTATCCGAATTGAAGCTTATGTAGTACGGCGCATGCGCACTGAGTCTGATATCCCTTTCCACGGCCATTTCTCCGATGTCCCTTGCCTTTGCCTCAGACATCCTCACACCGCGGACGAATTCGATCTCCAGTGCATCCAGACCCAACTCCCTGACTATGTTCAGGGCATCTTCTGGATTCTTGCTACTGGAGGGATATCCTGCTGGACCAAATCTCATGAGGGACATGACGGCGTCTGCATATATCTTCCTATCCAGGTAACGTGTTTATATCGAGTGAACAATCCGAAGTGATGTTATGAAGCTTCGAATGAACGTTTCCCTGGATCCGACACTGGGCTGCGGTCAGGCACACCGTTGGATCAAAAAGAATGGCGCCTGGGAAGGGGTTCTCGGCAAGGAAATTATTACCTTGCGTCAGACCTGCGACGGCTTTGAATGCACCGGTACATCGGATGAGGATGGGATTCTTGAATACTTCAGAGCGGACGACGACCTGGACGCGATATACGGGGACATCTCCGCTTCAGATCCGTACATCGCCGAACTCGTGGACGGATGCCCGGGACTGCGCATTCTGAAACAGGATCCTTGGGAATGCATTGCGACATATCTTCTGGCAACGAATGCGAATGTCAAAAGGATAGGGATGATGGTCGAGGCCGTCTGCAGAGAATTCGGTGAGGACCTGGGAGGAAGATTTTCGTTTCCTACGCCGAAGGATGTGATCGACGGAACCGGTGATATCTGCGCATGCAGACTCGGATACAGGGAGAACAGATTCTTGGAACTGGCACAGAGGGTGTACGACGGGGATATCGTCCCGAACGCCCTATGCGGAATGAATTACGACGATTGCAGAAGGACCCTCCTCTCCGTCAATGGAATAGGCAACAAGGTCGCGGACTGCATCGCACTTTTCGCTTACGGTCACATGGAGGCGTTCCCGATAGATGCAAGGATCGAAAGGGTATTGAAGGAAAAGTACCACGTGACAGGTAGTTACGCACATCTCACGGAATTCGCCAGGACCAAGTTCGGAAGATATCCCGGATACGCACAGGAGTTCCTGTATCACAGCGATTTTATATTGGAATCACAGGCACAGGCCGGCGGTTTACACCCGATCTGAACCTCGTAGATCTTGGCCAGCATACCTGTGCTCTTGACGACCGTGCATATCCTGCACATCTCGGTTGCGAATTCCGAAGTATCGTCCGCGATACGGTCCGCGGCGGCTCTGATCTCCGTTTCGAACTTCTCATACTGCGGACTCTCTTCGATAAGGGGATTCTCCCCCCTCTTCTTTTTGAGATACTGAGAAATGGCAGCATCGGTCACACCGAATTTCCTGGCAACCTCCGCCTGTGACAAACCGTGGGTCTTGACTAGCTCTCTGGCGACTTCTCTCCGAATGGTCGGAAGAACATACCATACGACCAATTCACACGGAATCTTCATGACGGCAAATATAACTTAACAATATATAAGATTGACAGGATGTCCGACCATCATTGTTGTTTAATGTCCGTTAAATCGCACCTGGATTCGTTTTGAGATAGAATTCCGAAACATTCCAATCCCTGTCATCGGGATCCTCTTCCTTCTCTATCTTCACGCCGAACGCGATCGCTGTCTCCTTGAGGAAACGCTGTGCTTCACCAGTACCTTTGAAATCCTCGACCTTGGCACCGGATACCGTCAGCTTACCCTTGAAGGAGCCTATGATCCTGGTTCCCTTGAAGATTACGTTTTCGGTTGCACCGACCTCCCTCTTTATCAGATTTCTGAGATAGACATGCAGATTGTCCTGGGTGTTGAGTAACAGCAGGTCCCTGACGGGTTCTATACGCTTGTCGACGTCCTCTTTCAGCATCCAATAGACTGTGGCGCTGTTCTCGTTGAAGAAGCCTTTCACCAGCATTCCCTCCTCCTCCAGTTCTGCCAACACCTGTCTGATGATCCCCATCTTCAGCGATAGGAATGATGACAACATCTCGGCGCTGAATATGCCGAAGTCACGGAAATGCATCTTCATTATCTCGCGTACGGCATCTTTTCTGCCGATCGACCCTGTCGGAACGATGCTGTATGCAGAATTAGAATCCTGGTACGTAATGGATTCATGGAAAAGACCGTTAAGCGCCTTGATGGTCCTTTCCTCCGACAATACGGAATTTTTGACGACATCCTTTCTAGATATCGGTTGACGGTCCCCTATCAGTTCCATGAGCATCTTCATATCGTCGTCTGGATTGCCGTCCTTCACCACACGGTACAGGTATGAGAAGTCGTTAGTGGTGTATCCGATGTAATTCGGACACAGCGACATCTTCATCAGATCTCCGCGTTCCATCTGCTTCTTGATCGACGTTCTGTCCGCAACACGTGTCACTATCTCCGCATCCGTCCTTATGTAACCGCGTTCAGAGATCGCCTCGTACACCGTCTGGAATCTGTCGGAGCGGACCACGTGCTGTTTTCTGAAGATATAGCTCAGAAGTTCATCCTCTGTGAACGTCCTCGGAATAAACCTCCCCTTGGCGTAGAATCCGTTCACCAGATGGTAACCGCTGTCATCCAGGGCTTTCTTTATTTCTCCGTCCAATTCCGCGGCATCTCTGGTGAGAACCTCCCTTATCCTGACTATGTCGACGCCTTTCATCCTGAAGAATCTCATGAACTCGTCGATCGCCTTCAGGGTCTTCGGGAACAGTTCCGGGGTGTTGATGTCTATCATGCGTATCTCGATGCAGCCGGACATCTCCCATGCCTCCAAGGCACCGACCACCCTGCTGTCCATAACCAACGGATAGATCCATTTATCACCGTAACGAGATGATATCTCGGCCCACTTGGATGCCAGATTCGGATCGTACAGCGAGTGTACGCGTATCTCGTTATCGCTGCTCTGCGTTTCTGTGATCTTCGGGATCTCATCCGGCATCACGAGCATCGGTACCTGTCCGTCACCGACCAGTATCGTCTCCGCTCCCTGCCTGCGGGCGATGGCCGTCGCATCCTCCGATGAGACGCCGAGCATGTGCCTGAAGGCCGTGGTCGGTATGGGACCGTATGCACGGACGATCTGCATGACCAATTCCGGAGTCGGATCCTCCTCCGGGGTGTTCGGTCTGTAGACCTCATATACGTTCTCGGTTCCCCAGTCCTCTTTCTCATCGAACGCCCGGACTATCCTGAGCGCTTTGTCCAGACGCATGAGAGATTCCTTGACCGCGTCCTTGTCCCTGTTCGTCTCCGAGACCAACTGTCTCATCGTGGCGGTTCCCATCCCGGCAATAACCGCCAACAGAGATTCGTCCTCTGGCAATACGGTCTCGTTTCTGATCTTCGCATATTTGTCAGCATCGTCGGAAAGGACGAATCTGACCCTTCCCCTTATGAAACGTCCCAACTGTATCCTGCTGGAGAAACGCATCGAATACCAATGCTGAAGATCGAAATTCTTCACCCTGTTGAAAACATCGATCTCGCTTCCGGCCGAACCGTAGAACCTGAAGAAATCCTCTATGGTATCGAATTCCGAACCTTTGTAGAACCTGTATCTTTCCACGGAATCGTAATCGAACACGTTGCTCTTACCGGACCTCAGTCTCATGTGGTCTATCTTCCTCATGTACTGGTCGTTCTCTGAGATCAGGAAACGTCCTTTTGAGACCTCTTCCTCGCCTGTCAGAGCCTCTAACGATACCCTGACCTCATTCTCCGGTATCGATAAGGCATATGATATCTCCTGTATCGTAACCGGAGCGAAACATTCCATAAAACGCAGTATCACACGGTCGATCGATTCGTTTTTGTCTGGAAGACCCACGTTGAAACGTGAAAAGAACCATCTGTTGTTGCCAGATATGTCCGTCCTAGTCACGAGATACATGGATTCCAGTTTCTTGACGGTTCTGAAAACGATATCCTCGCTTATCTGCAACTCGGCCGTGATATCGCTTATCGCCACGTTCCTGTCGATACGGGCGAGGACCTTTTCGTCCATCTCGCTGAGTTCCCTTTCCTTGCGGGTCGCCGCCGCATAGTACGGGATCTCCTCGACCGTCATTATGTGCACGTCGTCGAGGAACACCGTTCCTATCCTCCCTTCTTTCACGAGTTCCCTGACCCAACCGTCTACCGTCCTCTTGTCTGCATCGGAATAGGCATAGATATTGCGACCGCGTTCCCTTATGGCCTGAAGCGGTCCAGTGCGCATCAACAATCCGAGGATGTCCTCCTTATCGGCGACCCTGCCTATCTTCTCTCTGAAATAGGGGACGACCTGATCTTCCTCGAATTCGTATTCCCTTGTGTTGTCGCCCATTGCGCGATACAGGACCTTGCGGTGCAATTCCCTGAGCAGCGCCGAACGATCCTCCATCAGGACTATGTCCGAGAATCCTGAGAGGATCACCGCATGTGCGAAAGGTGACGGCGTTCCGGTGAAAGCCACCGTCTCGACCGTCATCTGACCGGAACCTATCATGTCCAGGATCAGACGTGCATCCTTGATGTCCATGTCGTCCTCCAAGACCTCCCGGTATGTCTCTTCGATCACGGGCATATTTTCCATTTCGCCCAATGCGTCCAAAAGATACGAGGAACGCGTCTGCTGACGATTGACCGAGATCGGACGGCCCATGTAGTTCCTCAGGATCATGAAGCTTCTGGTGGCGGTGTGTCGGAATCTGAGTTTGAATATCTCGGAGTCTTTGATCGCCTTTCTCAGGATGGCCTCGATATCCTTCGATGAAAGAAGATCCGGTATCCTGGTTATGTCCATTCTCCTGGACGTCCCTATCATGAAATTGTCATCGGACATCGTGACGGATACGTTGGAACCGATGATGTTCGATATCCTGTAGGCATACGCTCTCGACAACGCGTCGTTCACCCTTCTCCCGAACGGATAATGGAACACTATCCTCTGATTGCCAGATGGATCGATGTATTCCTCTATCAGCAAATGTCGGTCGTCCGGAATCAGACCGGCTACCGCCTTCTGTTCCCTGAAATAGGATATGAGCGAACGCGCCGAACCTTCGTCTATATCGAAATCTTTGCATAGGTAGTTCATCAGTTCATGGTCGTCCCTGTCGAGGCTCCCAGCCATCTCCCTTCTGAATTCAGCCACATCCATCGAAAGATCGAAACTCCTGGGTAGCATCTCTCCGGCCCATGACGGAACGGTCGGCTTCCTTCCTGTGGCCTCTTTCACGTATGCGACCATCCCTTTGGAGCGAACGAATTCGAATGAACGACCTCCCAGAACAAAGATGTCTCGGGGCGCGAGTCTTTCCACAAATTTTTCAGATAGCTCGCCCACACCAGTACCGTGACTCGTGATTACACGATAATTGGCCTCTTCCGGAATGGTGCCCAGATTCATGAAGTAGATCATCCTGGTGCCTTTCTTCTTTCCGAACAGGTTCGCCTCTTCATCATACCATATCTTGGAATAGACTCCCTCGAACTCGTCCTTGCTTCCGAGGTAACGTAAAACGCTCATGAATTTCTCTTTCGGAAGGTCGCGATAGCAGTAGGACCCGCACACCAATGCATATGCCACATCTACATCCCAACGATCGCTCAGACTCATTCCGACCACGGTCTGTGACAGGATATCGAGACAGTTCTCCGGAATACCGACACGGTCGATATTGCTGCGGTGAGCGGCACGGCACATTACCGCACATTCCACCAAATCGTCAGGATCGAATACGAGCAGACGACCCTTTGCGACCTTGCCCATGCTGTGACCGCTTCTTCCTATCCTCTGGAGACCTTTCGCAACAGATTTGGGAGAGCCCACCTGACAGACCAGATCCACCGACCCTATGTCGATGCCCAGTTCCAATGAGGTGGAGGATACGACACATTTGATCTCTCCGCGTTTCAAACGCTCCTCCACATCCAGTCTGGTCTCTTTGCTCAGGGAACTATGATGGACCTCGACGTTCTCGAGACCGCGTTCCTTCAGCTTGTACACGATGCTTTCCGCTCCTGATCTGGTATTGGTGAAGACCAATGTGGTCTCGTGCTGATCCACCAGGTCTTTCAGCTTGTCATACATCATGGAATTGACGACGTCCGACGGCAGTGCCGTCATATCGTCCGTCGGACATATGACCTGCAGATCCAGTTGTTTTTTCGAATCCGACTCCACAAGGGTTACGTCCCTTATCTTCCCGTTATCCACCCCGACCAGGAATCCTGCGATCGCCTCTATGGGTGCCAGAGTAGCTGACAGACCGATGCGTGTGAACGGCCTTTCGCAATGGTCTTTAAGCCTTTCAAGGGTGAGCGAGAGGAATGCTCCCCTCTTCGAATCGCAGATATCGTGTATCTCGTCCAGGATCAACCATTCGACTTTGGTCAGTTTCTCCTTGAATTTCGGTGCCTCAAGAATCAGGGCCAGCGATTCCGGGGTCGTGATCAGGATGTGCGGCGGATGCTTCAGCATCTTCTGTCTGTCGTATTGCGATGTGTCGCCGGACCTTACGGCAACACGTATGTCCGGAACATTGAGACCGTGTCTTGCCGCGACCTCCCTCATCTCGGCCAACGGTGTGTTGAGATTTCTGTTCACATCGTTCGCCAACGCCTTCAACGGCGAGATGTATACGCAGTAGATCCTCTCTTCCAGCGTACCTTCCGAAGCGTATCTCGTCAATTCGTTGATAATGCTCATGAAGGCCGTGAGTGTCTTTCCGGAACCGGTGGGAGAGGATACGAGGACGTTCCTCCTCTCGTGGATTATCGGAATGGCACGGGCCTGAGGCTCCGTAAGACTGTCGAACTTCTCATTGAACCATGTGGAAACCAACGGTTCCATGAGTCCCATGACCTCGTCCTTGCTGTAGGTCCTATCCGCTCTCTCCATCTCCGTCCTCGCTGATTCTTCTCTCTTACTGCTAGCCCTTTAATTTACTTTCGCACAAAACCTTCGCTTTCGCCAAGGAATAGTAATAAATGCTAACGAGTTAATCGCTCCGCGATGAGGAAAGGACTTGTAGCCGTCATCGCAGTTGCAATAATGATTCTTGCACTCGTACCATTCGTTGATGGGGGATCTGATGGCGCCAGTCCGCCTGATACCAACGGATTCACCATAACAGGATACATCAAGGAGGGTGCGGCCCTCTACACCAATGAGGAAGCCACTGTCGTCCTTACGGTGATAACCTCGTCCGGAGAACGCACGTACTACGACCGCGGCATCTCGGACGGTTACTTCATCATCGAGGATATCCCGCTCGGCAGCAGCTATTACATATCATTCAGCTGCGAAGGATACAACATAGTACATACCTCTGCCTGTCTGGACCCCTATGCCACATCCACACTCACAACGGATTACGCGTACGAGATCATCAGCTGGCCGGAACCTGTCGGATACGTCTACCAGATAACCAGTTCAGCCGATGGAACGGACTGCATAGGTGTGTATTCCACCTACGGGAACATAACCGGAACGGTGACCGAGGGCTCGTACAGGATATCCGGTGCCAGGGTAGATATCCTCGGAAAGGACACGGACAACATAATAAACACCGCATTCACCAAGAACGGAACGTTCACTATCACGAACTGCCCCACCGGAACATATGACGTAAAGGTCACGATGGAAGGTTACGAGACATACGAAACGGAGATCACCGTGCTGGCGGACCCCGTGATCAACACCATTTATATCCAGATGATCTCGACATCGTCCGGCGGCATCCTTGGTATCGACCTGCCCCATTTCCTCATGATCGTCGGCGGTGTG
>Ga0172377_10000580_pt1 | contig 34823 bp, 33 predicted proteins | sample Pumphouse3metaG_FD_119749 | JGI IMG/M metagenome (GOLD analysis project Ga0172377, IMG submission 119749) | Leachate microbial communities from a municipal landfill in Southern Ontario, Canada - Pumphouse #3 metaG | ecosystem: Engineered > Solid waste > Landfill > Unclassified | place: Canada... | reverse complement strand
TGCTGCATACATCGCGATGGTGAAAATAACAGGCGAAGCAGCGAAGCGCGCAGCACATGCCCTTCCTGCTGTAAGTCAACCCGCGCATGACAATACTGTGGGGACAGGTGTGGGATTGAGCTGGGGACAGGTGTAGGATTGAGCTGGGGACAGGTGTAGGATCAGATCTGGGACAGGTGTAGGATTAGATTGAGAACCGTCCCTGGAAACTCATGAAAGTAAGCGAATTCAGTTATTATCTGCCTAAAGAGCTTATAGCTTCTCATCCTCTTAAAGAGAGGGATGCGGCGCGGCTTATGGTGGTTGACAGGCCGAGCGGTGAAATAAGCGGCAAGGTTTTCCGCGATATCGTAAAATATATCAAAAAAGGAGATTGTCTTGTTATTAACGATACACGCGTTATCCCGGCGCGGCTTTACGGGAAGAGAAAAACGGGCGGCAAAGTTGAAATATTCCTCATTGATCCTTTTTCTGATCCCCCCACCGCGCTTGTAAAGCCGTCTAAGAAGATAGTCTCGGGCGAAGAAATAGAGCTTGAGAACGGCGCCATCGCAATCGTGCTTGATAAGGCCGAAGTGGGAAGATATGTAAAATTTTCTTTGCCCGTTGAGGATATACTTAAGTCAGGGCATGTCCCGCTTCCGCCGTATATCGACAGAACGGACACCCCTTCCGACAGGGAAGATTACCAGACTGTATATTCTTCTTCTCCGGGAGCTACAGCGTCCCCGACGGCAGGCCTGCATTTTACGAAGGAGCTTATCGGTACGCTTGAAGAGAATGGCGTAAAAATTGCCAGACTTACTCTGCATACGAATTACGGGACTTTTTCCCCCGTAAAAACGGATAATGTTGAAGATCATAAAATGCATGGGGAGTATTATGAACTGAAAGAGGAAGCGGCCGATACCATAAACTCGGTAAGATCTTCCGGGAACAGGGTTTTTGCCGTGGGGACTACGTCGGTAAGGGCCCTTGAGACATCTGTTTTATCTGGGGGAAAGGCCGGAGCGTCGTCGGGAAAAAGTAAACTCTTTATTTATCCCGGATATAGGTTTAGAATAGTGGATGGGATGATAACTAATTTTCATCTTCCGGAGTCGACTTTGCTTATGATGGTTTCGGCTTTCGCGGGAAGCGGTTTGGTCCGAAAAGCGTATGAAAAAGCGGTAAATGAAAGGTACAGGTTTTTTTCATATGGAGATGCCATGCTGATAATGTGATCTAATAGAAGTTTGAGGGCAGGAATTGTAAAAGGGGGGAGAAAATGGTAAAAACAGTTAAAGTTTTGGCGCTCGCACTTGGGATTTTAGCGGTTTCATCGGCCGCTGAGGCGACGACGGTTGAATTGATCTCTGAAGGAGGCGGCGTATACGAAGACGGAAAATTCACTTCCGGAGGAGACCTCTTTCACGGGGTTTACAGCGTAAGGGAAGATGATAACCGCATTGTGCTTGAAGAGGTTATATCGAGTGACAGGGAAGGCAGAGTTGAGGAAGGCCTTTCATATGAAATGGTAAATTCCATGAAAGGCGAAGGATTTTCGACGATCACGGTATCTGCCGAAAGAAAAGGGCAGAAAATCTATACCGCCGTACGCGAAGGGCATCTCGGCTCGTTTGAGGTACTTGTTGTGGGAGAAGATTTCTATGAATATAGTAATGTTTCGGCGGGACGGTTCTACCTTGAAAGCGGCAGAGTGGAGAAGAGGAATCCCTGATGGAAGGTGAGAAAATGTCTGATATCTCCGGAGATATAAAACAAATACTTGAAGGTATCTCCCAGCCGGGTTTGGCCGTAAGGGAGAACGGGATAGTGGTTTTCGCGAACGAGGCCTCTGTCAAGCTTGCGGCTCGGGGAGATGGGAGTTTGGCGGGGAAAAATATAGAAGAGATCTTCCCCAAGAAGTGGTCTCTCAATTTCCGAAAAAGCGCAAAAAGGTCGATCGATACCGGGGAAAGCGTAAAATTTGAGGAAACTGATATCTTTGCCGGAAAGATCATAAGAACGGAGAACAATGTTTTTACGTCCGCAGGCTGCGCTCAAGAGGCATCCTTAGTCTTTGTTATAATGACCTTGCGCAGCGCGGAGGAAGGCGCTCTGGATATTTCTGAGACGGGAAGTGACCTTGCGTTCGGGGAAAAAAGTTTTTTGGGAAGACAGGTAAAATTCATCCTTTCAGCGACTAGAACAAATCTGGATATAATAGATTCCGCTTTCAATGTACGTTATGTGGACGACGCCTGGCGTAAAGTTTACGGCGATCCGGACGGGAAGAAATGTTATGAATATTTTATGGATAAAAATGAACCCTGCCGGGGGTGCGGAGTAGTGGAGTCCATGGCAGACAAAAAGACCGTTATTACCGAAGAAGTCCTTGTGAAGGAAAATAACAGGGTGGTACAGGTAACGACCATACCCTTTCAGTCCGAGTCCGGAGAATGGCTGTTTGCCGAGGTCAATGTCGATATTTCCAAGAGAAAAGAAATGGAAGACGAAATAAAACATATGAACGTTTTTCTGGACTCCATAATAGAGAATATGCCTAATATGATATTCCTTAAAAAAGCCGATGATCTTAGTTTTGTAAAATTCAACCGCGCTGGCGAAGAGCTTTTAGGGTACAAAAGGGAGGAACTTCTGGGAAAGACCGATCATGATATTTTCCCGAAAGAACAGGCGGATTTTTTCGAAAAAAAGGACAGGGAAGCGCTTTCCGGGAGCGGAGAGGTAGACATATCCAAAGAGCCTATCAATACCAGATACAAAGGCAGCCGTATCCTTCATACACAAAAAGTGCCTATTCGTAACGAAAAAGGAGAGGCCGTTTTTTTGATGGGAGTATCAGAGGATATCACCGAAAAAGTAAGGTCTGAAGATGAACTGCACAAGCAGTGGGGGCTTTTGAGCAATCTTATGGACAACATACCGTTCTTTGTTTTCTGGAAGGATCGGGAATCGGTGTATTTGGGTTGCAACAAGGCGTTTGCCGAAGTAAGCGGGGTCGGAGACCCCGCGAGTATTGTAGGAAAGACAGATTATGACCTTACCTGGAAAAAAGAAGAATCTGATTTTTTCAGAAAGATAGATAGAGAAGTTATGGAAAGAGGAGAACCTGTACTGAATATTGAAGAACCTCAGCTTCAGGCGGACGGCAAGGAAGCGATAGTACTTACAAGTAAGGTCCCTTTGAGGGATATTAACGGGAACATTACCGGAATACTCGGGATCTATACCGATATAACGGAGCGGAAAGAGAAGGAATTAAGGCTCAAGCTTTTTAAGGATCTTATGGATCAGTCCAGCGATTCGTTATTCCTCATAAACGGGGATACGGGATTTTTCCTGGATGTTAACGCGCAGGTAAGTTCTTCCCTGGGATACTCAAGGGAGGAGCTCTTGAAAATGGGGGTTATGGATATTGAAACCGCGTTTTCATGCGAAGAAGAACTAAAAACGTTCATTGCGGAATTAAAAATCGCCGGGAGCCTGGTTTTCCGGGGTGAGCACAGGAAGAAAGGCGGTGGGACTTTTCAGGTAGAAGTGAACCTTAAATATGTAGAGATGGAACAGAACCGCTACATTATCGCTGTAGCAAGGGATATAACGGAAAGGATGGAGTTTGAGCTGCAGCTTAGAGATTCCGAAGAGAAATACAGGACGATATTCGCGAATACCGGCACAATGATGGCAATAGTGAATGGAGAAAGATACATAAAGATGGCGAACAGCAGATTTCAAAGATTTTTTGGTTTTGATCCGGAAACATCGGATCGGGCTATAAGAATGGACGATATAGTTCATGAAGACGATCTTAATGAAGTGAAGAATTACCACAGGCTCAGGCGAATAGATCCGGAGTCAGCACCTTCGAGTTATGAGGTAAAAATGAAGGATAGCTCCGGGAAACCCAGAGTAACCCATGTTACCGTCGCCATGATCCCGGGGACCGACATGAGCGTACTCTCGTTCCTGGATTTCACGGACATAAAGGAAAAGGAGATAGAGTTAGAGAAACAGAGTGATATTCTTAATTCCACAAATAAGGCTCTTGAGCATAAGGTGGCCGAACTTAATGATGCTTTAGGGCATATAAAAAGGCTGGAAGGGTTGGTTCCGATATGCTCAAGCTGTAAAAAAATAATGAAAACGGGAAGCGACCCCAAGAAAACAGAATCATGGGTAAACATAGAAAAGTATATCTCCGACAGGACCGAAGCGAGTTTTACGCATGGGCTCTGTCCGGACTGTATAGGAAAACTCTACGGAGACTATGTGGCCAAAAAAAAGAAAAAAAGTACGGAATGATCGCCGGAAGAGGCCATATAAAAGAACAGGATAGTAACATATTGATGGCACTCGAGGTCATCATGAGGAGCGTTGTACCGTACGGAACAGGGCGATGAAGAGATCTGAACGTTAGAATAGGTTTGCAAACGTTCTTCCCTGGTGGTAAGATAGATGCGGGCAGAAGTAGCGGAGGTGAAAGAGTGGAAAAAGTAATACTCTTAATAGACGACGATGCTAATTTGCTGAGGACGCTTAGGGATATACTGGAAAACGCGGGATATAAGGTAGTGGCCCTGAACGATCCACTTAAGGCGGAGCAATACATAGAAAAATACATGCCCGATCTTCTTGTAATAGACGTGTTCATGCCGGGGAGATCCGGGTTCAATCTTGTCGAGGATTTTAAAAATCAGCATATCTACGAGGATATACCCAAAATGTTTATTACATGCCTTGATGACGACATTGAACGCATGACAGCAAGAGCATGCGGAGTGGAAAGATATATAACTAAACCTTTTTCTCCGGAACTTGTTCTGGACTCCATTAAGAATATGATAGGTGAGGCCGGGTAATCCGCCTGGCGCTTAGGAGAATGAGATGTCAGAGGGAGTCAAAATAGTTATCGCTGATGACAACCTTGAGGTATGCGAGCTTCTTGGGGAGATTTTCAAGGGTATGGGATATACCGTGGATGTTGTCCATAACGGTTATGAGCTTATTTCATACCTTGAGACAAATAATCCCGGGGTGATAATACTTGATCTTATGATGCCCGAAAAATCCGGGATATCAATATTGTCATCTCTCAAAGAGATAGCGCCTTTTTCCAGGATAATAATATACACGGGGCATCATGAATTTGAAAAAAGTATTTATGCGCGTACAGCCGATAAGTTCGTTCTTAAAGGCGCGAAAATAAAATCCCTGATAGACGCCGTGGAAGAGTTTAGTGTAAAGCCATAGGCGAGGCGCCTTCCGGAACATCAGTATGCTATTCACGATCGAACATAAGGATCCTTGTTCTAAAGCCAGATGCGGGGTTCTCCGTACCGCGAGCAAATTCCTGCCTACTCCTGTTTTCATGCCCGTAGCTACGCAGGCCACTGTGAAAGGTATAGACCTTAAGGTTTTGCGTGAGGCCGGGGCGGATATGATAATATCCAACGCGTACCATCTGTATTTGAGGCCGGGCGCTGAGATCATAAAACTTTCCGGAGGACTTCATGGTTTTATGAACTGGGACGGGGCAATAACCACTGATAGCGGCGGGTTTCAAGTGTTCAGCCTGGCGAAATTGAATAAGATAGAGGAAAAGGGTGTCGAATTCAAGTCGCATCTTGACGGATCCCGCCATTTTTTTACTCCCGAAAGTGTTCTGGATTTCCAGATGGTTCTTGGAAGCGATATAATGATGCCTTTAGACGAATGTGTCAGATATCCTTCTCCTAAAAAGTATGTGGAGTCTTCAGTTGCCCTTACTCTGAGATGGCTTAAGAGATCCGCAGAGCTTTTTCGGCAAAAAGATACTTCGTCCGCTCTTTTCGGGATCGTTCAGGGCGGAACATACAAGGATCTTCGCAAAATGTCCGCGGAAGGAACGGCAGGTCTCGATATGGACGGATATTCTATCGGGGGTATGGCGGTCGGGGAACCGGGTGAATTGATGTATGAAACGGTGAACTATACCACTGAACTTCTTCCGGAAGACAAGGCGCGTTATCTTATGGGCGTGGGAACACCTCCGGATATTCTTGAAGCTATATCAAGCGGGGTAGATATGTTCGATTGTGTTCTTCCTACCCGCAACGGAAGGAACGCTCAGGCCTTTACGTCGAACGGCGAGGTGAACCTGCGGAACGCATCTTTAAAAGAGGATATGCGTCCCATAGAGCCGGGATGCGGGTGCCCGGCATGCAAGGCCCATAGCCGTTCATACATAAGACATCTCTTCAGTACCGGAGAGATGAACGGACCAAGACTGGCTTCAACGCACAACATCTTTTTCTATACGAAACTCATGGAAAAAGCGCGGGAGGCCATAAAAAACGGAAATTTCATTTCGTTCAAAAAAGATTTCATAAACAAATACAAGTCGCCCGCCATGTAATACCGTTTAATACTCCTTGGAGCGTTGTCGATACAAGGGTCTGGTGTTCCCGGAGAGGGCGTTGGACGACCGAGCGGGCATGGTCCCCTATGGGCACGGGCCATAGGGGGAGCGAGGTGGTCCGTCGAGCGAAGATCTTCTCGCCGGGAAGATCGAGCGTCCCTCGCAGGGAATGCCAGAGCCTTGTATCGCCGTGCTGAAACTTTCTTGACACCACTTTGCCTATAATAGTGTTGATTTTAAGGTGATAATGCGTATAATTGATAGGACTATGAGAGGTGTTATCAGGAACATAACCAAAAGGAGTTTTTCATGTTAGCTTTAGCTTTTGCCCAGGAAGTCGGACAGGCGCCTCAAATGCAGCAGAGTCCCCTCATGGGGCTGGCGCCGGTGGCGCTTATTTTTGTGGTTTTTTATTTTCTTCTTATCCGCCCCCAGAAAAAACAGCAGCAGCAGCATGCCAAAATGCTGAACGAACTTAAAAAGAATGATGAAGTTGTGACCTCCGGAGGCATTCACGGAACAATTGTCAATTTGCAGGATGATGTTGTGATCATAAGAGTGGATGAAAACACCCGGATGAAAGTGCAAAAATCCGCGGTAGCCAGAGTAAAACAAAGGTCCGAATAAAATTCTGCCTCGTGTTTTCGTAATACGGTCCGGGCAGGGGAGCAGATATCTTCAAGACTAAGGAGAATATCCAATATGTGGAAAAATCTTAAAATAAAAAGTGTTCTGGTAGTTGCTGTTGTAGCGTTCGCCGTGTGGTTTTCGTATCCGCCGTTCGATGTACATGACGATAGCGGTAACCTGACCAGGGAAGGGCGCATAAATCTTGGGCTGGATCTTCAGGGAGGTATGCATCTCATTCTTGAAGTAGATGTTTCCAAGCTTACTCCTCACGCGGCCAAAGATGCCCCCCAAAGAGCCATAGAAGTCATCAGGAACAGGATAGACCAGTTTGGCGTATTGGAACCCGTAATACATCTTCAGGGAAATAACCGCATATTGATACAGCTTCCCGGAATAACCGACCGTGACAGGGCAAAAGAGATAATCGGCCGGACCGCGCATCTTGAATTTCGACTGGTAAGCGACAATCCGGAACTTGTGAAAGCCGCCATGGAAGGGATGGAGCCGGAAGGGTACGAGCTTAAATCCATGGATAACAGAGACGGACGCAAGGAAACTCTTCTCGTCGAGAAAGAGGTAATGATGACCGGGGATATGCTGACCGACGCTACAACGGAATTCAGCCACGAGGGGTTCGGACAGCCTTATGTTTCCCTGGAACTCAACGATAAAGGGTCTAAAATATTCGCCGATATTACCGGGATAAACATAGGCCGGCGCCTCGCGGTAGTTCTTGACGGAGAGGTGTATACGGCTCCCGTTATAAGGGAGAGGATACCATCGGGAAGGGCCCAGATTTCGGGAAATTTTTCCGTACAGGAAGCCAAGGATATTGCCCTGGTTTTAAGAGCAGGAGCTTTGCCGGCTCCCGTTGAGATAATAGAGGAGCGGACCGTCGGTCCGGCGCTTGGAAGGGACTCGATAGAGAAAGGAATAAAGGCCATAGTCATGGGAGGTATAGCCGTACTCGTTTTCATGCTCATTTATTACCTTCTTGCCGGGGCCATCGCGAACGTAGCCCTAATAATGAACATGCTTATAATCGCGGGAGTGCTGTCATATTTTAAAGCTACTTTAACTTTGCCTGGGATAGCCGGACTTGTTCTTACGATAGGTATGTCCGTTGACGCCAATGTTCTTATCTTTGAAAGGATACGGGAGGAGGCTAAACTCGGGAAAGCGCTGAGGGCGGCTATACATGCCGGTTATGACAAGGCCTTTTGGACCATACTTGACGCCAATGTTACTACGCTCATTACGGCTCTCATTCTTTTTCAGTTTGGAACGGGCCCTGTCAGAGGATTTGCCACGACTTTGAGCATCGGTATCCTTGCCAGTATGTTCACCGCGCTTTTTGTTACGCGGCTGATAATGGATATCATAACCTCCGGCGGTAAAGGTATCAAAAACCTGAAGATGCTGCAATTTTTTGAGAAACCCAATATTCCCTTTGTCAGTATCCGAAAATGGACATACGTTTTGTCTCTTGTGGCAATTGTGGGGGGGATGTCGCTGTTCGTCAGCAGAGGAGTGAATAACTACGGTATAGATTTTACGGGAGGGACTCTTCAACAGTTTGAATTTGACCAGGCGGTAGAGGTAAGTACTGTTCGAAGTGTACTCGGCGGGATAGGACTGAGCGATTCGGTAATACAGCAGTTCGGGGAAGGACGGGACTTTATTATAAGGTCTGTAAGCGACAGGTCGGATGATATTATAGAGGCGCTTAAAGACAAGTTCGGTTCCGGGTCTTTTGAGGTAATGAGAGTTGAAACGGTAGGCCCGGCGGTAGGCGCTGATCTCAGGAACGCGGCTTTTAAAGCTTTTCTTTTCGCAATGATAGGTATCTGCGTCTATATATCTTTTCGTTTTGAGTTCAGGTTCGCTATAACGGCCATAATAGCGCTTTTGCATGATGTTCTGGTGTCCCTTGGTATGCTTGCTCTTACCGGGAGGGAGATATCTTTGCCTGTTATTGCCGCGCTTCTTACCATAGTAGGGTACTCGATAAACGACACCATAGTTCTTTTTGACCGTATAAGGGAGGATCGCAAATTCATGCGTAAGGCCAGCCAGGAAGAAATAATAAACGCCAGCATAAATCAGACCCTTTCCCGAACTACGCTCACGTCGCTCACCACATTGCTTGTTGTGGCGTCTCTTTTTATTTTCGGAGGCAAGGTAATAAACGATTTTGCTTTTGTGCTCCTGGTGGGTGTTGTGGGGGGTACTTATTCTTCCATATTCATAGCAAGCCCCCTTCTTTTGGATTGGCCCGGGAAAAGAACCGCCCGGACAAAAAGATAAACGGAGGGCGGGGTCATAACACCTTCAACACAAAAAGAGAGATCCCTTAAAACCGGCCCCAGCTACGCTTCCGGGGAAAAAAGCGCGTGGCTGGGAATATGGACCAACCTTCTTCTTTTCGCGTTCAAGATGGTAGCCGGGATCCTTGGAAGATCTCAGGCAATGGTGGCGGACGCGTTTCACACGGCAAGCGATATACTTACTTCAGCGGGAGTGCTCCTTGGGTTCAAGCTCGCGAAGAAGCCTGCTGACGAACATCATCCTTTCGGCCATGGCCGCGCGGAATCAATAATAGCCAAACTTATGTCCGTATTGCTGATAGGGGTGGGAGTGGGAGTCGCTCTCAGGTCTGCCGAGGCGCTTGCCTCGGTAAATATGGATAAGCCCGGTAATTTTGCTCTTCTTGCCGCTGTAGTGTCGATCCTTGTAAAAGAGAGAATGTACCGAAAAGTCGTAAAGACTGCCAGGGATATCGGCAGCTCCTCTCTTGAAGCCGATGCCTGGCATCATAGAAGCGACGCTCTATCATCCGTAGCCGCGCTTATAGGAATAGCCGGGTCTAAGATGGGCATTTATTACCTGGATCCTACTGCCGGGATTATAGTAGCCGGCCTCATAGTCAAGGCCGGGGTGGACGCTTTCCACAAGGCCTATGATGAGCTTATGGACGCGGCTCCTTCGGATAAAGTCAAGGAAGATATTGTTTCGGCTGTTACTTCAGTGGAAGGGGTGAGTGAAGTCCGGCGTGTAATGGCGAGGAAAAGCGGAATAGAGATGTTTCTTGAAATAACAATAGGCGTAGACGGAAAAAAGAGCGTAAGAGAAGGCCATAACATAACAATAAAGATCAAGCGCGCGGTAGTAAATTCCATGCGGAATGTAAAAGGGATAATCGTGCATGTGGAGCCATGTAAAGATCAATAGGAGAGATATGCCGGGAAAGATGAAATGGATTAACAAAGAGGCCAACCCCAGATTACAGAATGTTTTGAGTTCGGAACTTGAGGTTACGCCTTATTTTTCACAGATACTTATAAACAGGGGGATCAAAGACACGGAAGAAGCGAGAGCTTTTCTTTTCGGAGATATCTCCTCATGCCATGATCCGTATCTTTTAAAGGATATGGACCGGGCTGTTCAAAGGATAGAACAGGCGGTATCTTCTGGAGAAAAAATATTGGTGTACGGGGATTACGATGTTGACGGGATAACTTCCACGGCCCTTCTTTCAGGAAAACTTACGGAATTAAACGCGCGGCATCAAACTTTTATTCCACATCGGATGGATGACGGATATGGCCTTAACGGCGAGGCGGTAAAGATGGCCGGAGACAGCGGGGTTGGGCTTCTTGTTACCGTGGACTGCGGGATTAATTCTGTTGAAGAAGTTGAAATAGCTAATAACAAGGGTATTGACGTTATAATCACTGATCATCATGAGGTCAGAAAAAAGGCCCTACCGAACGCTTATGCCGTTGTGTCGCCTCGAAGAGAAGACTGCCGGTATCCTTTTAAAGACCTTGCCGGAGTGGGGATAGCGTATAAACTGGCAATGGCACTTTCTGACAATGATCTTTTGCCGGGGAAATATCTTGATCTTGTGGCGCTTGGGACAATAGCGGATGTGGCGCCCCTGAACGGCGAGAACCGTTTGCTGGCCAAAGCCGGTCTCGAAAGATTGAGGGTTACGGAAAGTCCGGGGATAAAAGCTCTTATTGATATAGCGGGATTGGAACAGAGAGGCCTTACTTGCCGTAACATAGCTTTTGCCCTTGCCCCCCGCATAAACGCCATGGGGAGGGTAGGGTCCGCGGATATGGCGCTGGAACTTTTTATTACAGATGACAGGCGCCGCGCTGTAGAAATAGCCGCGACGCTTGACAGAGAGAACCGCAACCGGCAGTGTCTGGAAAGAGAAATACTAAAAAGCGCTCTTGAGAAAGCCAGGCGTGATGTAGATCTCGCGTCAGAAAAGATAATAGTTCTTGCCGATGACTCGTGGCATCCCGGAGTAATAGGTATAGTAGCTTCACGCATAGCCGAAGAATTCACAAGGCCCGCGATATTGATATCGCTTGACGGGGAGAACGGAAAGGGTTCCGGCAGAGCGGCGGGCGGGTTCGATCTTTTTAAAGCGGTGAACGGAGCGAATGAACATCTCGTGGGTTTCGGGGGGCATGAAGCGGCTTGCGGGATAAAGATAAAAAGAAACAGCGTAGAAGGGTTCAGAAAAAAACTTAACAGCATAGCGGATGAGTATTTCTTGGGAAATAAAGAACTTTCCCCGGAATTATCCATAGATGTGGAGATGCCCTTGTCTCAGCTCGGTATGAAGCTGATAAGAGAACTTAACCTCTTAATGCCCCATGGTCCGGGGAATGCTGAGCCTGTTTTGGCCGTCCGGGGTTTAAAGGTCAAGACAAGGCCCCGAGAAATAGGAAAAAGCGGTGTAAAATTCCTTGTGACCGACGGCAGGGTGAGCGCAGAAGCGATAACTTTCAGGAAGAACTTCTTCTACCGGCCATTACCGGGAGAGACCATAGATCTCGCCTACACTCCTTCTATAAACAGCTATAACGGAGTAGATTCACTTCAGCTGAACATAAGAGATATCCGTCCATCGGAGTAATAAAGGGGCTACTTTTTATTGAGATTGCTTCACCCGCCTTTGGCGGGTTCGCAACGACGGGCGTGGGACGCTACATTTCCGCGGAGAACTGAAATGTTACTTTAAGTGTCGGATAAGATGGATAGGGGAGCGGTGCGGCGCTTACGCGCTTTTTTTGACCTTTCCGGCTTTAATGCACTTGGTGCAGGCCTTTATTCTTTTGGTCTTTCCGTCTATGACGGCTTTGACCTGCTGCAGGTTAGGCAGAAACCTTCTTTTAGTGACCCCCGTCACTCTCTGTCCTACTCCGCCCTTACTCTTAGCCATACCTCTTCGGCTTATGCTTCTGCCCGCTACCGGTTTTTTACCGCAAATAAAGCATTCTCTTGCCATAGTAAACCCTTTCTTTTATAATGACGTATTGTACTCTCCGCCAATAGGCGCATACATCGATTTCATCGTTTTTTAAGGTCTGTGACTGAACGGTACGGATAATATCACAATGGTTGATTTTATGCAAGCTAAAAAAGAGCCGCGAGGCATGTCCATAAGGTATGTTAAAGGGGTGGGGCCGGCCAAAGCGGCGCTCTTCGAGAAGCTTGGAGTCAGGACGGTTTCGGATATCTTTTATTTTCTGCCGCGGCGTTATGAGGACAGGACAGTGGTGGTCGATGCTTCCGAAGCCCGTGCCGGAACCCATCAGGCGGTAAAAGGCCGGGTGCTGAAGTGTTCGCTTTTCAGGGCAAGGACCGGAACAGGCATTTTTGAGATTACCGTGGGGAACGATTCCGGAAGAGTTTTCGGGGTTTGGTACAATCAGCCTTTCTTGAGCAAAGTGTTTTCAGTCGGGCAGGAAGTTGTTTTGTACGGCGAGGTTGAATTTTCCGGAAGACTGCAGATAACACATCCCGCGTTCGAGATAAGCGGCCGGGACAAAAATGAGGAGTCTCTTGAGATAGGAAGAATAGTCCCGTTCTATCCGCTTACCGAAAATCTTTCCCAGAGGGATGTCAGGAGGGCGGTTTTCAGGGCCTTAAAGGCTTATTCTTTTTCGGCAGAAGATCCTCTTCCCACAAGGATAAGGGCAAGAAAACAGCTTGTAGACCTTAAATTCGCGATAGAGAACATTCATTTTCCCCACTCTTTTGAGAATCTAGATAAATCTTATAGAAGGCTGGTGTTTGAGGAATTTTTCATGCTTCAGGTAGTAATGGCCCTGAGAAGAAAAAAGACCGTTAAAAAAGGGGTGCCCCACAGTTTAAAAGACGGGGTATTAGAGGAATTAGAAAACATATTGCCGTTCGAACTTACTCCCGGCCAGAAAAAATGTATTTCCGAAATACAACAGGATATGTCCGGGGCCAAACCCATGTACAGGTTGCTGCAAGGGGATGTGGGCAGCGGGAAAACAGCGGTCGCGATATTCGCTCTTCTTTTGACGTGCAGGAACGGTCATCAAGGCGTAATAATGGCCCCGACAGAAATACTGGCGCGGCAGCATTACATGACAATAAGCAAGGTGCTTATGCCGCTTGGGCTCAATGTACGGCTTTTGGCGGGGGGGATGGAACTTTCTGACCGGGAGAAAGTGAAGAAAGAGATACTTCAGGGGGATGCGGATGTTGTGATAGGGACTCATTCGGTTATACAGCGATCGGTTGAATTCAAAGATCTTGCCCTGGCCGTTATAGATGAACAGCATAAATTCGGTGTTGAGCAGAGGAAACAACTTATGAAAAAGGGTGTAAGACCGGACACTCTTGTCATGACAGCGACACCTATACCCAGAAGTCTGGTCCTGACGGTTTTTGGCGACATGGATATTTCCACACTAAAGGAAAAGCCTTCAGGAAGGCGGAAGGTGGTGACCTACTGGACGTCGGCGGACAATAGAAGCTCTGTATACGGCCTTATAAGGGGTGAGGTCGAAAGCGGGCGGCAGGCATTTATTGTTTATCCCAGGATTAAAGAAGGCGAGGAAGGGAGTTCGACAAGATCGACCGAAGAAATGTATAAGTCCCTTAAAAAAGATGTTTTTCCCGATCTCAAAGTGGCGATGCTGCACGGTAAAATGGGAACATCAGACAAAGAAAAAGTAATGAAGGATTTTGTTGCCGGTAAACATGATATTTTGGCTGCGACAACCATGGTAGAGGTCGGTGTAGACGTTCCCAATGTGAGCGTCATGCTTGTTGAACACGCTGAAATGTACGGCCTTTCCCAGCTTCACCAGCTAAGGGGACGGATAGGCAGAGGAAAACATGCTTCGTATTGTGTTCTAATAAGCGGTGATGATTCGGAAAATGCGGGAGAAAGGATGGAAGCTATGACCTCAATGGATGACGGGTTCCTGATAGCGGAAAAGGACCTCGACATAAGAGGGCCCGGCGAATTTCTGGGGACAAGACAAAGCGGTCTGCCGGAATTAAAATTCGGGAATATCGCTAAAGATTTTTCTGTAATGGAAGAAGCCAGACATGACGCTTTTATGCTTGTGGAAGAAGACCCTGAGCTTAAGGATGAAAGGAACAAAGGGGTCAAAGACAGGATAAATGAGATGTTCAAAGGCAAGGTGAGTCTGCAGTGAGAATAATCGCGGGTGAGTTCCGGTCGAGAAAACTTAAGGCGCCTCCTTTACGCATAGCAAGGCCCACGAAAGACAGGGTTCGCGAGGCTGTTTTCAGCGCGATAGCGGGATGGACAGAGAAATCCCGGGTGCTGGATCTTTTTTCCGGGAGCGGGGCTTACGGGCTTGAGGCGTTAAGCCGTGGCGCGGCGTTCTGCACCTTTGTGGATAACGACCTTGAATGTACGGGTATAATCCGGGAAAATGTGGAAGGTCTGGGACTTGAACAAAGATCCGGGATAAAACGAATGGACGCGGCCGAATATCTTGATAGTTTAAAGGACGGACATGAAAAGTTTGATATTGTTTTTTTGGATCCTCCGTATGGGGAGGGGACATCCAAAAACATCTTGATTATGATAGAACGTTATGATATATTGGGTGACTCCGGTTTGCTTATCGCAGAACATGATTCAAAAGAGCGTGTCCCCGAAAGAGTCGGAGGCCTTTCTCTTTATAAACAAAAGAGTTATGGGATAACATCGGTTTCGATATTTGTCCGTTCACCGGAATACCGTGTTGTTTAAGACACAGATGGGCGGAATAAGTTATCAGATAGCGCCGAGGGAAGGATCAAAGAGCAATGACAAGAACAGCCGTTTATCCCGGGACATTCGATCCTATAACTTACGGGCACATAGACGTGATCCGGAGGGTGTCTTCCCTTTATGACAAAGTTCTGGTGGCAGTCGCTGAAAGCGAAGAGAAATCCCCTCTTTTTTCCGTAAAAGACCGGGTGGAAATGATAAAAGACTCCGTTCAGGATCTTAGTAATGTTGGCGTGGAAAGTTTTCAAGGCCTTGCCGTGGCATATGCCAGGGCAAAGTCCTCAAGGGTTGTAGTAAGAGGGCTGCGGATGATATCTGATTTCGAATACGAATTTCAGATGGCTCTTACTAATAGAAAATTGGACCCGGAGATAGAAACGGTATTTATGATGCCCAATGAGGATTTTTCGTATCTTTCCAGCAGGCTCATTAAAGAAGTAGCGCGTCTCGGAGCGGATGTTTCAGCCTTTGTTCCCGGTAATGTTGTCATAAAACTGAGAGAGGTTATGAAAAAATGAACAGGATCCTCGCGTTAAGAGAAAAAGCAAAAAAAGAGAAAAGAAAAATAGCGCTGCCGGAAGGGAATGACATAAGGGTGTTAACGGGAGCCTCTTACCTGGCCTCGAATGGCCTGGTAGAGGTTTTGCTTTTGGGCAGAAAGAAAGAGGTGGAGGAACTTGCCCGGGTTAACGGGATATCTTTAGGAGGGATAGAACTTATAGATCCGGAAAATTACGCCAAGACGGGGCAAATAGTTGACGCTTACTATGAGAAACGAAAGCATAAAGGCATTGATCTCGCGGAAGCGGAAAGAACGGTAAAGGAAAATCTGGTGAATTTCGGAGCGATGATGACACGTCTGGGCATAGCCGACGGGTTTGTTGCCGGGGCGAGCAACACTACTTCCACCGTGGCGAGGGCAGCCATACAGTGTCTGGACATAGACAGAGAGATAGGCACGGTGTCGAGTTCGTTCATAATGGAAATGGATGATTGTCCTTTCGGAGAAGAAGGGCTTTTTATTTACGGCGATTGCGGCATAATCCCATATCCGTCGGCAAGACAGCTTGTGGGGATAGCCATAGCCACCAGCGACCAGATGCAAAAACTTTTCGATGTGGAACCCAGGGTTGCCATGTTAAGCTATTCCACCAAAGGTTCGGCCGGGGGAGAATCGGTAGATACGATACGTGAAGCTATAGAGAAGATAAAAGCTAAAAGGCCGGGACTTTTGATAGACGGCGAGCTTCAGCTTGACGCGGCCATAGTGCCGGAAGTAGCGGAAATAAAATGTAAGGGAAGCAAGGTGGCAGGGAGAGCCAATGTATTGATATTCCCTAACCTTGATGCCGGAAATATTTCCTACAAGTTAAGTCAGCGTCTTGGGAAGGCAAGAGCCGTAGGGCCGATAATACAGGGCGTGGCCAGGCCATGCAGTGATCTTTCCAGGGGATGCAGCTGGGAAGACGTTGTCGACACCGCGGTAGTTTGCGCGATAAAAGCGCAGAGTACGAGAGAATAGACATCATCGGAAGATCGTATAACGTTATCGTACTGGATGCGGGAGGTTTCTCTTAGAATGCTTATATTGGTGGTAAATTGCGGGTCGTCTTCTGTAAAATATGAGCTTTTTGATATTGAGAAAGAAAAACCGCTTGCTAAAGGTGTGGTAGACAGGATAGGCGGAGAAGGTTCTTCTTTGACATTAGAGACAGAGGCAATAAAGTTAGACAGAAAAGAATTCTGCCCCGACCATCACAGGGCCATGGAGCTTGTCAGAGATGTTCTGACCGATCCGGAACAGGGCGTACTGAAGGATGTCTCGGAAGTTAAGGGGGTAGGGCACAGGGTAGTGCATGGAGGGGAGGAATTTACCTCGAGTGTGCTGGTAAACGAAAAGATCCTGGAAAGCATAGAAAAATTTTCAGTTTTGGCTCCTTTGCACAATCCGCCTTCACTTGAAGGGATAAGGGGTTGTATGGAAATATTCAGCGGCGTGCCCCAGGTGGCGGTATTCGATACCGCGTTCCATCAGACCATGCCTCCGGTGGCATTTTTTTACGGGATCCCTTACAGGTACTACGAGGATTACGGCGTCAGGAGGTATGGATTTCATGGTACCAGTCACCGTTATGTAGCTCAAAAAGCGGCGGATATACTGGAAAGACCGCCGGAAGAAGTTAATCTCATCACGGTACATCTTGGCAATGGATGCAGCATAACGGCCATAGAGAAGGGGAAGAGCATAGATACATCCATGGGATTTACCCCGCTTGAGGGACTTCTTATGGGGACACGTTCAGGTGATATAGATCCCGCGGCGGTGCTGTATCTTATGGAAAAAGAGGGGATATCTCCGGCCGAGGCCGGTTCAATGCTCAATAAACAAAGCGGGCTTTTGGGAATATCAGGAATAAGCAATGATATGAGAGATATTCTATCGGCGGTTAAGAACGGAGAAGAGAGAGCGATATTAGCTTTTGACATTTTTGTATACAGAGTAATAAAATATGTCGGGGCTTATTCAGCGGTTCTCGGAAAGGTCGACGCGGTTGTTTTTACGGGCGGGATAGGAGAGAACGTTCCGGAAATAAAGACGCGGGTGGAAAAAGCCCTGGGAGGGTTACTGCGTGAGGGGACTGTCTTTTTAACGGTGTCTACCAATGAAGAACTTCTTATAGCGAGAGATACCAGGAGAGTTGTGAACGGCGCTGTTCTGAGCTGATCTGATTTGAAGGGAACCTCCGGGTTTGCCCGATAGTAGTTCGGTCCCGGGGCAATTGTAGCCTCGCGGATAGAAAAAATAAACCTTGCAGGAGAAAGCATGCCAAAAGTAAAGCATAGACATTCAAAAACGCGCGGAAGAAAAAGAAGGACACATTATAAAGCCACCGCTCCGGCGGGGGTAAAGTGTTCGCATTGCGGCAAGATCAAAAGGCCTGCCCAAGTGTGTCAATACTGCGGTTACTTCAAAGGTGTTCAGGTGAAAAAAATAGAGACCATAGAAGAACGAAAAGAGCGCAGAGAATCTAAAAAAGCAAGATCCTGACGGCCGCGGGACGTTACGTGTCCTTTTGCCGGACGTTCCGGATAGAGTTCAAGAAGGTTTCTTTTGGAGGTGAAATGCGAATAGGTTTAGATGCCATGGGCGGAGACAAAGCTCCCGAGGTAAATGTTGAAGGGGCTATTCTGGCTGTCGAAGAATATAACTATACGGTGGTGCTGATAGGAAACGAAAACATCATAAAGAAGGAGCTTTCCGCGAGGCAGTATCCTAAGGATAAAATTGAGATAGTAGACGCGTCTCAGGTCATCGGAATGGATGAGCCAGCGGCATTGTCTGTGAGGAAAAAGCGCGATTCATCCATAGTGATCGGCGCCTCTATGATCAAAGAAAAAAAAATTGACGCTTTTGTGAGCGCGGGGAATACCGGAGCTGTGGTATGCGCCGCTACTTTGAGTTTACGGCTCTTGCCGGGAGTAGACAGGCCGGGCATAGCCGTTATCTTTCCTACCTTGAATAAGCCCTGTATGGTCATAGACGTAGGGGCCAACATAGATCCAAAGCCCCTGCATCTTTTGCAGTACGGAATAATGGGCGACGCGTATTCCAAACATATACTCAAAAAACCAAACCCCACGGTGGGGCTGCTCAACATCGGAGAAGAATCCAGCAAAGGTACGGATTTTATAAGGGAAGCCCATATAATGTTGAATGAAAGTGAGCTTAACTTTGTAGGGAACATTGAGCCCAAAGAAGTTTACAGGGGTAAAGCGGATGTGGTTGTGTGCGATGGTTTCGTGGGTAATGTTTTTCTGAAAGTTACGGAAGGCTTTTCGGAAGCGGCAAGCCTGCTGTTAAAAAGGGAACTCAAACAAAGTAGTTTTATCACGAAATTCGGGGCCTTCCTCACGCTGCCGGCGTTCAAGAAGATCAAGAAAAAAATAGATGCCTCGGAATACGGCGGAGCTCCTCTTATGGGAGTCGACGGAAGCGTTATAATAGCCCATGGTTCTTCCAACGCCAAGGCCATTAAGAACGCGGTAAGGGCCGCCGCTGAAAGCGTGTCACAAAAAGTGAACCTGCACGTTGTCGAAGAGCTTCAAAATTTCTGAGACAGCGGTTCTTTTTATCGTATTTACGTTATGTGTTAGTTCAACGGGCCGTCAAACAGGTGTTGAAAACGGCAATAAAAGGAGAAAAATTGAAGAGGACCGGAATTTTGGGAGTAGGCAAATATCTCCCGGAAAATGTTTTGACCAATGCTGATCTTGAGAAAATGGTAGATACAACTGATGAGTGGATATTTACCAGGACAGGAATAAAAGAAAGACGGATAGCGGCCGATAACGAGGCAACGAGCGATATGGCCGTAAAAGCGGCGAAAAGCGCGCTTGCGAATGCCGGAATGCAGCCTTCCGATATAGGGATAATAATAGTTGCCACGATAACCCCGGATATGTTCTTCCCCTCTACCGCTTGCCAGGTGCAGCATAAGCTCGGCGCCGGTAATATTCCCGCGTTTGACGTTTCGGTGGCATGCTCCGGATATGTTTATGGTCTGGCCATAGCCGATCAGTTCATAAGAGGAGGGATGTATAAAAATGCTCTCGTTATAGCGTCGGAAAAGTTATCGTCGGTGACGGATTGGGAAGATCGTTCCACATGTGTACTTTTCGGTGACGGGGCGGGGGCGGCGATCCTTGGTCAGGTTGACAGGGGAGGGATAATGGGCGCCCACCTTGGAGCGGACGGCAGCAAGGGAGATCTTCTACAGCTTCCCGCGGGGGGCTCAAGAATGCCGGCTTCTTTCATGACAGTGGAGAATAAACTGCATACCATAAAAATGGAGGGGAATGTTCTTTTCAAGCATGCCGTAAAGATAATGGCGGACGCGGCTCTTGCTGTTACGGAACCTTTGGGGATGAAAGGCGACGATATAGATATCATTATCCCTCACCAGGCAAATATACGGATACTGAATGCCCTTGCCAAAAGGATGGGTGTTGATCCCGCGAAAAAAGTCTATCTTAACATAGAAAAATACGGCAATATGTCTGCCGCTTCCAGCGCCGTAGCTCTTACCGAGGCGGTCGAAGAAGGAAGGATAAAAAAGGGCGATAAGATACTGATGGATGCTTTCGGGGGAGGCCTTACCTGGGGAGCTCTTGTGATCGAATGGTGATCCCGTTTCAATTTAACGCAGCATTTATGTTGTTAATTTAATTGCTACTATAGGGCGGGGTTCGCCCGGTGTGGATTCTCCCTGGACGGAACACAGAGAACCACTTTGGTAGTGTGTCCTACAACTTATAATTGGCGATAGGGTTCTGCAAAATGTCGTTTTAACGTCGTTGCGAGGGAGCAAAGCGGCCGAAGCAATCTTACAAAATATTATATTTATTGGGATCGCTTCGGCCTTCAACCATACTTAGGACGAAATCCTGAGCGAAGCGAAGGGCTTCGTCACTCACTTCGTCCGTTCCTCGCAAAGACGGTATAAAAGTCCATTTTGCAGAACTCTAATAATTGGCGAAAAAAAGGAGTCGAAGAGATGGAAAGAAAGTTCGGATTGTTGTTCCCGGGGCAGGGTTCGCAGAAGCCGGGGATGGGGAAAGACCTTTACGAGATCGAACCGGCCGCCAAATGGGTATATGACAGGGCTGATGAAATAACAGGCCGAGATATAAAGAAACTTTGTTTTGAGGGTTCGCCCGAAGAGCTTTCCACCACTATTAACAGCCAGCCCGCCATATTTACGACAAGTATGGCCGTTTTGAACGTTCTTGCCGAAAAAATAAAAGGCACCCCGGTAGGGAATGAGGAGAGAGAGATGTTCTCTAACGCGGACATAGCCGTCTTCGCTTCGCTTGCCATGGGTCTGAGTCTGGGAGAACCTACTTCTCTGGTTGCCGCGGGAGTGCTGAGTTTTGAGGATGCTTTAAGATTTGTTGTCAAGCGGGGCGAATTCATGGAAGAAGCTTCCAGGAAGAATGAAGGGAAAATGGCATCGATAATCGGCCTTGATCTGGAAAAGGTTGAGGAGCTTTGTGTCGGGATCGGTTGTCAGGTAGCGAATTTAAACTGCCCGGGCCAGACCGTGGTTTCCGGACATGCCGGTAAGATAGAGCTTCTGGCTGACCTGGCAAAGAACGCGGGAGCCAGGCGCACGATAATGCTTAAAGTAAGCGGAGCTTTTCATTCGGAACTCATGTTCGAGGCCAAAGAGAAATTGAAAGCCGTATTGTCTGAAATAGTTTTTTCCCCGCCAGCGATAGATTTCATAAGTAATGTCGATGCTCAAATAATCAGTGATCCGGAAAAAATAAGAAAGAATCTCGCGGATCAGCTGGATTCCAGGACACTTTGGTCGGATTCTGTCGTAAAGGCAAGTTCGCTTGGAGTGAAAGATTATCTTGAGATCGGCCCCGGCAACGTTCTTGCAGGGCTCCTTAAGAAGATCGACCCCTCTCTTTCAACACTTTCTCTTTGTACGGCTGAAGAGATAAGAGAAGCCATTTCTGTTACGTTTACATCCGCGCAATAAATTGTAGCCAAGCTCCTTTTCAGTCCTGTAAGAATTGTTAGTTTAAAAAATATTTAGATACTATGTTTTTATGTTGACTTTTCTCTGTGATGTGGTATACTTTGTGTATGTAAAAAAACAGAAAGTATGCTAAATTCAAGTACTTTCGACCAGTCAAAAGGGGTTCAGAATGAGAAAAGGTTGCTTTTTAATGTTGTCCTTGTCTTTTTTTTCCCTGATCATTCCAGCTTCAACTATTCATGCGTCTTCTTCGGGAGTAATTCTTGAAATGTCGTCCTCTTTGGACGCGCTTAAGGACAGGATAAAGGATCCGTTGAGATTGTCTCAACCTGTCCGAGATTTGAATGGGGATATCATATCAGACGGAATGTTTTTACCCTTAGATGCGGATATTGCGGGGAGGAGTCTGGCTGCGGTGAGAAATGCCAGAGGAATAGATTATGCTAAGGATGGGGATATTCGGGGAGCTCTTGCGGAATTTCAGGCGGCGGTCAGAATGGACAAAAATTTTACCGAAGCCCTTCACAATAGCGGGATGGCGCATGGGATATTGGGGGATTATGAAGAAGCAATAAAGAACCTGGAAAAGTTGATAGATACAGGGAAGGCGACGGCGTTGACACATAATTATCTGGGTGTCTTTTACGGGCTTACGGGTAGATATAAGGAAGCCGTTGAAGAATACAGAAAGGCCCTTGATATGGATCCCGGGTACGCTGATGTGTTCTACAACATGGGAGTAGCCTATGGGGCCATGGGTGATTATGTCAGTGAAGTAGATTGTTATGTGAATTGTATCCGTCTGGATCCCGATTCTTTCAGGGCTTATAACAATCTTGGTCTCATTTACGGTATCGCGGGAATGGTTGAGGAAGAAGAAAAATGTTACAGGATAGCTGTTTCGATAGATCCGGAATTTGCGGGAGCGCATCACAATCTCGGGATGGTCTACGCTTCCACCGGAAGGAACGAGAAGGCTATTCAAAGTTTTGTTTCGGCGCTTAGAATAAACAAGAATTTCACGGAAGCTTCATATAACCTTGCTTTGGCCTATTCTGAAATAAACGAACCGGCTAAGGCCATACCGCACTATGCAAAGGTGGTCTTGGCCCATCCGTTCCACAAGAACGCTCATTATAACCTGGGAGTTTCATACTATTTTTCCGGAGAAAAAAGCAAGGCTACGAGAAGTCTTATAAGGGTTCTGGAAATAGACCCGTCGGACATCTGGGCGCGCATGTCACTTGGGATAGTTTACCTCTCGGGGAAAATCTATCACAGGGCAATTGAGGAATTCGTGGAAGTCACAAACAGAGCTCCGGATATGGCGGATGCTTATTACGCTCTTGCTATGGCTTATGCCGGTATCGGCCGTGTAGACGACGAAATAGCGTCATATATAAAAACTATCGAGATAGATCCGTTACATGCCGGAGCTTATGTAAATCTGGGGGCGGCTTTTAGTGAGAAAGGAGAGACAAAGAAAGAAATAGTTTGTTATAAGAGGGCCATAGAGATAGACCCAGGATACGCGCAAGCGAGGTACAATCTGGCCGCGGCCTACAGGACAACGGGAAATGCCGTAAAGGAAAAAGAAGAACTTGAAAAAACAATAGAGATCGATCCGGGGCATACCGAAGCATATTATCATCTCGGGACATCTTGCGAGCGTTCCGGCGATCTTTCAAAAGCGGAAGAGAACTACAAAAAGGTAATAGCTCTTGATCCATCGCACAGCAGGGCCCGCTATAATCTTGGAACGTTATACGGGGCCCGGGGGAGATATGACGAGGAAATAGCCCAGTACAAGGCCGCTTTATCTCTGGATCCAAAAATGAAGGAAGCTTACTATAATCTGGCTCTGGCATATAATTGTAAGGGAGAAAAGGCTTTGGAAATAAGATCCTATGAGGAAGCTATAAGGATCGATCCCGATTTTGCCGAAGCAAGAACTAACCTGGCATCCGCATTGTGCGAGAAAAAGGATTTCTCCGGGGCCGTTTTTCATGCCGAAAAGGTGATAAGTATAGATCCTCGCAATGCTGAAGCTCATTACACACTGGCAATAGCAAGATACTATCTGCGAGACAAGGTATCGGCAGTGAAAAGTCTTGAGAGAGCCAAAGCTCTCGGGCTTGAAATAGACCCGAACTTTGTTATAGCCCTGTCCGAGTAACCCAGGGACGGTTCTCAATTTGTTCCTACACCTGTCCCAAACCTAATCCCACATCTGTCCCAGATTCAAACTTACACCCGTCCCTGATCTGAACCTACACCTGTCCCAGACCTGATCCCACACCTGTCCCCGCAGTATTATTGTGCGCGGGTTGACTTACAGCAGGAAGGGCATGTGCTGCGCGCTTCGCTGCTTCGCCTGTTATTTCCAATATCGCGGTGTGTGTAGCGGAAAGACAGAACATTTTTATCCTATTCGGCGGCGAATCCGCTCCAGTGCTCCCACATACCCTTCCTGCTGTTTAGTTCAGGGACGGTTCTCAATTTATTCCTACACCTGTCCCAGATCTAATCCCACACCTGTCCCCGATTCAAACTTACACCCGTCCCTGATCTGAACCTACACCTGTCCCGGGTAGGCTTCACTGTGGAGATCTTATACCCTTTGCCTGCAAGAGTCTGGCATTCCCTGCGAGGGACGCCAGACTTTTGCAAGCGGTAATGCTCCGAAAGTAATGTTTAAACCGGAATGGAGCGTGTTTGACGGGCAAGGCCTTTGTGGTATACTACCTTGATGTTTTATTATGCTTCAAAAAATCTATAATCGTTTGTTCACGATGCGAATTGTTCGGGGAAATAAGAGATGCTGGATAGCAGAAAAAATTCCGTTATTGTAGGCCTTGCCGTGGCAGCGGCTCTTGCAGCTGTTTTTGTTAATACCGCGCCCAGGGCTAAATCCGGTCTTTATGAGCATATACGAAAGGCCGAAAGATATTTCGAAGACGAAAAATATGACAGGGGTATCTATTATCTTCACAAGGCCTATGAAAAAGCCTCTGACAGTGAGTTAATAGGTGAGGAGCTTGCCAAAGGATATCTCAGGTATGCGAGGTATTTGAGTTCTCGCGGCGAGATCGATCTTGCCATTGAGAAAGCGGCGATGGCTTACGAAATGATACCTTCAAGTTTGCCTGTTATGAACGATCTGGCCTATTATCTCAGTGTTCGGGCGGTGGAAAGATCCTTCCGGGGAGATCTTTCTTCCGCTCGCGAGGACTTGGATATAGCAAGCATGCTGGCCTCGGGATCAAAGACCATAAAGACCAATATCTCCAACTATCTCTTTAATCGGTCCATTGATGCCAGGGACAGAAAAGACATTTCTACGCTGCTTCTAGTTTTAAAAACATCATACACCCTCAAGCCTCGATTCGAGACCATGGTGTTTTTAGGGTCGGTTTTTTATGATATCCATGAATTGGAAAAATCCCTTTTTTACTTGAATAAAGCTCTTTCTCTGAGACCGGAGGATGAAAGCGTCAAGGAGAGCATTGAAAGGGCCGAAAAAGAAATACTGATCAAGGATAAAGAAAAGGTGTTAAAAACGCCGGATTTTGAAGTGATAATGTATGGTGAACATGGTTTCGACACGGATCTTTTAGAGGAACACCTTTTAGAGGTATATGATGGTGTGGGCCGGGATCTTGATTATTATCCTCCACCGGGAACAAAGATCATAATATACGATGAAAAGGATTTTCGGGATATTTTCCTGAAACAGGGAACGGTCCTGGGTATTTTTGACGGAAACATAAGGATAGCGTTGAAAGGCGGACCCCTCGATATGTTAGCGACCGGGGTGATAGCACACGAGTACACGCATGCGCTGCTTTCGGCTATAACCGAGAATAAATGCCCGATATGGCTGCACGAGGGAATAGCTGTTTATGAGCAGTCGAAATATTTCCCCATAGAGTTCGGGAACTTGCAGAACGCTTTGAAAAAGGGCGTACGGCTCAGCTTATCGGATGTGGAAGAGACCTTTGAGAATATGCGTGATCCCGTTTCTTTGGCCCTTGCATACGAAAGCGCCCACTCAGCCGTTCTTTTCATACTTGATGAGTGGGGATGGCCGGCGCTAAGGGAAATTATACAAGGGCTTAAGGAATATGGGCATTTCGCTAACGCGTTCGATGAAGTATTTTATATTTCAGTTCCTGTATTCGAGGATATGTGGAATATTTTTGTAAGGGAAAAAATATATGAGTATGAGGCATGACGGGCGTATGCCGTAATCCTTGATACCACTTAAACAACGCAAGTGTTGTGTAATTTCCGGATTTGGAGTATCATTTCATACGAATCGCGGGACGGAGTATTCGGTTGGTAATGGAAAATAAGGATCATGAACAATAACCAAGGAGGATGAAAATGGGGACAAAAGGAAAATCAATAATAGGCATAGAAATAAATGAACTTATCATGCTTCTTAACAAAGCCTTTTCGGATGAGTGGCTGGCTTATTATCAGTACTGGATAGGATCCAAGATAGTGAAGGGTCCCATGAAGGAGGCCGTGATCGCCGAGCTTGTACAGCACTCCGCGGATGAATTGAGACATTCGGAGATGTTAACGACAAGAATAATACAGCTTGGGGGGACACCTCCCATAAGGCCCGAAGACTGGTACAAACTTACCAACTGCGGTTACGACGCCCCGGAGGATCCTTTTGTTAAGCCTGTTCTTGAGCAGAATATCAAGGGCGAGCAATGCGCCATTTCAACATACAACAAAATGCTCGAAATAACCAAAGACAAAGATCCCGTAACATACAATATGGTAGTACAGATACTTCAGGATGAAGTTGAGCATGAAGAGGATTTGCAGGCTCTTCTTGAGGATTTTGATGTTATGATGGCGACTGCTTTCCGCAAGTAATACGTCGGAAAAATTTTTATTTTAAGGTTGTCATATGCAAGCAAAACAAATAGAATGGCTGTTCATGGTTTTGTAATGGAATATAAAAACAAAAGGGGAGGATATCTATATGCACAGTTACAAGGAGTTAGGGCTTACACCTACGAAAGATATGTACGTAAAAGCTGTAGACGGGAAATACGCCGTCCCCGGCTATAATTTCAACAATCTTGAACAGCTTCAGGCTATAATGGCGGCCTGTATAGAAACGCAATCTCCGGTAATACTGCAGGTTTCCTCGGGAGCGCGTAAATATGCGAACCAGACGCTCTTGAGGCATCTGGCCCATGGAGCCATGGATCTTGTTGGAGAGGCGAAGTCCACCATTCCCGTAGCTTTACATCTTGACCACGGCGACACTTTTGAACTTTGTGTTTCGTGTATCGAGACGGGGTTCTCCTCGGTAATGATAGACGGTTCCGCGCACTCATTCGAGGATAACATCGCCCTTACCAGAAAAGTAGTGGAATACGCTCATAAACACGGGGTTTCCGTAGAAGGGGAACTGGGGGTGCTTGCCGGCATAGAAGACGAAGTAAGCCATGAGGTCACACATTATACCAAACCGGAGGAAGTGGAAGAGTTTGTGAAGAAAACCGGCGTAGACTCGTTGGCAATTTCCATAGGGACATCTCACGGGGCGTACAAGTTCAAGCTTTCTCCGGGAGAGGAGGTCCCGCCTTTAAGGTTCGATATCCTTGAAGAAGTCGAACGAAGGATCCCGGGGTTCCCGATAGTGCTTCACGGGGCGAGCTCGGTAATGCCGGAATATGTAGAGATCATAAATAAGTACGGCGGGGCAATGGAGAACGCGGTGGGAGTTCCCGAGGAACAGCTCAGGAAAGCGGCCGCTTCGTCGGTTTGCAAAATTAACATAGATTCGGACGGTCGTCTCGCGATGACGGCTAAAATACGGGAGGTTCTCGCCACTAAACCCGGAGAGTTCGACCCCAGAAAATATCTAGGGCCCGCGCGTGACGAGCTTATTAAGATGTACAAGCACAAGAACGTCAATGTTCTCGGAAGCGCCGGAAAAGGCTGAGACAAATTGATCTACTGATCCCCGGTAACACGTGTCCCATGTTATCGGGGATCAGTAGCGGGATATTAACATAACGAAACAGGAAGAGCCCGGTAATATCGAGCTTCGGAATTCTTCGACCTTTTTTCACATCCTTTAGCAAAAACCTCACATTTTTTCCTAAGCTCGTCGAGTGTAAGAGAACGATCTTTTTCCGACAGCTCCCCTGAGGCAAGCATTTTTTCAAGCGACCGTATCCTGAAACGGTCCAGGCCCCACACCTTGGATGATAACTGATCTTTTCTACCGCCCTGTTTTATGGTAAGCGCTTCGGGTATAAGTTTAACGTCAAAAAGGTTCGCGGCTCTCAGCCAAAGGTCGTAATCTTCGCATGCTTCAAAGGTCTCGTCGAATAGACCGATGCGCCTGAAAACCCGTTTTTTGAGAACGGCGGTGGACATGCCTATACAGCATATCGCAAGAGCGTTTCTATATACATTCCCGTCAGGTTTTGAGTGTTTTTTCTTTTGCCCGAGAATTTCACCCCGTCGAAACCATATCTCTTCAGTATGAAAGATGCTTATTTCGGGAAAGAGTTCAATATATTCGCGGGTTTTTTCAAGTTTGTTCCTGAGCCAAATGTCGTCGGAATCCAGAAAGGCGATAATATCTCCCCGGGATTTTTCTATACCGCGGTTACGGGAATATGCCGCTCCGCGGTTTTTATGCTTTATGCATACTATCCTGTTATCAGGTACGGATGAAACAAAAGTCTCTGTTCCGTCGGTCGATCCGTCATCCACGATTATGAGCTCAAGATCCGTAAAAGTCTGAGAAAGCACGGACATTACGGCCTTTTCCAGAAAGGCTTTCCGGTTGTAGGTTGGTATGATCACGGAGAAAAAAGGTTTCGCGTCCATGGCGGTATTCTACAATAAAGCCGAACTCCGCGCTACAGTAAAGAATGCGAATTCTTTTAAAACTCTGCCGCTTTTCGAAAGAGGCGATACGTTTGATTTGTTTCTCCCAGGGAGGGTCGACCGGCTCCAGCGGCCGGTCTCACTCCACGTTGAGCTGTTTTACCCCTCGCTCTTTTTCTAATAGCTTGCTAAAGGTTCGCTCGGGGACCGATCTAAAACAAGCTCACCGAGGCCCTGTCCGAAACAAGTCAAACGTATCGACTATCAGCAAGGAAAGAGTTCCGTATGATTCTATTATGGCAATTCTTTCGACATGGTGAACGTCATATCACACGGGCTAATGTGAACGCCGAGACAGTTCCGGCGCCGGCGTTCAGGATCGTGGCGGCGCATTCTTCTATCGTGGCTCCGGTAGTTATTACATCGTCCACAACAAGAACTGATTTACTTGCCAGGAAGGCTTTGCCGGTTACTGAAAAAGAACCTTTTAAATTCTTTTTTCTTTCTGTCTTTCTAAGCCCCGATTGCGGCGGGGTATTTCTGATCTTGATGAGTATGTCGGGCCTTAACGGCACGCCGAGAGAATTCGAGATCATTTCAGCGAGTATTTCAGACTGATTGTAGCCCCTTTTCCGTTTTCTTGAACGATGGAGAGGAACGGGGAGGATAACATCATACCTCTCTTTTCTGAGTTCCTCGGACAATAGTTGGGATACGATAATTTTTCTGAAGAACGCGGCCAATTTCTTGTTGCCTTCGAACTTAAAACTTTTCAGACAGCATTTAACGGCAGGGGTATATTCCAGGCATGAGTATATTTTTTGAGTGATGTCCGAAGTGATCTTTTCCGGAGATCCTGAAGAAATGATACTTGAAACACATATTGAGCATACCGGGAAAGGGTAGATCGGAGCGTTTTCTCCGCATGATGCGCATTCTGCTGGAGATATAACGTTCAGCATATGTCCTAAAAGACAGTTGACGTTCATTTTTTATCCTCCCATTCTATAAAAACCCTGTAGAGTTCTGCAAAATGAACTTTTATTCCGTCGTTGCGAGAAACGAACGAAGTGAGTGACGAATCCCTTCGTATCGGGATAAATGCTATGGCTCAGGATTTCGGCAGACTTAGTAGATGGCCGAATCAATCTCAATAAATACAATAAATTATGAGGTTGCTTCGGTCGCTTTGCTCCCTCGCAATGACGTGAAAATCTATTTCGCAGAACCGTAGTATCCCCCTACAGTTATAGACGGGAATTATTGCAGATTTTCTTTCACTTATTTTCCACTCGACTGGCCCATTGACTCGCGAAGAATTCTTTTCGGATTTTCCTATGGAATTTCTTAATGGATTGTGTATGACGTTTTTTGACCTCTCGGAACTTACTTTCTTCCGCTCCGCGAACCGGTTTTTTGGGGGGGGGCAAACAACCGCAAGTGCTGTAATTGTCGAAAACGTTACCCAAAATCCTAAGAAGCCGGCTTAATTTGGCTTGATTTTATACGGTTATGGGTTAAAATGACACTTGTGGTTTTAGCAGAGTTATATTTATTTTTCTCCTCCGGAACATGGTGTTTATCGAATGGCGGAGTAATATGAAAAAAGAAAGCCGAATAGATCTGGCGATGTTGCTTATAAGGCTGAGCGTGGGATGTGTGTTCGTCGCGCATGGATCTCAAAAGCTTTTTGGTCTTTTTAACGGCATAGGGCTGGAAGGGACAGCGAGAATAGTCGAGGGTCTGGGGTTTCATTATGCTTATGTTACCGCGGGTATTTGGGGAGGCGTGGAGTTTGCGGGCGGGATCTTCATCATTTTGGGTATACTCGTAAGGTTTTCGTCCGGAGCCATAGCAGTCACAATGCTGATAAGAATGTTCAAAATAAATCTCGCGTACGGGTTTTTTTTCCATAATGGAGGTATAGAATACAACATTCTTGTTATAGCGGCCTGTATTCCCCTTATGTTGATCGGAGGAGGAAGATGGTCGGTCTGGGATTCATGATGTTTTACGCCGAATCCGGGGATAAGTGCAAGTAATCTGTAAAGAAACAGGGGTCGAAATTCAAGAAAGATAAAAGAATCAAAAACCTAAAGTGAGGTGTTAAAAATGAAAGCAGTAGTAGATCAGGATGCATGCATAGGATGTGGTCTTTGTGTTCAGGTAGCTCCGGATGTTTACACAATGGATGGAGACAAGGCAGTCGCCGCGGCGGAAATTTCGGAAGATATGACCGAACAGGCCCAGGGCGGAGCCGATCAGTGTCCGGTTAACGCCATAGCGATATCGTAACATCGTTTCAGAAGGATCTTGGAAAGCAAAGACCCCTTCTTGAGCCCTTTTGGGGAGCATAAGGGGTCTTTGTACATGAAAAGAGAATAGAAAAAGGGAGTAATAATGAAGATCTTGAAAAAATTACTTGCAGCCGGTATAGTCTTGGCTGTTTTGACAACAGCATTATATGTGTTTGTTCTGTCCCCCAGAAGAGTGGTGCCTATACTTATGTACCATGGTATCAGAGAGGGTGAGGCTTCTTCCATGTATGTGTCTCCCAAAAATTTTGATCGCCAGATGATGTTCCTTAAAAAGCAGGGTTATTCGGTGATCTCCCTGGACGAACTTGTGCGGGGGATCGAGAATGGCAAGGGATATATACCGAGGACAGTTGTAATAACTTTTGATGACGGTTACAGAGACAACTACTTAAGCGCTTTTCCAGTGCTTGCCAAATACGGTTTTCCGGCGACAATATTCCTTGTTACCGGGTACGCGGGTAATGAAGAATATCTTACCTGGGATCAGGTTAATATTATGAGATCCAACGGCATAGCTTTCGGGTCTCATACCATGAATAACGTCTATCTTCCGTCTGAAACAGACACTACTCTTCTGTGGAAAGAAATATCGGGAAGCAGAAGGGATATTGAACGCTCAACGGGGGAAGCGCCGAAGTATTTCGCTTATCCGATAGGAGGGTTCAACAGCAAAGTGAAGGCTGCCGTCAAGATGGCGGGATACAAGGGGGCGTGTACAACGAACAGGGGTTCGGATCGTTATAACAAAGATGTTTTCGAGCTCAATCGCATTAAAATAACCAATTCGGATACGGTTAAACCGTTTCATTTCAGGGCCAAACTTTCCGGATTTTATAATCTTTTCAGAAAACTAAAATCTCCCGAATGACGATAGAAGGAGGCTCAGCATGTCCGGAAACCTCATATTTGACACACGTAATATGGAAGGGTTTGTAGAAGGTTCGGAACTGGATTCTCTATCCGCCGAGGTGAAGCGAGCGCATGAACTTTTGTACGGCCGCCGCGGTCCGGGAAAAGAGTTTCTGGGGTGGATGGACCTGCCTGAAAAATACAATGAGGCCTTTATTTCAGAGGTCAGAGACGCCGCGTCTTCTCTTTCCGGGAATTCGGATGTTATTGTGGTTATAGGCATAGGCGGGTCGTATCTGGGAGCAAAAGCCCTTATAGACGCGGTTTGTCCTATAGAGGCAAGAGAAAAAATAATTTTTTCCGGATACAACCTTTCCGGCGAGGAGCTCGAAGATCTGCTTGCCGGGCTTAAAGAAAAAGATTTCAGTATAAACGTTATATCCAAATCTGGGACCACTACGGAGAGCGCTATAGCTTTCAGAGCTTTAGAATCTTTGCTTATCGAAAAGTATGGAAAAGATGAGGCTAAAAAAAGGATAGCGTGTACCACGGATAGAAATAAAGGAGCTCTCCGGGAGATATCCGAAAGAAAGGGATACAGGAGTTTTGAGATACCCGATGACGTAGGGGGAAGATTTTCTGTCCTGACCCCTGTGGGACTTTTTCCCGCGGCCGCGGCCGGAGTGGATATAGGAGAATTGCTTAGTGGGGCGATGGCGCAGAAAGAGTCCATGTCGGTAAGCGATCCTGAGAAGAACCCGGCTTCTCTTTACGCGGCAATTAGGAACATACTTTGGAGGAAAGGCAAAGTCATAGAGGTTTTTTCGGTTTTTGACGGGTTTTTGCGGAACACGGCGGAATGGTGGAAACAGCTTTTCGGAGAAAGCGAAGGCAAGAATGGCCGCGGGATATTCCCGGCCGGATGTGTTTTTTCCACCGATCTGCATTCCATGGGACAGTTGATACAGGACGGAAACAGGAATATTTTTGAGACTTTCCTTATGGTAGAAAAATCCGCGTCGGAATTAGAGGTTCCTTTCTCAGAGGACGATACTGACGGGCTGAATTATATATCGGGTATGCGCGTGGACGATGTTAACAGAAAAGCTTATGAGGCTACCGCAAGAGCGCATTTTTCAGGGGGTGTTCCAAATTCAACCATCCGCATAGAAGAAAGGTCGGCTTTTTGCATGGGACAGCTTTTTTATTTTTTTGAGACCGCGGTTGCTCTTTCCGCGTATATTTCCGGAGTGAACCCTTTTAACCAGCCTGGGGTAGAGACCTATAAAAAAGAGATGTTCAGGCTTCTCGGAAAAGACGGAATAAATTGAGTTTTCATGTGAAGGCATGCCGATGGAGATACATTTTACTTTCGCGGGAATAGTTTCAGCTATAGCTAAGCTTTTTATTCTGGCTCTAGCGGGTTATATTTTACGGCATCGTAATATTATCGATGATAAATTCACCGATACTCTAAGCGCTGTTCTTGTCAGGCTGATATTTCCGGCTCTTATAATACACAAGACGGTTTCAAATTTCAGCTTTCAAGATTTTCCTTTCTGGTGGGTATTGCCTTTGGCGGCCGTTGTATTTTCGGTTTCCGGAATGGTGATCGGCAGGATGTTATTCGGATTATTATGCCGGGGCGGTGATTGCGGACCGAAAAGGGAGTTTACGGCAAGCTGTGGATTCCAGAATTCCGGTTATCTGCCGATGAACATTATACTTTTCGCTTTCGCCGGAACGACCGGAGATATGCTTCTGGTATATATGTTTCTCTTTCTTGCCGGGTTCAATCTGCTTATATGGTCGTTTTTACCCGTATTCTTTGAGCGTAAAAAAGTGAGCGATGTAAAACTCGGGACAATTTTTAATCCTCCGGTCGTAGCGACAATTGTATCGCTTCTATGGGTATGGATCTTCGGGAAGGGCAGTATCCCCGATGTTATCTCTGATCCTATGGGGCAGTTGGGGCAAGCGGCCTTTCCCATCGCCATGATGACATTGGGAGCCTATCTTTCCAGATACAGGGCGCATCTGCCCGAAAAAAGGTTGATGGTGGCTGCCGGTGTTACCGCCAAGCTGATACTTTTCCCCGCGCTTGTTCTTGCCGTGATATCCGCCATACCAATGAACATGGGGTACAGATTCTTTCTTTTTGTGGAGGCCATAATGCCTTCGGCCGTTACTCTTGTTGTTGTGGGAAGCTACTCCCGGGCTGACAACGGATATTTAAGCAGCGTAATATTTTATTCCCATCTTGCCGCTATTTTCACCATACCTTTATGGCTCGGCATATTCCGCATCCTGATACCCGGCATCTGACGTCCGGATCACCCGGACGACTGACTCGCGAAAAGTTCTTTTCGGGCTTTCCCCTTGGAATTTCTTAACGGATTTAGTATTCCGTTTTTCGACCTTGCGGAACTCACCCTCCTTCGCCCCGAAGAGCGTGGCTCCGGAGGGTTCAAACAACCGCAAGTGTCGTAATTAGTAACATCTCAGTCATCTGCAGTAGAATCCTACGCCGTCGTAACATCTCAGTCATCTGCAGTAAATTCCTACACCGTCGTCACGAGGAGCCCCCGAAGGGGGCGACGAAGTGATCTCATAATGTGAAAATATTTCGGAGGGAGATTGATTCGTCCCTATGCCAAATCTGCCGAAATCCTGAGCCATAGCATTTATCACGATACGAAGGGCTTCACCCGCCTTCGGCGGGTTCGCAAAAACGGGCGTGGGGACGCTACATTTCTGCGGAGAACTGCAATGTTACCGTAATTGTCGAAAAACGTCATCCAAAATCCTAAAATTCCAAACGGGGCCACCTTGCCCAAAAAGAACTTTCCGCTTGAGTATGACTCGCGAAAAGTTCTTTTCGGGCTTTCCCTTGCCTGATATGACTCGAGTAAATTGCAGAGATAGTAGCGACTTTGATACAAGGGGCTGGTGTTCCCGGAGAGGGCGTTGGACGACCGAGCGGGCACGGTCCCCTCGGTGTCCTGAGCGAAACCGAGCGAAGGGATGGCACGGGCCATAGGGGGAGCGAGGTCGTCCGTCGAGCGAAGATCTTCTCGCCGGGAAGATCGAGCGTCCCTCGCAGGGAACACCAG
>Ga0172377_10000579_pt1 | contig 34840 bp, 27 predicted proteins | sample Pumphouse3metaG_FD_119749 | JGI IMG/M metagenome (GOLD analysis project Ga0172377, IMG submission 119749) | Leachate microbial communities from a municipal landfill in Southern Ontario, Canada - Pumphouse #3 metaG | ecosystem: Engineered > Solid waste > Landfill > Unclassified | place: Canada... | reverse complement strand
CGGCTCGTCACATCCTGGGGCTGGAGAAGGTCCCAAGGGTTGGGCTGTTCGCCCATTAAAGTGGCACGCGAGCTGGGTTCAGAACGTCGTGAGACAGTTCGGTCTCTATCTATCGTGGGCGTAAGAAATTTGCATGGATTCGACACTAGTACGAGAGGACCGTGTTGAACAGACCGCTGGTTTACCAGTTGTGCCGCCAGGTGCATTGCTGGGTAGCTACGTCTGGCTAGGATAAGTACTGAAAGCATCTAAGTACGAAGCCGTCCATAAGATTAGATTTCTTTATAGGGTTGTTGTAGACGACAACGTTGATAGGCTGCAGGTGTACAGATGGTGACATCAAAGCTGAGCAGTACTAATTACCCAAAACTTAATGGACTATATAATGATATAGTAATATCTAACTATCGCCTTGTTTGATTTATACCATTAGTAACTCTTGTTTTATTGATTAGATTATTAATTTTGATGAGTTATTACAATTGATTTTAAGTTGTTTTTCTATTTTCTCATGTCTACGTTATTTTAGGTGATTATAGCACGAGTGTTCCACCTCTTCCCATTCCGAACAGAGAAGTTAAGCCTCGTCACGCCGATGGTACTGCAAGAGATTGTGGGAGAGTAGGTAGTCGCCTTTTTATATTAATGCCCTGTAGAGTTTTCTCTATGGGGCATTATTTGTTTAAATAGGTTGAGGGATTTATCATCTGTTTTAAGTAATTTTATAGCCGAACTTAAGGGGTATATAATGGAGAATAGAATATTTGAAAGGACAGAGCTATTATTAGGTAGTAAAACTCAAATAGCATTAGCTGAAGTGAAAGTTATTTTGTTTGGTGTTGGTGGGGTAGGTAGTTGGTGTGCTGAATCTTTAATAAGATCTGGTGTTCGATTTTTAACTTTGGTGGATATGGATTGTGTTGATGTAACGAATATCAATAGACAACTTATGGCTACGACAGAAACCATAGGACAAGTTAAGGTTGAAGTGTTGAAAGATCGTCTCTTAGCTATCAATCCTAAGGCTGCTATTAGTGTTCTTCACAAAAGGTATACGCCTGAATCGAGTGCTGACTTTAATCTCTCTTCTTATGATTATGTAATCGATGCGATTGATTCTATAGTAGATAAAGCTGACTTGTTAGAACGAACTTGTAATCGTACGGAAGCTGTAATATTTTCGTCGATGGGAGCAGCACTTAAAGTGGATGTTAATCGTATTCAAACTGCTGAATTTTGGAATGTTACGGGGTGTCCTTTGGCTGCTTCCTTAAGGCGTCGATTTAGAAAACGTAATATAATACTCAATCGGGCTATAAATTGTGTTTTTAGTGACGAAAAATATATTCCAAAAGACGATATTAAATCTCATTTGCTAGAGGGAAACCAAAGAATAAATGGTACATTAGCTCATATAACAGCTATATTTGGCTTTACTTTAGCTGGTATGTTAATAGAGGATGTAATAAATAAGAATACATAAATAATTATCATAAAGAAACATCATATAATCATGGAAATTCAATTAGGAAAATTTAATCAGCTACCAATTGTAAAAGAGGTGGATTTTGGGCAATATTTAGATGGTGGTGAAGCAGGTGAAATTCTTTTGCCACAGCGTTATGTTCTTCCAAACTCTAAAATAGGTGATGTGATAAATGTGTTTTTATATCTTGATAGTGAAGAGCGTTTAATTGCAACGACAGAACAACCTTATGTACAAGTTGGAGAATATGCCTTTTTAGAAGTGGCATGGATTAATGAATATGGTGCTTTCTTAGACTGGGGATTAATGAAAGACTTGTTTGTTCCTTTTGGTGAACAACGTGAGAAGATGAAAAAAGGTGAAAGGTATGTTGTGTATACTTATGTTGACGATGCTACATATCGTATTGTGGCGTCATCTAAACTTGATTCTTTCTTGCAGAGACCAGAACAAGATGAGCTTACTAATGAGCAAGAAGTCAACTTATTGGTTTGGGATCAAACTGATTTAGGGTTTAAGGTAATAATTAATAATCAGTTTAATGGATTAATCTATGCGAATGAAATTTTCCAACCCGTTTCTATTGGGATGAGTTTAAGAGGTTATATACAGCAGATTCGTTCGGATGGTAAAATTGATGTTGCTTTACAGTTGGCTGGAAAGCAGAATATAGTGGAGTTTTCTGATGAATTATATGAGTTGCTGAAAAATGCTAAAGATGGATTTCTTCCTTTTCATGACAAGAGTCCAGCAGAAGCAATTTATGATGAATTTGAAGTAAGTAAAAAAACATTTAAGCGTGCAGTAGGTGACCTTTATAAAAAACGAATGATTACTTTACTGTCTAATGGTATTCAATTAGCTAAGAAAAGATAAAGAGTAAGAGTTGTTATTCTATGGGGATTCCCTTATAAAAATCTAAAATTTTAGTTCTAAATAGATATTCATATTTATCCTGTATACGTTGTGATCTAGCTTTTGTTAAATCAAATTTGGCTCTATTATAATCAATAGATTTAATTTCTCCGCTAATGAATTTTTCTGTCATTAATTTAAATGAAACCTCATTGGCAGTAACTGTAGCATTAGAGGATTCATATCTCTTAGCCGATGCTACAGCATTATACCATGCTTGTTGTCTTTCTTTATATAGCGTCTTTTTTCTTATTTCTAAGTTTATAGATACATTATTGTTGTATATGCGGGCTAGTTTTACGCGATGATTGGTTTCAAGCCGGTTGAATAATGGAATTCTAACTTTAAATTCTACATACTTATTTAAGTTGTCTCTAAATTGGAATTTAAAGTTTTTGCTAGCTTTTCTGTTATGAGTATAAAAATTACTCTCTAGTCCAGCACCTAAAAACACCTCAGGATAATAGGCACTTTGTGCTATTTTAATATCTTTCGAACTGCTTTCTAGCCTATATTGAGCTGCTAAAATTTCAGGTTTATAGGTTAGTGCTTTGTTATATATTTCACCGGGTGTATTTAGTGGATAAAACGTCATATTATCACTGGGAGGATAGATGAAAAAGTTATCGGGACTCTCTAATTCTAGAAGCTGGCTTAGGTCAAGTAAAGCTAAGGAGCTATTATTTTGAGTTTGTGTGTAATATAGCTCCTCTTCTGCAAGATGTGCTTTAAGATTTGCGATGAGTATTTCTAGATTAGGATAACTCTTGTCTTTTATATCCAAAATTCTATTTAATTGTTCTTTACTTAAATCAACTTCTTGTTTTGCTATTTTTTCTAGTTCTTTATTTAGTAATACTTGCAAATAAAGAGACGTTACATTGATAGACAAATCTTCTTTAGCTTCATTTAAGTCTTCCATTGCAGCCTTAAAGTTTAGTTTGCTTTGTTTAAGCTGGTTTGGCAAACTAAAGCCTGAAAAAAGAGGAATAGAAGTTTCAATGCTAAAATGAGTCTGTCCATCTTTTATATTAGTGTACTGTGTAGATTCTTTACTTTTTTCTCTAGCCCATTCCCAGCTTTGTTTTGTTAAAGCATTAAGATTAGGTACTCTAGCCCACTTTTTAGACTCTATAATGATTCTAGAAGATTCAATATCATTTTTTCTATGTTGAATAGATAGATTATTCTTTATGGCATGATCTATACATTCCCTTAATGTCCATCCTTGGTTTGTTTGTGCTATTGAGCAAAGTGAACATATTAGAAAAAGATTACTGAGTATAAAAAGTCTATTTTTACTTATCATTTTATGGTATTAGGATATTAACGTAAGACAAAGATAGTTATAACCTTTCTTTTTTAATAATTTTTGGATTTGAGTGATTTGAATTTAGATATATTAAGGGATATTATCATACTTTGTCTATGCAGTGATTGTCGCAAGGAATTCCTTATTAAAAAACTTATTAGAATGTTGTTTACTAGGTGTTCTTTGTGTAATATTGTAAGATAAATAACTACATTAAAAATCAATTAAATATAAATTAAATGGAGAACACAAGTATTGAAAAACCATTTGTTGTTGGTGTTGATATAGGAGGTACTAACACGGTTTTTGGAATTGTTGATGCACGAGGAAACATTATTTCAAGTGCGGCTATTAAAACAAAATGTTGCGAAACTATTGAGGAGTACGTAGATAAATTGTGTGATAATTTATTGCCTTTAATTATAGCTCAAGGTGGAGTAGATAAGATAAAAGGTATAGGAATAGGTGCTCCGAATGGTAACTATTATAAAGGAACCATTGAGTTTGCTCCAAATCTTCCATGGAAAGGTGTTATTCCTTTAGCTGCCTTAATAGAAGACAAATTAAGTATTCCTACTGTTTTAACTAACGATGCTAATGCTGCTGCTGTAGGTGAAATGACTTACGGTGTAGCTCGTGGTATGAAAGACTTTATCATGATTACTTTAGGTACTGGAGTAGGTAGTGGTATTGTTATTAATGGACAAATGGTTTATGGTCATGACGGATTTGCTGGTGAGTTAGGTCATGTTATTGTTCGTCGTGATAATGGTCGTATATGTGGATGTGGAAGAAAAGGTTGTTTAGAAGCTTATTGTTCTGCTACTGGTTTAGCTCGTACTGCTCGTGAGGTATTAGCTTCTAGTACTGAACCTAGTTTACTACGTGACCTTGATGTTGAGAATATTACATCTAAAGATGTATATGATGCAGCAGTACAAGGTGATGTAATTGCTAAGGATATTTTTGAGAAAACAGGAACTCTTTTAGGAGAAGCTTTAGCTGATGCGATTGCATTTTCTAGCCCAGAAGCTATTGTTTTATTTGGAGGATTAGCTAAATCTGGTAAATATATTATTGAGCCTATTCAAAAAGCAATAGACGCTAATATTTTGAAGATATTTAAAGGAAAAACAAGATTGCTTGTTTCTGAGTTAAAAGATTCTGATGCTGCTGTATTAGGTGCTAGTGCTTTAGCTTGGGAATTAAAAGATATGGAATAATAAGAGCCTAGTTAAATTACGAATATAGAAAAGAGGATGTGGCTTTTGACACATCCTCTTTTCTATTATTGAATTTGTATATTTTATTGATTAGGATACTTATCCTAAAATATGTCCCATAATTTGAGGAATAAAATAAACCATTAGTCCAACCACTATAATATAGAGTAAAGCATATGGCATTGCTTTTTTCATAATAGCACCTTCTTGACCTTGCTGATTACAAGCAGAAGTAGCTACAGCAATACTTTGTGGAGATATTATTTTACCTCCTGTTGCTCCAGCTGTGTTAGCTGCGGCTAACCAACTAGGATCTGCACCTGTGGCATTAGCAACAGAGGTCTGAAGTTTTCCAAACAATATATTAGAGGATGTATCACTTCCTGTTAAAAACGTTCCTAAACATCCTACGGTGGGTGCAAATAGGGGGTAGAATGATCCTGTGGCTTGTGCAAGTGTCAATCCAATAACTCCAATCATACCTGAAAAGTCCATTATAGAAGATAAAATGATTAAAGAGCATACAGTAACCATGGTCTTTTGTTGAGAAATAATGACCTTGCTCAACATCTTAAATAAATTCTTCCATTTAGCTCCTTGAATAAGTCCTCCTATAATAGAACCTAAAAATAGCAAAACAGCCGTATCTGTAAGCCAAAATATTTTTATAGGTCCTGGGCTACCTGCATGAATAGTAAATGAAACCGAAGTAGATAATACAGATTGTAAAAGCTCTCTTAAGGGGAATATTGGACTAGTAATAATAATTAAAAGAAGTATAGTACCATATACACTCCATGCTTTGAGTAATTCAGTTTTCTTATGTTTTGGGGAATCTTTGCTCTCACCCCTTTCGGTTATTTTTGCATAGATAATTATTGTGATAATTGAAGCTATACTTCCAAAAATAGCAGGTGTTTCGGGTCCCATATATTTAGCCGATAAGAACTGACATAATAAAGAGACTCCTCCCACAAGAAAACTAAGTAATAGGTACTTAGGGAGTTTTTTTGTGGAGAACTCTGTTAAACAAAGAAGAATAAAAGGAATAATAAACATAAGGGGAGATAATTGTATAATAACTTGTGAGCTTAAATTTTGAATATCACTGATTCCTGCTTGTTGAGCTAAAACCAAAACTGGAACTCCTACTGCTCCAAAAGCGGTAGCTACGCTATTCGCAATTAAACTAGCAACTGCTGAAAAAACAGGAGAAAACCCTAGTCCTATTAAAATAGCGGCTGGTATGGCTACTGCAGTACCAAATCCGGCCATTCCTTCTAGTAACCCCCCAAATCCCCAAGTGAGTAGAAGTACTTGTATGCTTCGATCTGATGAAATAGATATAAACTGTTCTTTTATTACTTCCATATATTGGGTGTGGACTAATATATTATAGCTGAAAATAGCCATAATGATAATAAGCAAGATGGGGAAGAACGCCTTCATTATTCCATAAAGTGTAGTCATTCCTATGTCATGCATGGAAAAGTTGTAAGTGAAAAAAGAGAGTATAACAGTAGTAATTAATGTTAGTACAGCACTTTTATCTCCTGGCAACTTAAATACACCCATTAAAAGAATAAGCAATACTACGGGAATAAATGCAAAAATAATTCCACTAGGTGTTAATGTAATGGCTGAATTTTGAAGTAGTAAAACAGTTAATGTATCCATAGAATGATTTTTTTGTAAAACAAAGATATGAATTATATATTAAATATAACCTTTTCAACTGGATTCAAAAGAATGCATAAAATTGTGTATATAATCACTTATTAAAATTTACTATTGATTCATTTTGAGTCCTATTTAGGGGGTACCTTTAGAATTGTTGAAACAAAAAGAGGAGGCTTAGTGTTTATTTAATTAGTGGATATTATTAATAAAATGAGATTAGAGAATATGAAAATAGTAATTGTAGGAGGAGTAGCTGGTGGTGCAACTACTGTAGCGAGATTAAGGCGAATGAATGAGCAGGTAGAGATTGTTTTACTAGAACGAGGAAAATATATTTCATATGCTAATTGTGGTTTGCCCTATTACATTGGAGGTGTAATTAAAGATAGAAATGATTTATTTGTTAGAACTGCTGAAGATTTTGGCAAACGATTTAATGTGGATGTTCGTACCCAAACTGAAGTAGTATCTATTCAAAGAAAGGATAAAACAATTACTATAAAAAATAGGGGTGGTATAGAGTCCGTAGAATCATATGATAAACTTTTACTTGCTACAGGGGCTAGACCTATTTGCCCACCTATACCAGGTATAGATTTACCTGGAATATTTACATTGCGAAACGTTGATGATACAGACCGAATTAAACGTTTTGTTGCGAATAGTAATGTAGAACGTGTAGCTGTCGTTGGAGCTGGTTTTATTGGTTTAGAGATGGCCGAAAATTTGCAACATGCTGGGGCTAAAGTGTCGGTTATTGAACGTGAGAATCAAGTGATGGCTCCGTTAGATTACTCTATGGCTTCCTTGGTTCATGAACATTTAATAGAACAGGGAGTTGATTTATACTTAGAGCATTCTGTAGAAGCTTTTGAAGCAGTAGATAATAAAATAAAAGTCAAAATAGGAGAAGAACATTCTATTATTGTCGATCTAGTTGTGCTTTCTATGGGAGTAAGACCTGAGAATCAGTTGGCTTTAGAAGGAGGATTAGCGATTGGTAAAACTGGAGGAATCATAGTGAATGAATATTTACAGACCAATGATGAATCTATTTATGCCATAGGTGACGTAATAGAGTATCCGCATCCGATAACAGAAAAACCTTGGTTGAATTTGTTGGCTGGTCCTGCTAATCGTCAGGGTAGAATTGTAGCAGATAATTTACTGGGAGCTAAAATAAAATATGAGGGATCTATTGGTACTTCAATAGCTAAGGTTTTTGACTTGACGGTAGCTTCTACAGGAGTTTCGGCTAAAACATTAATTAAAGAAGATATTCCATATCATTCGTCTATAACACATGGATTTTCTCATGCTGGTTACTATCCAGGAGCTATGCCTATGAGCTTGAAACTATTATTTAGCCCAGATGATGGAAGGGTTTATGGGGCTCAAATAATAGGTTATGAAGGGGTAGATAAGCGCATAGATCAAGTAGCTTTAGTCATAAAGAATAGAGGTACTATTTATAATTTGACTCATATAGAACATGCCTATGCTCCACCTTATTCAGAGGCTAAAGACCCTGTAATAATCGCTGGATATGTAGCAGAGAATATTTTATCTGATAAGATTCAAGTTGTTTCGTGGAGGGAATTTCATAAAAGTAGAAAAATAAAAGATGCTATTCTTTTAGATATACGAACTAATGAGGAGCAACGGAGGCATCCATTTGATGGTGCTACTCATATTCCCTTACAAGATTTAAGAAATCGATTAAATGAGTTGCCCAAAGATAGACCAATATACACTTTTTGCACTGTGGGTTTACGTGGATATTTAGCTTATCGTATATTAATTCAGCATGGTTTTGAAAAAGTGAAAAATCTAAATGGTGGCCTCAGAATTTTAGAAGCTGCTACAGTATCAAATAGTAAAATCGATGAATAAATAGAATCTATTGTTTGATTTCTCCACCATGAATAAAAGATTGATAAATAACTTGTTGTACCTTTTCTCTTACGTTTAATCGATAAAGTTTATTGGGATATACGTTAGGGTAGGTGCGATTACTTAAAAACACATAGACTAATTCATTATCAGGATCAACCCAAGCACAAGTTCCTGTGAAGCCTGTATGGCCATAGGTGGAAAGTGGAGCTTCAGATGCACATGGATTTCCAGCAGAAGTAGTGGGTTTAGTAGGTTTATCAAAACCTAATCCACGGCGACTACTTCTTGAGGTTGTAGTTGTAAATAATCTGCAGGTTTCTTGACTTAAATAACGTTTGCCTTTCCATTCGCCTTTGTTTAAAATCATTTGGTGAATGGAAGCTATGTTATCAGCATTAGAAAAAAGACCAGCATTTCCTGAAACTCCCCCCATGAAAGCAGCTAACTCATCATGAACCTCTCCACGAAGCTCTGTTTTACGTAAAAAACGATCATTGTTTGAAGGCGTAATTTCGTCTTTAGAAAAATATTTTAAGGGTTGGTAGGCAATATGTTCTAATCCCATAGGATGATAAAACTCTTGATTTAAAAATTGATCCATAGGCATGTGAACTAGTTCTTCCACCATTTGATGTAATAAAATGAAACCTAAACAACTGTATCGATAGCTTTTAGAACGTAATGGAGATTCAATGATTTTATCTAAAACTAATTGTTTGGAGCCGTAGTTTAGCCATAGTCTATTTCCTAAAGTCCACAAGTAAGGGTCTTCTCTTTTATTAGAAATCCACTCTTTCTTAAATTTAAAATTAGGATTACCCCATAGCTTAGAACCTAATTGAATAGTATGTCTTGCACTTCGATTAACACTAAGTAATCTACCGGGATAACTATCTTGATCCACAACCTCTAAATAAATGGGAAGACCAGCAATTAATCCTGATTCATGCAGTAATAACTCTCGAATTGTTATATTTTCTTTGTTTGTTCCTTTTAAGTAAGGCAAAAACTGAGATATTTTATCTGTTAAGTTATATAAACCCTTATCGTATAACTTCATCATAGCTAAAAGAGTCGCTGATGTTTTTGTTAATGAAGCGATATCAAATAAACTATTTGATGTAATCTTATTTGATCCAGCACCTGTTTCTGTACCAAAGTTTTTATCATAAATTTTAATCCCCTCTTTTAATACCAAAATCTGACACCCAGGAAAGGCTCCATCTTTAATCGCATCTAAAACAATTGAATCTATTTTTGATAAGATTTTTTCATCAAATCCTAACTCTTTAGGAAGGGCTTCATAAGGCTTATTCGTCTTAAGATTAACTCCTTGACCTGCAACAAAACCAGAATCAATGGTGAATGGTAGTTTCCCTGTTAAAGTAGCCTTACCTATTAACGCTTTTCCTATAATCTCTTTAACCTCTGAGCGATCGCTTTGTCCCCATATTAAGGTAGATATATTATGTAATGAAGGTGCTGTTTTTTCAAAAAGTTTTTTGTCGGTTAAAAGCAGAAGAGTTGCGGGAATGTTTTTATTAAACTGCTTGAAAAAAGAAGTATAATTGGTAATACTAGCATCAGTTGCTGATATTACTATTCGTCTATAGGTAGATAGTGTGTCTAGTAATTGTTTTTGTTTTTCAGCCGTTGTATAGTTAGCTATGTTAAAATTATGTATATCCGTAGTAGCAGGAAGTTCCTTTTTAATTAATTGTTCTTCTCCTTGCTTTCCAATATGTAGCCAAGCTAATTGTTCTAACTCCTGGGGTAATGGAAGTAGATTTTGATGATCTGTAACTAAAACAACAGCTGCTTGATGAAGTTTTTTTATAAGCGTATCAGCTTCGGGTGTATTAATACGTTGTTGCAATCCTGATAGCTTCACCTTTTGCTCTTTTGATAAACCCAATGCATACTTAAAGGTTAAAACTTTCTTGCATTTTTCTTCTATATCAGCTAATGTGATATCCCCACTATCTAGAGCTTTCATTACAGCATCGATCTCTTTCTTGATATTGTAAGAAGGTGTTAATACCATGTCGTTTCCAGCTTTTATGGCTTGAAGAGATGGATTTACAGCTGCCGCCCCTTTCATTGCTAAGGCATCAGTAAAAACTAATCCTTTGAATCCTAGTTCTTCTTTTAATAGGCCAGTAACAATACTTCGACTTAAAGAAGAAGGAAGTCCTTTTTGAAGCTCTAATGCAGGAATTTCAAGATGTCCTACCATTATACCACCTAGACCGGAATCTATAATACGTTTGAATGGATATAACTCAACACTATCTAAACGACTTTTAGTAAAAGGAAGATAGGGCAATGAGTGATGAGAGTCTGTTTCTGTATCTCCATGTCCTGGAAAATGTTTAGAAACAGAGAGAACGCCACCACTTTCTAGTCCAGAAGAGTACAGAACAACCTTATCAGCCACATCTTTTGTGATTTCTCCAAAAGAACGAGTATTAATAACAGGATTTTTAGGATTGATATTAACATCTGCTACAGGAGCAAAATTAACGTGAACACCCAATTCTTTACATTGTCTAGCAACCTCTTTGCCATATTCAAAAAGAAGTTGGTCTTCTTGAATTGCACCTAGAACTCCATTCCTAGGAAAACGAGGTGTGTTTTTTAAGCGCATGGCTAATCCCCATTCCCCATCAAAAGTGATCATTAGTGGAACTTTTGCTTTGCTTTGTGCTTCATTAATTAAGTAAGCTTGATCGGATAACTCACCTCCCGAAAATAATAAAGCACCTACTTTATGAGTAGTTACAGCTTGATTTAAGAGACTTAAATTAGCCTTTGTTTGGGTTGGTGCAATAGTGTAAACAAATAACTGTGAAACTTTTTCACGTGTGCTTAATTTGTTAAAAACTGAGTCCACCCAGGCTTTGCATTCAGGGTCTCTTTGTAGCCTGTAAGTCATTGTAGGCTCTACTTGTGAAAGCACAAAAGTAGAGGAAGCAAAACAAAAGATGAGATAAATGAGGAATAAATAACGCTTCATAAATTAAGTCCTTAAATGAATTTCTATTTATCAACAATATAAGTGAGTTCTCCTACAAATACGCCTTTACTGCCTGTGTGCATAACAGGAACACTTTCACCTTTTGTATTTAAAAATACTTTAGGTTCTTTGAGTAAAGAGTGTGAATGCCCTCCCAATACTAAGTCTATATTTTGAGTGTTCTGAACAAGATATTCATCAGATAGTTGAACAATAGCAGAAGGGTATAATCCAAGATGTGATAAGCAAATAACAACATCACATTTTTCTTTTTCTTTCAGCTTTTTAGCTACTTCATTAGCTAAAGGTATTGGGTCATTAAATTGAACACTACCATAGTTCTCTGCTTGAACTAGTCCTTCAAGAGCAGGAGATACGCCAAAGACACCGATTTTAAGTCCCTTGCGCTCAAAAATAATATAAGGTTTAACTAGTTTTTCAAGAGGGGTTCCTTTTACATCATAATTAATACAAACAATAGGGAAGTTTGCCATTTTGAAAAGACGGGCCATGTTTTCTATGCCATAATCAAATTCATGATTACCAATAGTTGCTGCATGATATCCCATAGCATTCATCATTTTAATTTCAACTTCTCCTTGAAAGAAATTATAATAAGGAGTACCTTGACTAAAATCTCCACAATCAAAAAGTAACAAATCAGGGTCTTGAGTTTTTTTCTCGTTGATGTAGGCAGCTCTTCGAGCAACACCACCCATTCCAGCATTTCTGTCTGATGAGTTTTTATCAATAGGTTCAATGCGACTATGTGTGTCACTAGTCTGTAAAATAGTTAGTTCTGTTTTCTGTCCAAACAAAAGAATGGAAGAAAGCAGGAAAAGAATGAATAAAGAAGTTCTGTTTATAGTATGCATGATGTTTTATTTTTCAATAATGGTTATTCTATTTTCTAACCGAGAAGTAATCTTTTTGTTTTGTTCCGTTTGACTTTTCACATAGTCTAAGAATAGACCTCGTAAAGTGGCCCCTTGTGGGCAAATTTTATCTTCAGCTTGTATAAGAGCTTCCATTCCATCATTTCCCCCAGCTAGATAATCAATAGTAGCAACCGTGTAACGTTTCTCATCCTGAATGGATTCACCATTAATTTTGGCATTGATAACTTCTCCTGTCTCTGTTATTTGCAGTTGAATATTGCTAACTCCCTCACCATGTACAGCAGCTATATTTTGCATTAGCATCTTAATGTGTTTTCCTTGTAAGGTTAGGATACATAGAGAGTTTTCGAAAGGTAATATTTCATATATATTTCCTTTGGTTATTTTCCCTTCAGTAATAATTGTACGTAATCCTCCCATATTAACTAATCCCATATCTGCAGGATGTCCAATATATGAAGTTGCAGCCTCTCTCAATACATCGGCTACTAAGTTAGAAAGCAGACTTTCAGGGCGTTTTGTGGTTAAAGTAGTACTAGCTTCACCAATGACTTGGTTCATTACGCTATCAACTTTTTCCTTATAAGGAGATATCTCGGCAATTAATTGAGCATCTGTTTTATTATCCCATGTGGAATCGATAACTGCTAGTTTCCCTGTCACTGTATGCGTACTTTTTATAGCACCCGATTGACACGAAGTAAGTAAAATAGTCCCCAAAAAAACAAGGGCTATTAGTGAGGTTAGTATACGTTTCATATCATAGTATTTTTTATTTTAATACGACAAATATAACGATTCTAAATAAAAACTCTGCTAGTGAAGGCGTTTTACTAAAACAAAGAGTGAATAATTTGCCTATCTTACATTTATTTCGTTTATTTGCAACGCTTTTCGCGCAATCGCTGTCAAAGAAGAGTTGCTTGATATGTTGCGTTGTAATGATAAATATAATATAAAGATTGAAACCCATGGATTTAATAAAAATCGCAGAAGAAGCATTTGCTACAGGAAAAGAACATCCTGAATTTAGAACAGGAGATACCATTACTGTGGCGTATCGTATTATTGAAGGTACAAAAGAGCGTATTCAGTTATATCGTGGAGTGGTAATTAAAATTGCAGGCCACGGCGATAAGAAACGTTTCACAGTACGTAAAATGTCAGGTACAACTGGAGTTGAAAGAATTTTCCCTTTAGATTCACCAGCAATTGATAATATTGTTGTGAATAAGAGAGGTAAAATACGTCGTGCTAAACTTTACTACTTACGTAAGTTAACTGGTAAGAAAGCAAGAATTAAAGAAAGAAGAGTGGTGGGTTAAGAGAACTATCATTCAAATTCTAAAGGATATTTATAAAAAGGACTTTGCATTGCAAAGTCCTTTTTGTTTTCAATAACTTTTACTTTTCTACCTTTCTTATAAATTTTCTAATAACTTTCTAATAGTATTCTCTCGTTAGGGTACTTGTAAAGCCTCTATTTTTGTAGTGAATAATAAATAGGGATATGAAAATACTACAAAAATTAGGATTATTAATCGGGATGGGATTGGTGGGATGTCAATCTACTCCTATAGAATCAGATGTTCAGACCTATATTTTAAGAGGTGATACAGCCATTGTTTGTGATACTTCTTATTTATCAAAACATATTAAGGTGGATGTTGTCTCTTCTAAACCTTATATACGTAAAGTGATTACTGCTGGTTCTGTACAACCTATACCTACCCAATATGCTTATATAGCTCCTCCTTTTTCGGGTAGAGTAGGTCAAACCTTTTTTGCTTTAGGAGATCAGGTTGAAAAGTTAACGCCGTTATTTCAATTAGTATCTTCTGAATATACTTCAACACAAAAAGAGTTTTATCAAGCTGAGTCTGAGCGAGATTTAGCTAGAACCGAATGGAATAGAAAACAAGATTTATTACATAAGGGAGTAGCAGCTCAAAAAGAGTTAGAAGAAGCAACTAGTGCTCTTCATATAGCTGAGAAAGAGTATGACAATGCCTCTCTAGCATTACAAGTGTATCATACGCAACCTCAAAAAATGACTTTAGGAGAGCCTTTAGTTATTCGTGCTCCTATATCAGGAACCGTAATAGAAAACAATGTGGTTACTGGACAGTATTTAAGCAGTGAGTCAGAATCTGTAGCTGTTATAGCGGACTTATCTAAAGTCTGGGTTGTAGCTCAAGTGAAGGAAAAAGACATACGTTTTATTCATGAAGGAGATCGAATGAAAATTCAGATTGCAGCTTTGCCTAATGATGTGATAGAAGGAGAGGTTTTTCATATAGATGAGGCTATTGATCAAGAAACTCGTTCTATTAAAGTTTTATCTGTTTGTGATAATAAAGAGCGTATGTTAAAGTTGGGGATGTATGCCACAGTAACTTTTTTAGATAGAGAACGAGAAGCTATAGTATTACCCGAAAAATCTTTATTGCAAGAAGAGAATTATATCTATGTGTGGAAGCAAATAGCTGATAAAAGATATATTAAACAACCCATTGAAGTGGAAGTTGTAGAGAATGGATTTGCTGTTATTAATCAAGGTGTTTCTGCTGATGACACAGTAGTTATTGAAGGAGGATATTACCTAAAATAGAAATTGATAATGAAAAATAAATTCTTTTTGCACACCATACAGAAACGATGGGTTATTGCGCTACTTTTTCTTTTAATTGCAGGGTTAGGTTACTATTCGTGGAAGCAATTAGCTATTGAGGCTTATCCTGATATTGCAGATGTTACTTCACAGGTAGTAACACAAGTACCAGGATTAGCTGCAGAAGAAGTAGAACAACAAATTACAATTCCACTAGAGAGGGCGTTAAATGGACTTCCTGGTATGCATGTAATGCGTAGTAAGAGCACCTTTGGTTTATCAGTGATAACTATAGTTTTTGAAGATGGAGTTGAAGATTATTGGAGTCGACAGCGAGTATATGAGCGTATAAATCAAGTGGACTTACCCGATGGGGCTGAGCCAGAGTTAGACCCTTTAACTTCTCCTACGGGTGAAATATATAGGTATATTATTGAAAGTGATCACCACTCTTTAAGAGAGTTAACAGATTTACAGAACTGGGTAATTATTCCTCGTATTAAAGAGGTCTCTGGAGTTGCAGATGTAAGTAATTTTGGGGGGATTACTACTCAGTATCAAATAGAAATTGATCCTGATAAATTAGAGCAATATAATTTATCCTTAAGTGAAGTCGTTGAGGCTGTTGAAAAAAATAATGCTAATGTAGGTGGAAGTATGTTAGACAGAGGGGATTTAAGTTATGTGGTTCGAGGAATTGGACAGATTGTTGATTTGGAAGACTTGGGGAAGGTTGTGGTTAGTTCAGAAAAAGGAGTACCTATTTTTTTAAATGATATTGGTTCTATAAAGTATGGAAATTTAGAGCGTAAGGGCGTTTTTGGCTATACGGACCGTAAAAGAGAATATCCTGAAAGTATTGAAGGAATTGTACTATTATTAAAACATGAAAACCCATCTGTCGTTCTACGAGAAATAAAAGAAACTGTTCGGGAGTTAAACGAAGAAACACTACCTGAGGGGGTCAATATCCATGCTTTTTTAGATCGAACCGACTTGGTTGAAACCACATTAAATACGGTGTCTCGTACCTTAATAGAGGGTATAGGGTTAGTTGTTTTAGTTTTAATCTTGTTTTTAGGCAATTGGCGAGGAGCTGTTTTAGTTGCAATAACGATCCCTATCTCTTTACTTATTGCTTTTATATTGATGCATTTAACTGATATTCCTGCTAATCTGCTTTCTTTAGGGGCCATAGACTTTGGTATTATTGTTGACGGAGCTATTGTTATGATGGAAAGTATTTTAAAGAAGAGAGAAAACCATCCTAATAAGTTGCTAAAGGAAGAAACTATTGCGGAACGTGTAGTACAAGTAGGTAAACCCATTCTGTTTGCAACTTTAATTATTATCATTGCTTATCTACCATTATTTGCTTTTGAAAGAGTCGAGAAAAAGCTATTTACACCAATGGCTTTTACTGTAAGTTATGCTTTAATAGGTGCTCTTTTTGTTGCACTACTTTTAATACCAGGATTAGGATATGCTTTGTATAGAAAACCACGTAAGATTTATCGAAATAAATGGTTGGAGTATTTGACTCAGCGTTATTCTAGGGTTATTGATAAATTAGTTCATCGTCGTAAAAGAGTTTTTATTGTAATAACTGTAATTTTTAGTAGTGCTATTGGATTGACTTATATTATTGGTAAAGATTTCCTACCTACTCTAGATGAAGGATCTATTTGGTTGCAGGTGGATTTGCCTCCAGGTATTACAATACAGAAAAGTAAGGAGCTATCAGACACTTTAAGAAAGCGAACGATGAAATATCCAGAAATTACTTATGTAGCTGTACAGGCAGGTCGTAATGATGATGGAACAGATCCTTTTACTCCTTCTCACTTTGAGGTTTCCGTAGGGATAAAACCATATAAAGAGTGGTCTCGAGGTAAAAGGAAAGAAGATTTAATTGAAGAGTTAGCTGCCGAATATGCGACTCTTCCAGGATTTACTGTTGGATTTAGTCAACCCATGATTGATGGGGTTATGGATAAAATATCTGGGGCTCATAGTGAGTTAGTGGTAAAAGTGTATGGAGAGGATTTTAAAGAAACACGTCGTATAGCAGAAGAGGTGTTGCAAGTACTGCAGACTATTGACGGTGCGGTGGATTTAGCTATAGATCAAGAACCTCCACTACCTCAACTTCAGGTTATTATGGATCGAGATGCTATTGCTCGTTATGGGTTAAATGTATCCGATGTAAATGAGTTAATTGAAGTAGCTATTGGAGGTAAAGCTATTGCACAAATTTATCAAGACGATAGAGTGTATGATATCACCTGTAAATATAAAGAAGAGGCAAGAAATACTCCGGAAAAAATAGCACGATTACTATTAACCACCTCTACAGGAACAAAAATACCTTTATCTCAAGTTGCACAAATCCGTATGAGTACGGGAGAAAGTACTATTACTAGAGAAATGAATCAACGCCATTTAACGGTGAAATTAAATCTTAGAGGGAGAGATTTATCTTCACTGTTAAATGAGGCACAAGGTAAAATTGAGCAGCAAATAAATTATGATCATGAAAAGTACCACATCAAATGGGGAGGACAATTTGAAAACCAAAATCGAGCTTATAGTCGTTTGAGTATTATTGTTCCTATGACATTAGCACTCATGTTTTTCTTACTCTATTTAACTTTTGGAAAATTTAGACAAGCAGGGGTTGTTTTAATTATTGTTCCTTTAGCATTATTTGGAGGGATGTTAGCGTTGAATATCAGAGGTATGACTTTAAATGTTTCTTCTGCCGTAGGTTTTATCGCTCTTTTTGGAGTAGCCATACAGAATGGAGTGTTAATGATATCACATATTAATGATTTAAGAGCTCATGGAACTCCTCTTTATGAAGCTGTTACTGATGGGGCAAGACATCGCTTTAGGCCTGTTTTAATGACTGCAACTGTAGCTATGTTGGGTTTACTTCCAGCATCAATGGCAACTGGTATTGGGTCGGATGTTCAACGTCCTTTAGCTACGGTGATAGTTTATGGATTAATGTTTTCAACAGTTGTTACTCTCTTTGCTCTTCCTACGGTTTATTATTGGGTAGAGGATAAGTTTGGAGAAAAAGAAAGGATATAAGAAAATGAGAAAGTATAAATATCTCGGGATAATAATAAGTGGTCTTTTTTATTTTTTAGGCTTGATGGCACAAAATAAAGCTGATACTTTGAATTATGTTCCTCTTACTTTTGAAATGTACTTACAAGAAGTAGCTGAAAGCAACTTACAACTATTAGCAGAGAAGAAGCAGATTAATTTAGCGGAAGCTGAAGTTATAGCAGCAAAGATATTGCCAGATCCTGAGCTGAGTTTTGAAGGAGCGAATGAAACTTACAGTTTGGAGTTGTCATATCCGTTAGATATAGGAAACAAAAGGAGAGCTAGAATACGTATGGCTCAAGGTGAAGTTGATAAAACACAACTAGAATGGGACTGTTTTTTTCAACATTTACGAGCCGAGGCTGCTTTTGCTTTTGTGGATGCACTTGTTGAGCGAGAATTACTTTTAGTAAAAGAAAGCTCTTTTCAGAATATGTATCAATTGAGTTTATCAGATAGTATTCGTTTTACATTAGGTGAGATTACAAAAAATGATGTTAGGCAATCTAAACTCGAATCGACTCTTTTACAGAATGAGCTTTATCAACAAGAGGCTGATCTTAAATCTGCTTTGGTTGTTCTTAATCAGTATATGGGTAAATCATCAGAGGATTTACATTATCCTTTAGGTAGTTGGGATTCTGTAAATGTAGATTATAAGCTATCGGAATTACTTTTTATTGCACTAGAACAACGTAAAGATCTAAAAAGCGTAGCAAAAAGCATGGAGTTAGCTCAACAAATGTTAAAGTTAATTCGTGCTGAAAGAAGATTAGATGTAGGTCTAATGATTGGTTATGAGCGAGACTGGAAGGGGCCTTTTCCGACTGGGAATTCCATAAAGGCAGGAGTTTCTATTCCTTTAAAGTTTTCTAATTTCAATAAAGGAAGCGTTAAGGCTAAGAGAATAGCTGTTGAGAGAAGTCAATATGATATAAAACAAGCTCAATTACAAGTGGAAGTGGAGGTTACACAAGGATATTATCAGTATGAAGCAGCTCAAAAAAGATTAAAGAAATATCAATCGGGTATGCTCGATGAATCTAAGAAAGTACTAGATGGTATTATTTATAAGTATCAGAGGGGTGATACCAGTATTCTAGAGGTTTTAATGGCTCAAAGGAGTTATAATGAGGTTCAAGAACATTATATTGGAGTAATGAAAGAGTATGGGTATGCATTAATTCAGTTGCAATTAATTTGTGGTATTTGGACTTTAAATTTTTAATTCACTAAAATAATATACATTTGTAAGATTAGGACAGAATAAAAGGTCCTATGCAATTCGTATTTTAGTCTAGGAGATATTAGCTCTGTCTATAGGCACAAACGTGTTCGATCTAGGGCCTTTAAAATAATAGCGAACTCCAAATTGGTGTTCGCTATTATTTTAAAGGAAAGTTTTAATTGTTGTGTAAAAACATAAAATACCATATACGAGAATGGATTAAAACATATAGCTAAAAGAAACCATCATGTTTCTGTTTTTAAGTCCTAAGTTTTTAGCTCTATTTTTAGCTTTCTCTGGTAGTTTATCTAGTGTATCGCTGTTTTTCCATGTTTTTAGTAGCCCCCAATCATAAGTCACTGCTAGTTGATATTTGTTCATGAATTCAAAGCCTGCTCTTATTCCTAGTCCCATATCGAAACGTTTTAATACTCCATCATCTCCAAAAATATCTTCAGAGTAAGAGTACTTTTCTTTACTTACAGGAGCATTAATATCCGCTTTCATCTTTCCGAAAAGTCCATAAGCTAAGTAGGGACCAAAATCTCCAAATACAGCAAGCTTATCAGATACACCTACCTTATACCCTAGATGTATAGGTGCTTCTAAGAAATAAGGATTAAGTTTGAACTCTCCTAGTGATTTATAGTTCTTTTTAGCTCCTTTTTGAGTTATTAATAGACCTGTATTGATGTATAATCCTTCAGTAACATTACTTAGGTTTATTTCTGCTTTTGGTCCGATATGAAATCCTGCCTTTGATTTTAAAACGGAGGATGAGTATTCACTAACATTAAGTCCTCCACTAATTCCCCAGTTGATACTTTGTGCTTGAATAGTCGTTACGCAAGCAATTACTGCGAATAAAAAAGTCGTTATTTTTTCATTGTTTTAGTTTTATGAGCTTATCTCCTAACAAAGCTCTGTTTGCATTTACTTTGTAGAGTGTTGGAGATAATTAATTTATTACTAATAAAAACACTCGGAATATTACAACAAGTTACAACTCATATTGTTTTGAAATTTTAGCAAAATATTGAAAATGCATTTCTTATATGTGAAAGTTTAACTTCTCTGTATTTATTAGATCTATATAGAGTAGAGGTTAAGAGTTATGGAATAAATGATTATGTTTGCGCGATTTTGATAAAACAATTATGGAAAACTACTACAATCCAAAAGAAACAACATTGAGTTTTTTGTCCTCTGTGAAGGCGAAAATAGAAATCCCTATAGCCCAGTTTAGTTTACTTGCTATATTAGGAGGGGCATTTATAGCGTTTGGCGGCTTATTGTCTATTATGGTGTCAGGAGGAATGCCAGGATTTGGGGCAAATAATCCAGGACTAGTACAATTTATAGCAGGTGCTTTATTTCCTGTTGGATTAATTATGGTTTCTATTACAGGAGCAGATTTGTTTACTAGTGATTGTGCTGTATTTACTTTAGCCACTCTTAAGAGAGAAGTAAATTATAAACTCTTTGTTAAATATCTTATTTTATCCTATGTGTTTAACTTTGTAGGAACACAAATAGTAGCTTTTTTATTAGCCTATCAAGTAGGTTTTATGCAAACAAATCCTTGGGCGGACTATTTTCATCTTTATGCTGAAAAGAAGGTGCATCAAGGTTTTTCTACTGTGTTTTTAAAAGGAATAGGAGCCAATTGGTTAGTTTGTTTAGGAATGTTTATGGGTTATTCGGCGAAAGACATTATCGGAAAATGTATTGGCATTTGGATTCCCGTAATGTTGTTTGTGACCTTAGGCTATGAGCATTCAATAGCTAATCTGTTTTTTATTCCAACTGCTATTTATACAGGTGCAGATATCGCTGTTTACGATTTTATATTAAAGAACTTACTTCCATCTACAATTGGAAATTTTATAGGAGGAGCTGTTTTTGTTGGAATGGCATATTGGTATCTTTATTTCTATTTAGAACTAAATAATATAATAAAAAGAGCTCTCGAGAAATTTCTCGAGAGCTCTTTTTATTGTTATACATGTAGTTGTCTAGTATAGAGACCCCTATATTACTCCCACTCAATTGTTGCTGGTGGTTTTGAACTGATATCAAAAGTAACACGATTGATTCCTTCAACTTTATTGATGATATCATTGGAAACTTGTTCCAAAAACTCATAAGGGAGTTTAGTCCAAGTTGCAGTCATAGCATCTACAGAGTTTACAGCACGAAGAGCCACAGCTCTTTCATAGGTGCGTTCATCATTAGATACTCCTACGGCTTGTACAGGAAGTAAGATGACACCTGCTTGCCAAACTTTATCATATAATCCCCAATCTCTTAGTCCTTGAATAAAAATATGATCAGCCTCTTGTAAGATCTGAACTTTTTCAGGAGTGATATCCCCTAAAATGCGAACACCTAAGCCTGGTCCAGGAAAAGGATGTCTTGATATAAGATGATCTTCCATACCCAATGCATGTCCGACTTTTCTAACTTCATCCTTGAAAAGTAAGCGTAAAGGTTCACAAAGCTTAAGATTCATTTTTTCTGGTAATCCACCCACATTATGATGGCTTTTAATCACTTTACCAGTTATGGATAAAGATTCAATTACATCAGGATAAATTGTTCCTTGCGCTAGCCATTTAACATTTTCAATTTTATGAGCCTCTTCATCGAAAACCTCAATAAAATTTCTACCTATAATCTTCCTTTTTTCCTCTGGATCTACTACGCCAGCTAAATCGGTGTAGAATTTTTCACTAGCATCTACACCAATAACATTCAGATTTAAGTTCTCATAGTCTATTAAGACATTCGAAAACTCATTTTTTCGTAAAAGACCATGATTAACAAAAACACAGATCAAGTTTTTGCCAATGGCTTTATTAAGCAATACTGCTGTAACAGAAGAATCAACACCTCCACTTAATGCTAGTACTACTTTATCATTACCCAACTCTTCTTTTAATTCAGCGATGGTATGCTCAATAAAAGATTCAGGAGACCAGGTTTGTTTACATCCACAAATATCAACTAAGAAGTTTTTTAATATTTGATTACTCTCTGAAAATTCAGGAGCAATAGGATCAAAACAAATTCCCCATACTTTGTTCTCTGCATCTTGATAAGCAACAGGAACCCCTTTGTATTCTGCTAGTGGGGTTAGGCTTGTAGGTAGCTCTTGAATTTTATCTGTTACATTTAAGGTGGTTTTTATTGAGCCTGTTAACCCGTTGAATAAAGCATTATTATTCTCTTCTAAAAGAATAGTACTCCTATCATCGTGTGTAGAAGGCACAACAATAGCTCCTTTTTCTTTTGCTAAAAGATTTGCTCCATACTCAATAGCAAGTACAGGATATTTCCCATAAAAGTTGGAAATATCAGTAGTAAAAGCTTGAGGGTCAGCTACCGATAAAGGAGAACCAGATAATATCACTCCTTTGATGGAAGCGTCGTTTTTAGGAAATTTGTTGTAAGCTACAATTTCACAATATACATCTAGTTCACGAATTCTTCGTCCCAGTAGTTGTGTGTCTGCTGCTCCGAAGTCTAGAATAAGAATTTTTTCTTGCACTGGTTTTATATGTTTTAAGATGTAAAAGTTATTTTTTCTCTTTTAAGAGATCTCTAATTTCAGATAATAATACCTCTTCTTTAGAAGGTTCTGGAGGAGTTGTAGGTTTTTCTGGCTCTTTGTGTTTAAACTTATTTATAAACTTCACAAAAAGGAAAATAGAGAAAGCAATGATTAAAAAGTCAAAAACATTTTGAAGAAAGTTGCCATAATTTAATGTTACAGCGGCAACAGTCTCAACTCCATCTTCTAAAATTGCAGGTTTTAAAACCCATTCTAAATCAGTAAACTTTACACCCCCAACTAATAGTCCAATAGGAGGCATTATAACATCCGATACAATAGAGGATACAATTTTACCAAAAGCACCTCCAATAATCACACCGACCGCCATGTCAACAACGTTACCGCGCATAGCGAAGTCTTTAAACTCTTTCAAAAATGTACTTTTACCCATAAGATTTTGTATATTAACTATCAAATAATATGCAAATATAAAATATTTCTGTATTTTTGCATTGCGTTTAGGATGTAAAGTATTTAAGTTTAAAACTTTATATTGAATAATATATTACAAAATCCTTAAAAAAATTAAACAAAATGATTAAAGTAGGTATTAATGGGTTTGGCCGTATCGGACGTTTTGTCTTCCGTGCAGCTCAAACAAGAGATGACATTCAAATTGTAGGTATTAACGACCTTTTACCAGTAGATTATTTAGCATACATGCTTAAATATGATACAATGCATGGCCAATTTGATGGAACTGTAGAAGTTGACGCTGAAAAAAACCAACTTATCGTTAATGGTAAACCAGTTCGCGTTTCTGCTGAAAAAGACCCAGCAAACTTGAAATGGGATGCTATTGATGCTGAATATGTAGTTGAATCAACAGGATTCTTCTTGACAAAAGAAAAAGCACAAGCTCACGTTGATGCTGGTGCTAAATATGTTGTTATGTCTGCACCCTCAAAAGACGATACTCCAATGTTCGTTTGTGGTGTGAATGAAAAAACTTATGCTGGACAACAATTTGTTTCTAATGCATCTTGTACTACGAACTGTTTAGCTCCTTTAGCTAAAGTGTTACACGATAAATTTGGTATTACTGATGGCTTAATGACTACTGTTCACGCAACAACTGCTACTCAAAAAACAGTTGATGGTCCTTCAATGAAAGATTGGAGAGGTGGTCGTGCTGCTTCTGGTAATATTATACCTTCATCAACAGGTGCTGCTAAAGCTGTAGGAAAAGTTATTCCTGCATTAAACGGAAAATTAACAGGTATGTCTATGCGTGTTCCTACTCTAGACGTTTCTGTTGTTGACTTAACAGTTAACCTAGCTAAACCAGCTGCTTACGAAGAAATTTGTAAAGTAATGAAAGAAGCTTCAGAAGGTGAATTAAAAGGTATCTTAGGTTATACCGAAGATGCTGTAGTTTCTTCTGATTTCATTGGTGATACTCGTACTTGTATCTTTGATGCAGAAGCTGGTATTGCTTTAACTGATACTTTCGTTAAAGTTGTTGCTTGGTATGATAATGAGATAGGTTATTCTAACAAAGTGTTAGACTTAATCGCTCATATGGCTGAATACAACAAATAATTCAAAACTGAATTAGTATTAAATATTGAAAAGAGGATGTGTTAATGCATCCTCTTTTTTTTATATACTATGTTAATTTGCTCTTTTAGATAAGGCTATCCCCTAAATTTTTCCCAATTTTGTGTTATTATAAAACAATCTAAGTCTAACAATGAAAATGCGTAAACTAGTATTCACTTTATTATTTTTTACTGTAATGAATATGCTACAAGCACAAAATCCTTTTTTTGAGAAGTATAATACACCACATGGTACGGTTCCTTTTCATTTGATTAAAAATGAGCACTTTGAACCTGCTGTGTCAGAAGGAATTCAACAACACCTAAAAGAAATAGATGCTTTAGTTACTAATCCTGAGGTTGCAAACTTTGAAAATACGATTTTAGCTTTAGAGCAATCTGGAAAACTTCTAGATCGAGTAATTACTGTTTTTGGTAATTTAAGAAGTGCTGAAACAAATGATGAATTACAGCAAATAGCTCAAAATATTATTCCTTTATTAAGCGATCATAGTAATAATATAAGTCTAAATGAAGGTTTATTTAAGCGTGTAAAAGCTGTTTATGAGAATAAAAGCACTTTGAATTTATCTAAAGAAGAAGAGAAGCTATTAGATGATACCTACGATAGTTTTGTTCGCCAAGGAGCTAATTTGCAAGGCGAAGCGAAGGAGAGGTATAGAGAGCTTTCTAAACAACTGAGTATCCTATCCATGCAATTTGGAGAGAATAACTTAAAAGAGATGAACGACTATCAGTTGGTGTTAACAAAAGAATCTCAACTTAAAGGTCTTCCAGAAAACATAATAGAGGCTGCTGCAGAGACAGCAAAAGAAAAGAATCTTGATGGATGGGTATTCACTCTTCATGCTCCAAGTTATCGCCCTTTTATGGAGTACTCTGATTGCAGACAGTTGCGTGAGAAGCTTTATAGAGCGTATAATACCTTGTGTACTCGTGATAATGAGTATAATAATGAAGGGATTGTTCGTGATATAGCTAACTTAAATATGGAATTAGCTCAATTGTTAGGCTATCCAAATTATGCAGCTTATCGTTTAGAAAAGAGAATGGCAGGTAATAGTGAAAATGTCTATCGTTTATTAAACGAATTGTTAGATGCTTATAAACCTGCAGCTCAGGACGAGGTTAATGAAGTTGAGCGATTAGCTCATGATGAACAAGGTACTGATTTTGTTTTGATGCCTTGGGATTGGAGTTACTATTCAAATAAGCTTAAAAATAAGAAATTTGATCTAAATGATGAGATGCTACGTCCATACTTTGAATTGAGTAATGTCAAAAAAGGTGTGTTTGGCTTAGCTACTAGATTATATGGCATAACATTTAAAGAAAATAGTGAGATTCCTGTTTATCACTCGGATGTAAATGCCTATGAGGTATATGACAAAGATGGTTCTTATTTAGCAGTTTTGTATACTGATTTTCATCCTCGTGAAGGAAAGAGGTCAGGTGCATGGATGAGTAGCTTTAAAGGACAGTGGATTGATCCAACAACAGGGGAGAATAGTCGCCCCCATATAACGTTAGTGATGAACTTCACTAAACCTACAGCTAATAAACCAGCATTATTGACTTTTGATGAAGTAAACACGTTTTTACATGAATTTGGTCATGCTTTACATGGGATTTTTGCCAATACTACTTTCGAGAGTTTAAGTGGGACAAGTGTTTATCGTGATTTTGTAGAATTACCCTCTCAGTTAATGGAAAATTTTGCAACAACTAAGGATTTCTTAAATACTTTTGCTACACATCATGAAACAGGAAAAGTTATTCCTGATGAATTGATTCAGAAAATCATTGATTCATCTAACTTTAATGTTGCTTATGGCTGTTTACGTCAATTAAGTTTTGGGCTTTTAGATATGGCTTGGTATACATTAGAAAAACCTTATAGAGGTTGTGTTAAGACATTTGAGAAAGAGGCCTGGTCTAAAACTCAATTATTACCCGAGTTAGAAGAAACTAGTATGAGTGTTCAATTCTCTCATATTTTTGCAGGAGGATATGCTGCTGGATATTATGGGTATAAATGGGCAGAGGTTTTAGATGCTGATGCGTTCTCTTTATTTAAGGAAAAAGGTATATTTAATCAGGATGTAGCGACTTCTTTTAGAGAAAACATATTATCAAAAGGAGGAACAGAGCATCCAATGGAGCTGTATAAGCGATTTAGAGGTCAAGAACCTACTATTGATGCTTTATTGATACGTAACGGAATAAAAAAATGAAGATAAAGAGTGCCACCTTATTGTTTTTGATATTGTGTGTATTTACGGCATGTAATAATTCGGATGATGTGATGGATATTCTCACGAATAAAACATGGAAGTTAAATACCATATTTTATCAAGGCAAGCTTGACTATAGCTATTGGATGGATGCTACAGGCAAGCTTGATAAAAATGCACTAGATGAGTCTGTTAAGAAAAAAGGAGAAAAGGGCTTTGTCGTTACTTTTGACGGAGCAAGAGTAGGAAGTGTTGTTTCAGGTACTTTTTCTGGACAAGGCTATAATTCTAAATTTAGAGGAAAGTGGTCCGCTGATGAAGATAATAGACGCATGGTAATTACAGAGTATCAAGTGGAAGGAAGTGATAGCGATGTTCTAGCAAAAGCTTTTATAAATGGAATGAAAAATGTGTTTTCTTATAGAGGGAACTCCGACACCAATAATCTGCATTTGAACTTTAAAGAAGGTGAATTAACAAAATATATGTCTTTTACTATATTAAGAGAATGAACGAGGAGAGAGAAAAACAAAGAGATTTAGACTCACGTTATATGCGCATGGCTATGATATGGGCTGAGAACTCCTATTGTATCCGCCGAAAAGTTGGAGCTTTAATCGTTAAGGATAAAATGATAATATCCGATGGTTATAATGGAACCCCTTCTGGTTTTGAGAATATATGTGAAGATGAGAACAATCGAACTAAACCATATGTTCTTCATGCAGAAGCTAATGCAATTACTAAAATTGCACGTTCTAACAATAGTAGTGATGGAGCAACGTTGTATGTTACCGCAGCACCTTGTATAGAGTGTTCAAAGCTGATTATTCAAGCTGGAATTACCCGATTAGTCTATGGAGAGAAGTATCGTTTAGATGATGGGGTAAAACTACTCGAACGTGCGGGTATTGAAGTTGTTTTTCTTGATGTGAAAACTGATTTTTAGGATATAACTATAATAGATTAGAAAGAAAATATGAAGTTTAATAGAGGCTATCGTTTAATTCCTATTATTATTGCTGTAAGTGTGGTTCTTGGTGTTTTTATTGGGAATTTTTATTCTAGACGTTCATCTGGAAAACAGAGGGGAGTTTTTAATACAAATTCAAATAAAATAAATGCTTTGTTGCGTATTGTTGAAGAGCAATATGTCGATACTATTGATATGAATACTATAGTAGAAGATGTTTTGCCAAATATATTGGCAGAGCTTGATCCTCACTCAATGTATATCCCAGCAAAAAATCTAGAGGCTGTTAACTCTGAGTTGGAGGCTAGTTTTAGTGGGATAGGGGTAGCTTTTACTATACAAAATGATACGATACATATAAATAGTGTAATTCAAGGAGGACCTTCAGAAAAAGTAGGTTTACTTCCAGGAGATAGAATTGTCACTGTGAATGATAGTCTTTTTGTTGGAGATAAGGTGGATAATGAAATCGCTATGAGTACGCTAAAAGGTCCTAAAGGAACTGAAGTAAAGGTGGGAGTAAAAAGGCGTTCAGAAGAGGAATTATTACATTTTAATATTGTTCGAGACGATATTCCACAGCAAACTATTAATGCTACTTACATGATTAATAATGACTGGGGATATATTCAAATTACAAAATTTGGACAAACAACTTATATTGAGCTTTTAAGTTCTATTGCTAAGTTAAACCATCAAAAAAGTAAAGGATTAATAATAGACTTGCGTGGGAATACAGGAGGGTTTATGGAACCTGCTATACGTGCTGCAAATGAGTTTTTAGAGCAAGGAAGGTTGATTGTTTATGCTGATGGAAGAAAGTTTCCTCGTATGGATGAATTTGCTGATGGAACAGGTAGTTGCCAACGAGTTCCTTTAGTTGTTCTTGTAGATGAAGGATCAGCTTCGGCTAGTGAGATTTTTGCAGGTGCTATTCAAGATAATGATCGGGGGTTTGTTGTGGGAAGAAGAACTTTTGGTAAAGGTTTAGTTCAACAGCCCATTGCCTTTAGCGATGGGTCAGGACTTCGCTTAACAGTAGCTCGTTATTATACGCCTGCAGGTAGAAGTATTCAACGCCCCTATGAGAGTGGAAAAAATATGGAGTATCAAATGGATATATTAAGCCGTTTTCAACACGGTGAGTTTTTCTCCAAAGACAGCATTAAGTTTGATGAGTCTCAGATTTTTTATACTACTAAAGGCCGTCCTGTTTATGGGGGTGGAGGAATTATGCCAGATTTCTTTATACCGCAAGATACGATAGGAGCTTCTTCTTATTTAACAGAAGTCTTAAAAAATGGATTAACCATTGAGTTTAGCTTTTTGTATTCTGATCAAAATAGAACCAAGCTATCTGAATTTAAAGACTTTCAAAGTTTAGCCACTTATTTGAAAAATCAACAAGTTCTGCAAAACTTTATAGCGTTTGCAGATGAAAAAGGAGTGCAGCGTAGAAATATATTAATACAGCGTTCATATAAATTGTTAGAAAAGAACCTATATGGTAATATAATCTATAATATTTTGGGTGTTGAAGAGTTTGTGAAATTCTTTAATCAAGATGATTCTGCTGTTAAAAAGGCTGTTTCTATTTTAGAGTCTGGCGATGCCTTTCCTCAAGCGGCAGAACTTTCTGATGAAGATAAATCTATAGATGATAATTCAAATGATGAGTCTAAAAAATCAGAAAAAAAAGCTGCGTAAAGAATTAACAGCGGAAAAGAAGAAGTTTTCTATTGATGAAAAACGAGATTTTTCCGAGGCTATTTGGTATAGTTTGGAGCTTATTCCTGATTTTCAAAAAAGTGAGGTTGTTCTACTCTATTATTCATTACCTGATGAGGTATATACCCATCAATTTATAGAGAAATGGAGTGATAAAAAAACGATTTTATTGCCCGTTGTGGTTCAAGAACAATTAGTCCTTCGTCCCTATGATAAGTCTAAGTTGGTTTCAGGCGTATTTGGTATTCAAGAGCCCGTTGGTGTAGACTTTACCGATTGGGACGCAATAGATTTAATTATAGTTCCTGCTTTGGGCTACGATAGACAGGGTAATCGAATAGGTCGTGGGGGAGGATATTACGATCGTTTACTTCCTCAACTAAAAGCTACTAAAATAGGCGTTTGTTTTCCTTTTCAATTGGTTGATAAAGTTCCTACAGAAGAGTTTGATAGTAAAGTGGACCGAGTTATTTATAGATAGATAAATCTTTATCTGTCAAAAAAAACTATAGAGAATGATATAAAGAAATAAAAATGGGATGGTTATTAGCCATCCCATTTTTTGTACTTTTCATTCATTAGTATCAATGAAAAAGTTTTTATTAGTTATTTTCAGGACGAAGTTTTCTTACCACTGCTCCTGTTTGCCACATTTCACTTTCACGTAACTCTTTTAATTCCTCATTTAGTTTTTCACGATAATCTTCTTGAGAGTTCGAATCAATAGAACGTTGAGCTTCTCTACCCGTTTTTACCTCCTCATAAAGTTTATCAAAAACAGGTTTAGTAGCATCATAGAAAGGGTCTTTCCAATCTAAAGCCCCTCTTTGTGCTGTAGTAGAGCAATTAGCATACATCCAATCCATTCCGTTTTCAGCAAATAAAGGCATCAACGATTGTGTTAGCTCTTCCACTGTTTCATTAAAGGCCTCAGAAGGAGAGTGACCGTTTTCACGAAGTGTGTCATATTGCGCTTGAAGAATACCTTGAATAGCTCCCATTAAAGTACCTCTTTCTCCCGTTAAATCTGAAAAAACCTCCTTTTCAAAAGTTGTTTCAAATAAATAGCCAGAACCAACACCAATACCTAAAGCAATAGCTCGATCCTTAGCTTTCCCAGTAGCATCTTGGAAGATGGCATAAGATGAATTTAATCCCCTTCCCTCTAAAAACATTCTACGAAGGGAGGTACCCGATCCTTTAGGTGCAACTAAAATAACATCCACATCAGCAGGAGGTACAATACCTGTACGGTCTTTATATGTAATACCAAATCCGTGAGAGAAGTAAAGTGCTTTGCCTTTTGTTAATTGATTTTTAACCGTAGGCCAAAGCTCTATTTGAGCAGCATCAGACAATAAGTATTCTATAATTGTTCCTCGTTTACAAGCTTCTTCAATTTCGAAAAGAGTTTCTCCAGGAACCCATCCGTCAGCAACTGCTTTGTCCCAGGTTTTTCCTTTACGTTGTCCAACAATTACGTTAAATCCATTATCTCTTAAATTTAAAGCTTGTCCAGGTCCTTGAACTCCATACCCAATGATAGCAATAGTTTCATCTTTTAATACTTCACGTGCTTTCTCTAGAGGGAATTCTTCGCGTGTAACTACATTTTCTGTTACCCCTCCAAAATTCATTTTTGCCATTTTTGTTTCTTTTTAAATTAAAGTTATTCTTTATATATAATACGAATTAAAAACCAAATTCTACTTGAAAATTACCTTTGATCTGCAAACGGTATCTTGATTATCTTTTTTAATTTCAATGTTGTAATGATTGTCTTCTATTTCATTTTGATAGAAAAACAATTGATCTCCATAGTAACTTTCTGCCACATATGCCATTTCAAAACGCTTTATACGTTTTGATTCATAAAGTGATTTTGGGAATAAATCCAAAATATGCTCTATGTAACGGATACTATTTACATGTCCATTAATGTCTATATCACAATATTTTGCCGTCAAGATTTCAGTCGGATTCGTTGCTTCTACTTTAATACGTGAGGGTTTATCAATAGGACACGATTTGTTAAGTATATAATTTTCTATTTCATCACCATGAAGTTCCAATAGGTTAGCAGGTTTTCGATCTTTCATATTAATCATAGCCCAAATTGATCGTGCATAACCCACCTCTTTTCCATTTTGGTTTAATATAACAAAATTACGATCAGTAAAGAGCTTATAAACGTTCTCTACCCAGGTTTGAATGGTGAATTTTTCATACTCTTTGGGCATTTCAAGTATTTCAATAGCTAAGCGAGATAACACCCAAGTGTAGTCCTCTTCATTTAATGAAGCAATACCAAATCCGCGATCAGCAGAATGAAAGCTAGCACAATTTAATAAGTGATTTCCTAACACTCCAAGCGTAAGTTCACCATTAAAGTCCACATGAAAGGGTTCGGCTAGCATTTCATAATTTCCAATTTTGTCAATTCTATTATTTTCCATTTTTATTTTTTAAATCTTCATATTGTTCTTTTCGGTAAGCCAAGTAATTATTTAATTTTTCCACAGGACTCTTTGTTATTGCAATGCGTCCTGATCGAACAAATTGGAGAATACCAATTTTGTCTAAATCATAATATAAGTTAGCTGTTTCTTCTGTAGTTCCTGCTTTTTGTATCACAGTATACGTATCATTAATTTCAATAATACGTGCATTGTGTTTACTAATAAGATTTTCAATAGAGTTGCTATCTACCAATTCCTGAGTTGGTATTTTATAAAGAGCTACTTCACGATAAAAAATCTCATTATCTGTGAAATAATCCGCTTGAAGAACATCTATTATCTTTTCAATTTGTTTGGTTACTTTTTTTATTGTAGCCTCATCACTGTAGGTTGTAATAGTATATTTATGTATTCCTTCAAGAGCCGAAGCCGAAACATTTAAACTTTCAATGTTAAGCTGACGGCGTGTGAATATTGTAGTGATTTGATTCAATACACCAGCAATATTTTCAGAGTGGACGGTAAGTGTATATAAAGTCTCTTTCATAGTTTAATCTCCTAATAACATATTATTAACGGTACTACCTGCGGGAGTCATCGGATAAATCATTCCCTCTTTAACAACAGATACATCTAAAAAGAAAGGACCCTCTGTTGAAAGCATTTCATGAATGGCTTGAGTTAACTCTTCTCGTTGAGTAACTTGTTTTGCAGGGATGTTATACGCATTAGCTATTGCTATAAAATCAGGATTACTCATGGGTGTAAAAGAGTATCTCTTTTCAAAAAAGAGTTCTTGCCATTGACGAACCATACCTAAAAAAGAGTTGTTTAATAAAATGATCTTAACTGGAATTCTATTTTCCATAATAACCCCAAATTCTTGTATGCTCATTTGTAAGCCTCCATCACCTAAAAAGAGACAAACTGTTCTATCGGGTGCACCCACTTTAGCACCAATAGCAGCAGGTAAACCAAATCCCATAGTGCCTAGCCCACCAGATGTTACAATGCTTCTTTTTTTACTGAACTTAAAATACCTGGCCGATGCCATTTGATTTTGACCCACATCAGTAACCAATATCGCTTGATGATTTGTTGCTGCAGAAACAGCGTTGACTACTTCACCCATTGATAAATCCCTAGTTGTTGGATTTAACTCTTTATCAATGACAGATTTTTTTTCAATCGCTTCATACTCTTCAAAGCTAGTAATCCATTGTTCTCTATTCGTATTGGTCTTTAGTAGGTCCGTTATAACAGGTAGACTCTCCTTACAGTCACCAAGAACAGCTACGTCAACTTCTACATTTTTATTTATTTCAGCTGGGTCAATATCAAAATGAATCACCTTCGCTTGTTTGGCATATGTTTTCAAATCCCCTGTAACCCGATCGTCAAAACGCATACCAATAGCAATTAATAAATCACATTCATTTGTTTTAACATTGGGTGCTAAATTACCATGCATACCCAACATTCCTTTGTTTAAAGGATGACTAGAAGGCATAGCCGATAATCCCAATAAGGTAGCTCCAAATGGTATCTGAGCTTTTTCAATGAATTGAAGGAGTTCTTGGTGAGCATTGCCTAATTCAACACCTTGTCCAACTAATGCAAAAGGCTGTTTTGATTCATTTATAAGTTGGGCTGCTTTTTTAATAGCTTGAGGATCAAGTTGTGGACTCGGTTCGTAACTTCTAATAAAGTTAACCTGATAAGGTGCATAGTCAAATTGTTCTATTTGTGCATCTTTAGCAAAATCTAAGATCACAGGACCAGGACGTCCGCTACGTGCAATGTAAAAAGCCCTGGCTACAGCCCAAGGAATATCTTCAGCTTTTCGAATTTGATAGCTCCATTTTGTTATAGGCTGAGAAACACTGACAAGATCGATTTCTTGAAATGCATCTGTTCCTAGTGCAGAAGATGCTACTTGTCCTGCTATAACTACCATTGGAGTACTATCTAACATAGCGTCTCCAATACCAGTAAGCGTATTGGTAGCTCCTGGACCACTAGTAACAATACAAACCCCAACCTTTCCAGAAACACGAGCATATCCTTCCGCAGCATGAGCTGCACCTTGTTCATGTCTCATTAGAATATGATGAATATCTTTTTGATTGTATAAGCTGTCATAAACAGGCATAATAGCTCCACCTGGGTATCCAAATACAGTGTCTACTCCTTGATGTACCAAAGACTTTATAAGGGCTTCTGAACCTGTTATTTTTTGTTTTTCCATTGTTCTATCTTATTCATCAAAAATGAAATTACTCTGTAAATACATTAGTCTATGATGCGTACAGCACCTTTGTCTGCTGAGCTTACCCTGCTAGCATACGCCTTTAGACTTTTTGAAATGTGTCGCTCTCTAGTTTTAGGATGTAATGGACGTTGATTTAATTCTTCGTCAGAAACAAGAACGTTTATTTTTCGAGCTGGGATATCTATTTCTATAGTGTCACCTGTTTGTACTTTACCAATGTTCCCTCCTGCTGCAGCTTCGGGTGATACATGACCAATACTTAGCCCAGAGGTTCCACCGCTAAATCTACCATCTGTAATTAGTGCACACTGTTTGCCTAAGTGCTTAGACTTTAAATAGGAAGTAGGATATAACATTTCTTGCATACCAGGCCCCCCTTTAGGCCCCTCGTAGATAATAATAACAACATCCCCTTTTTCTATTTCATTGTTTAATATTGCATCACATGCAGCTTCTTGGGAATCGTAAACTTTAGCTTTTCCTTTGAATTTTAATATCTTTTCATCTACTCCTGCTGTTTTTACAACGCATCCATCTAACGCTATATTTCCCTTTAGAACAGCTAAACCTCCATCCTTACTATAGGCATTTTCAATACTTCGAATACAACCTT
>Ga0172377_10000578_pt1 | contig 34843 bp, 36 predicted proteins | sample Pumphouse3metaG_FD_119749 | JGI IMG/M metagenome (GOLD analysis project Ga0172377, IMG submission 119749) | Leachate microbial communities from a municipal landfill in Southern Ontario, Canada - Pumphouse #3 metaG | ecosystem: Engineered > Solid waste > Landfill > Unclassified | place: Canada... | reverse complement strand
TTGTGGATTTTGTGTATCATTTCCTCTTGTTTCTATAAAATTCATAATATTCCTTATTTATTGTTGTAAAAATTGTGTTCCTATACCTTCGCTTGTAAAAAGCTCCAATAAAATAGAGTGTTCTACTCTACCATCTATAATATGAGCTTTTTGTACACCATGTTGTACTGCATCCAAACAAGCATCTACCTTTGGTATCATACCACCTGCTATGGTCCCATCTGCTTTTAGTTTATCAACATCTTCTTGGTTTAATGAAGCAATTAGTTTTTTATCTTGATCAAGTACACCTACAGTATCTGTTAGAAATAGAACTTTTTTTGCTTGTAGGGCAATAGCTATTTTACTTGCTGCTATATCAGCGTTGATATTAAATCCTAAATGATTTGCTATAGAGCTATCAGCAATAGGAGCTATTACGGGAACAAACTTTTCACCTATTAGTTTATGTAAAACATCAGCTTTTATATGTGTGATACTTCCAGTATATCCAAATTTACCATCATCTTTTGCTACTGCTTTTATAAAGCTTGAATCTTTACCACTTATACCTATGGCTTTTGCCCCGTGATGATTTAAAAGTGAAGTGATGTTTTTGTTGATTTCACCACTTAAAACCATCTCCACTATCTTCATAGCATCAGCATTTGTAACCCTATGTCCATCAATAAACTCTGATTTTATATCTAGTTTATTTAAAAGTTCATTTATCTTAGGTCCTCCACCATGAACAATAACGGGTTTTATCCCCACTAAAGAAAGCAGTACTATATCTTGGGCAAACTTATCTCTAAGCTCTGGTGTAAGCTGTGCAGCTCCACCATATTTGATAACTATTGTCTCACCACTAAACTCTTTGATATATGGCAAAGCAGCAAGGATAGTCCTTACTTGTAGAGATTTTTTCTTCATTAGACAAACTCCATTTTCAAATATCTTATTATACTAAAAGTCTAATAAATTTTCACTCAAAACTATCGTTAAAACTCCAAAGTTCCATCTATTGCAAAATTTGCTTTAGAATCAAGCTCCGCATGGCTTAAAACAGCAACATCAAGTCCAAATTTTTCAAAAATCTCAGAGATTCTTTTTCTAAGAAGAGGATCAACAACCATAACTACTTTTGAAATTCCTGTAGCTTCTACACTTTGTACTAACTCTTTTGTTTTAGTAACAAGGCTATTTATCTCTCCTATACTAAGAAGCAACTGCGTTACACCGTGTTGCTCTTTTAGTTTAGTGATAAACTGTTGCTCTAGCTCTGGTTTTATGGTAAGAATATGCAAAATCCCATCACTATTTTTAAACTTTTCTGTTATTAGTCTAAAAAGCTTAGCTCTAACATGCTCTACTAAAACATCAGGGACTCTAGTATATTCAGATATATCTGCAACTGCTTCAACAATAGTTAGCATATCTATTATTGGTATTTTTTCATGTAGTAGCTCTTTACATACTTTTAGGAGTGTTCCATAGCTAGTTACTTTCATAGCCTCTTCTATAACTACAGGGAAATCCTCTTTTAGCTTATCTACAAGATCTACAATATCTTGTCTAGTAATAATATCCTCAGCATATTTTTTGATAAACTCACTAATATGTGTTGATATAATAGTAGCAGCATCAACAACAGTATATCCCTTCATAAGAGCATCTTCTTTATATTCAGGATTGATCCAAATAGCATCAAGTCCAAAAACAGGCTCTTTTACTCTTTTGCCCTCTAGTTTTTGGCTACCTATTCCACCCATAGCCAAAAGCTTATCAACTTCAACATTGCCCTTTGCTATAGGGATTCTTTTAAGATATAAAGAGTATTGATTGTACTCCAAGTTTGGATCATCAGAGATTTTGATTTGAGGGATAATAAATCCTAGCTCAGCTGCAATAGTTTTTCTAATACCTCTTATTTTATCTAAAAGCTCATTATCCCCTTGAAGCAGTTTTAAAAGCCTAATACCAAGTTTAAGCTCCAAAATATCCATCTTCATAATGCTCTCAATAACTTCAGCATCATTTGGTTTTGTTGCTTTTAGTTTTTGTTCTTTTAGCTCTTCTACACTAGTTGTAGAGATTTTTTTCTTTTGTATACTTTGTGGTGAAGTTTGAAAAAATCTTGTTATTGCATTATCTTGTTTTTGCTCTATCATATAGATAGTATATCCTGTAAAACTAAGGATTGCTCCCATCATAAAGAGTATCCCTGTAGGAAAGCCTGGTAAAAGTCCAAATAAAATAAGCCCAATTCCAACTAAAATCAAAGATTTACTATCTTTTACAAGTTGGGCAATTGATTGGTTTGCAAATCTCTCTTCATCCATATTGGATCTAGTGATAATAATAGCCGTTGCAGTTGATAGCACTAGTGCAGGAAGTTGTGCAACTAAACCATCACCTATAGTTAAAATAGTATAAATCTCTCCACTTTGAGCTACTGTTAGGTCGTGTTGAAATATCCCTATTAAAAGTCCACCTATTACATTGACTAGTGTTATAATAATACCAGCAACCGCATCACCCTTTACAAACTTACTAGACCCATCCATAGCCCCATAAAAGTTTGCTTCAGAGATAAGCTCTTTTCTTCTTTGTTGAGCCTCCTTATCATCTATAAATCCAGCATTTAAATCAGCATCTATAGCCATTTGTTTACCAGGCATAGAATCAAGTGTAAATCTAGCAGTTACCTCAGCAACCCTAGTAGCACCTTTGGTTATAACCATAAAGTTAATAAGTACCAATATTACAAAAACTATAATACCAATAACCAAATTCCCACCAACAACAAAATCCCCAAAAGCGGCAATTATACTACTAACTGCTTCTGGACCGTTATGTCCTTCACTTAAAATAGATCTAGTTGTGGCTATATTTAATGCAAGTCTAAAAAGTGCCAAAATCAAAATAAGTGTTGGAAAAGTCGTAAGATCCGATGGTTTTTGGATATAAAGTGAAATAAGTAAAATAAGTAAAGATAGGGATAATGATATTGCTAGGAAAAAATCCAGTGCCGCTTGTGGCAATGGAACTATAATAATAGTTAATATTGCCACAAAAAGTGCGACTGTGATTAAGTCTTTTGAAAATATCCTTTGCAACATCATTAAGTTTTATTTTACCTCTATCTAATAAACTTAATCAAAGACAAATCATTTACTTTAGAGATAGTTGTATATAAAGCTGAATATGTCATCTCTAAAGCTTTCATCTCCATAGCTACCTTGCCTAGATCTGCTCCTGCTGTTTCTTGGTAAAGAATATTATAGTGAGTTAGTTGTGTATTTATATGCTCCAAAGATTGGTTAAAAATACTATTTCTAGCTCCTAGTTTAGCATGTGCCACATTGGATGCATCATATGCACTTTTGATACTATCAAGCTTAGATCTTACTATCTCATCTTGATCTACTGATGATGTGATTTTTGTTCCATCCATCTCATATCCATTGAGTGCTGCTATAATTACACTCATATCATCAAATATATTTCTTTTTGCTTCTAGCAATAAACCACTTTGAGAAAGTGTTTGTGTGCTATATGTTCCATCTGGATTTTGTGTAAGAGTTAAAGTATCGCTAGTAATATCACCATTCATATCATATTTAACCAAAAGATTATTAACACTATCTAGTTTCCACTCCAAACCACTACCATCTATTACTCTATCTGATGGATCAAAGTTTAACTTATCTCCTTTGATAGCACTATCAGTAGTATAAAACATTATATCAAATCCAGTTACACCTCTATCTCTATAGCTATTTGGTGCAACTGCTATTTGTCTAAGTAAGCCATCCCCATTGTATGTAACCTTACCATAATCTGGGTCTCCTATATTATCAAATCCACTAGATTTTTGAAATGGTCTTATTGTAGTATCTGATCCACTAAAAAGATACTCCCCATCAACTGTTTCATTTAAAACCATAAAGATATTTTCTCTAAAACCTTCTAATGCCTTAGCTATAGCACTCTTTGCACTCATATCCATACCAGCATTTAAAGACTTTAAGATCTCTGATTGAAATGAAGCTAATTCATTTTTAATCTGATCTACAGATATATCTGAGACATTATTATATGCTGCTGTTTTTTCTACTTGGCTCTTTAGTCCATCATATGTTCTTATTCTATCGTTTATATGAAGCTCTTTTGAGTATAGTACACTATCATCACTACCTCTATCTAGCAACTTTCCTGTTGCCATTTGGTAATTAACTTTTTTATACTCTTCATTTAGGTTATTTAACCTAAACATCATTTGATCTGATAAATTTATCATGATACCACCTCTTTCAAAAGATTTACTATCGTATCGAAATCATATTTTTGCTCTTGTGCTTGAGATAAAAAAGCTGTAACTTTATCTTTTCTTGCCAAAGCTTCATCAAGCTCTTTATCTGTTCCACTTTTGTAAGCACCTACTCGGATTAACACTTCATTTTCTTTTATAAGAGATAATACCTTTTTTAACTTTAAAAAGCAATTATAATGCTCTTTTAATACAACTTTATCCATAACTCTTGAAGCTGATTGCAAAATATCAATAGGAGGATAGATTCCACTTTGTGTTAGCTCTCTTGTAAGGACTATATGTCCATCTAGTATAGATCTACTTTGATCTGCTATTGGATCGTTCATATCATCACCATCAACTAGTACAGTAAAAAATGCCGTAATAGATCCTAGTTTATTATTTCCAGCTCGTTCCATAAGTTGAGGCAAAAGTGCAAAAACAGAGGGTGGGTAGCCTCTACTTACTGGTGGCTCACCCGTACTAAGCCCTATTTCTCTTTGAGCCATAGCAAATCTTGTAACACTATCCATAATAAGCAGTACATCATGCCCTTGATCTCTAAAAAACTCAGCAACCGCCATAGCTGTAAAAGCTCCATATTTTCTCATCAAAGCAGACTCATCACTAGTTGCAGCAATAATAACAGTATTTTCTAGATTACCACCTAAGTTATACTGTATAAACTCTGGTATTTCTCTACCTCTTTCACCAATAAGAGCAACTACCTTGATCTGAGCTTCACAACCCTTTACTATCATACCCATTAGGGTTGATTTTCCAACCCCACTCCCAGCAAAAATACCTACTTTTTGCCCTTTGCCACTTGTAAGCATTGAGTCTATGGCTTTTACACCTGTAGCAAAAACTTTATTGATAACTCCTCGCTCAAGCGGAGGAATACTAGGCTTATTTAGTGAAGATGTATAAGGTACATCTTGAACCTTTCCACCATTATCTATAGGCTCACCTAGGGCATTTAGTACTCTTCCTAAAAGCCCATAGCCACAGTTGATAGCAAGTCCTTCTTTTTGTAAAAAGACTCTATCATTTATCCTAAAACCATCTATAAAAGAAAAAGGAACTATTTTAAAGTTTTCTCCTTCTATAGCTGTTATCATCCCCAAAACCTTATATAGATTTTGTTCTGATTCTATCCTTACTGTATCACCAACGGCTACATCTATACCATTTGCTATAATAGTAGTTGCCGTTATATTTTTGATCCTTCCAAAAGGAATAACTAAATTTGTACTATCAATAGAGTTTATAAACTTTTCTAAATCTACCATTATAACCTTCTACACATCTGCTGATAGAGATTATTCTCTAAGCCTTCAACTTCTATACATTTATCTACATACTCTTTCATAAGATCAAAGTTAAGCATATTTTTATAGATTTTTGCTTTTTCATAATAGATTTTAACTAAATCTTCATTTTTGATTAGTCTGCTTTTTTGCACTCCCTCATCAAGGAATAAAAGAGCTTTATTATACTCTTTTTTATCAAACTCATTTTTAGATAGCTCCATCTCTACAAAAGGAGAGTATATCATAGCATTAAAGCTCTCTTGTTTTTGATAGAGTTCATTTAACACTTCAAGAGCCTTTTTATTTTGTTTTTGTTTTAAAAGATAAAAATAGTATCTATAATAAAAGTCCAAAATCATAGGATTTTTTTCATTATACTCTATTAGATCTGGTGTTTTTTGAGCATTTGCAAAAAATCTATCTAATAAAAACTTATCATCTTTTTGACTTAAAATCAAAAACTTATATAAAAACTCCTCTTTATTTATAGTTGGATTATTTACCATTTCTACTTTTAGGCTAAGATTATAAGCCTCATCTAACAATCCTAGATTGATAGCGGCTTGTTCTAAAGAAAAGTAGATTTTAGCATCTCTAGAGCTATTATAACTCTCTTTTGCTAGATAAAAAAGCTTCTCATTTGGATAATCAACCATACATCTAAAAAACCCATCTGCTCTTTTTTCATCTTCTATGATTTTATAAAAAGTCTCATCGTTGATATAATTAACAACTTTCAATATATCTTTACATCTATTTTGTTCTATATAATCACTCACCATACTAAGCATAACTATATTATATAACTCATCTATATTATTATAAGCAAATTTTTTCATAATAGAATCTGGTATTTTATCGTAGATTTTTTTTGCTTTTAAAATACTATCATAATCTTTTATTTGTGTTAGATTAATAAGCTCTTGAACCAAAACTTTTTGCTCTATTGCAAAAGATTCTGGATATCTTTCCACCAAAATCATAGGTTCAAGCTTACCCTCTCTCATCAAAATCTCATCTATATAGATTTTGGAGTTTTTGGCATATCTTCCATCTCTATAGCTATTATATAGCTCTTCAAAAAGAGTTTTTGCTTTTTGTAAATACTCTTTATTTAAATAATACATATCCATATATGAAACTGCTAAGCGGTATTTAAACTCCTCTAGCAAAAAAGGACTACTAGTATGCTTTATTAACTCTTCTAGTACTTTTGCAGCAGCTTCTGGCATATTATGCTCTTGCATTTTTTTAACTTTTTCCATAGCTTCATAACTATTATTTATATAAAAGCTTATATTATTATTTATAACTTGCATAATCAAATCATATGCTTTATTCTCTTCTTCATTTAATAAAAACACATCAAATAGCTCTTGAGCTACAACAGTAGCAACATCTAAATCATCTGTTTTAGTTAAAATATCATATAACATTCTAGTACTTTTTTTATACTCTTTTTTATATGTAAAAAGTTTTGATTGATATATTGTACCATATGCTTGAATAAGTGGATCATCAAAGCTTTTTGATAACATTTTTGCAAAATATTCAGCCTCATCTAGTTTATTGATTTTTAAAAACATATCTATCAATAGCATATAAGCCCTTGGTAAATCATCTTCATGTATAATAGATGAATTAATAGCCTTCTCTAGAGCATTTGATCCATCTATGGAGTATCTTTTTGCCTCTTTTTTAAGCATTATTTCACTTTTTAGCAAAATAATAGGAGAGTTTAAAATATCTATTTTATTTGAATTTTCCATCTCTATAATCTTATCTAGGGCTAAATCAATATTTCCTTCTTTAAAGATAGTAGAAATAGCTTTTAGATGCTCATATCCATCTAAGATTGCTTTTTGTTCAGAAAAAGAGATTTGATGTCCATCTATACCTATATAACTATATGTAAAATCTTTTTCTGCATACAAATAAAATATAGTACAAAATAGTACAAAAATTATTTTCATTTTTTACCTTTTTTTAACTCATAAACATAACTAAAAATCTCAGCCATTGCCTTATAAAACTCTTCTGGGATCTCTTTATCAACCTCTACTTGATCATATATAGCTCTTGCTAAAGATGGATTTTCTATTATAGGAATATCATTATCCATAGCAATCTCTTTGATCCGTAAAGCTAAGAAGTCTATCCCTTTTGCTACTACCATAGGAGCTGCATTTTTTTGATTGTCATATTGTAAAGCTATTGCATAATGTGTTGGATTGGTTATAACAACATCTGCATCAGGAACATTTGACATCATCCTCCTCATAGCCATCTTCATCTGGATACCTCTAATCCTTGATTTTACTTGAGGATCCCCTTCCATATTTTTATACTCATCTTTAATCTCTTGTTTACTCATTCTTAAAGATTTCATATAATAAAAGTGAGTAAAATAATAGTCAATTATAGCAAAAATTATAATAATAAGCAAAATTGTAGATAAAAAAAAGATTAAAAGAGTATGAATGTCATCTAAAGTATCACTTAATCCTTTGTCCATCATATGTAAAATATCTTCACCATATATCATAAATAGTACTACCATAACGATAAATATTATAGTTAATTTTATAGTAAGCTTTAGTGCTTCAAGGAGTTTTTTTAGTGAAAATATATTTTTTATACCACTTATGGGATTAAGTTGTTCAAATTTTAGCTTTATAGGTACTGCTACCCACCCAAATTGAACAAGATTTGCTACTATAGCAAACAAAAGTATAGTAAGAAGCAAAGGAGCTAATGCAAAAATGACTGATTCATAAATATGTCCTATTATCTTTATATAAACCAAAGAATTTAGCTCTTTTCCTATAAAAGAGTAGGTATAAAACATTATTCGTTGTATCTCTTTTAGTAAAAAATCAGAAAAAAAGAGTAAAAAAAGCGTTCCAAAAAAGAGTATCGTAGCCCCTGTTACTTCCATAGATTTAGGAACATTACCCTCACCTTTAGCATCGTCAAGTTTTTTGGAGGTAGGTTCTTCTGTTTTTTCTTCTTCATCAGCCATATTAAATCCTAGTTCTTAATAACTAAACATATCTATAAAATAGTTTCTAAAAGCTTCCATAACCATATCCAAAGCAAACATCATAAACAAAAAGATCAATGCAAACTTTAACTGAAAAGTGATAACAAAAGGTGAAAAAGCAGGCATTGACTTTGTACCATATCCATAATAAACATCTAGCACAAAAGCTATAAAAAAGAGTGGAAAGGCAAAAGAAAAAGAAAAAGCAAACATCCTTTTTATCTCTACTATAGCTATACCTATACCATCAACACTATATAAGTTAAAAGTTCCTAGTTCTACCATATTAAAACTACTACTTAACATAACTATTGTTGTTTCATACATACCTGAATTAAAAAAAAACAATATAGCTACTATATATAAAAATCTACTTACAATGCTTTCTTGTGTTCCACTAGCTGGATCAAACATATTTGCCATAGATAGTGCTGTAGCATAGGCCACAAAATCCCCTATTATCCTAATAGCAGCAAATAGTACTGTAAAAAACATAGAACCTATAAGACCAAGAGTAATCTCTCCTATAATGCCATCTATAAAACTTATTTGATCAATCTCATAATTGATTTTTACCATAGGAAATAAAAACAAAGACAAAAAAAGTGCAAAAGAGACTCTAATATTTGCACTTACACTATTATGCCCAAAAATAGGCATAAATGCAACAAATGCTAACACCCTAGCAAAAAGCATCATAAAGTTATATAAAACCACCTCATCAAATAAAGATATTAACTCCTGCATAAAAGTTTATCTTTATTTAGAAATAAGTTGCACTATACTTGGCTTCTTTTTGTGTTTGTATAAGCTCACTAGAAGAGATAAACTCATCATCTTTTTCTTTTTCTTTATTTTCTTGACTATTTTGTTTATTTTCTTGTGAGCTTTGATTTTGTCCATCTGGATCTAGCTTAAACTCAAGTTCAAAGTTACTACTATTTTCAAAGCTTCTTTGTAGAGCATTTCTTAACTCTTGTTGATTTGAAACCATTGCTTCATGTGTTGAGGCTTGTGATAGATTCATACTAATATTTAGGCTATTATCTATTCTTTGAGATCTTATCAAAATAGCTATAGTCCCTAGATTTGCTGGATTTAAAGAGATCCTAAAAGCAGTCATTGGTGGCTTATAGTTTGTATACATAGCCCTTGCTACATCAGACATCATAGAACTAAGTCTTTGTTTTGCTCCTATTATTTTACTTTGAATCTGCTCTACTTCAAGATCACTTACTTGTATCTCTACAACCTTTTGTATAGTTGTTTCATTATATTCATTTTTGACTTGATTTGTATTATTTATCTTATTATCAAGATTATCAAATATAAGTTCATTTTTAATATCAAATCTCTTATTATCATAGCTTTTTTCTATTGCTGCTCTAGCTATACTTATATCACTTTGTTTTAAACTCTCTTTTTTGATATCTATATTAGATTCTAACATATCATCACTACTTAAATCTTCAACACTTTCTAAATTTAACCCCAACATATCTGCACTTTTTTGAAGATCACCCACACTACTAGCATTTAGAGCTATCTCTTTTGCATTAAAGGCATTAGAAATAGCAGCCAATGAGATATTTTTAGAAACTGAACTTTTATATATACTTTCTAATAGCTCACTTTTTGCACTACTATCTAAATCTTTGATTTTTACCAAAATTTTTTCATCTACAAACATCTCTTTTGTAAACTCTTTTAAGGTACTATTTTGCTCTTTTGAAACTGTTTTTAAAGACTCTTGTAATAACTTATCCAATAAACTAATATCTTTTTCTACTTTAGACTCTATTTTACTGTTTGTGTTTATCTCACTTGTAGTTATATCTTCTGTTTTTACAACTTCTTGTGATAGCAAAAGTTCTTGTGGTACAGCTATATTTGATAAGTTTTGTCTATTTGTTATAGCCTCTACTTTGGCTAAATCTTTACTATCTTGAGCTGTTTTCTCACTACTATCTATATTGATAGTTATATTATTTATATTTTTATCTATAGTACTATCTAGACTCTTTTTTTGCTCTAGGGTATCTTGATCTTGTACCAAAAGTGGCTCTTTTTCTATATTGCTTTGATCTTTTGTAGTTACGCTCTTTATAGTGCTTTTTTCTATTTTATTACTCTCTTCTAAAGAGCTATCTTTTATTATCTCTACACCACTTAATTCTTTTGGTTTTTGTCCTTGATGATTAATCTCTTCTTTGATTTTAGGTAGTGCCTCTTTTATAAGCTTGTCTAATAGACTTATATCCTCTTTATCTTTTATAGGTAGTTCATTATTTTTACCAATGCTCTCTTTTTTATCTATCTCTATTGGCTTTATAGAAACATTTTCTTGAAGATCTTTTTTATCACTATTTTTACTTTGTTTAGCTTCAACTATCTCTTCTTTTTGAACTTGCTCTTTTTTGGGTAACTCTTCTTTTATATTATCTTGCTCTAAGCTTGGTATTATAGTTTTTAAATCAACACTATTTTTACTTGTTTTATCTATATCAACTTTACTCTCTTTATCTTGTTTTAGATTATTTACCTGTTTTAAAATCTCTAAAGATGAGTTTGTTGATACTTTTGGCTCTTTTTCTTCTTTTGTAGGTATTTGCTCATTTTGTACAATAGTTTTTGTATCTATAGCCTTATTTTCAGATTCTTTTATAAGAGTTTGAGTGTTTTTGTTTTCTTGGATGTTTTTTTGCTCTAGTTTGATAGGTTTTTCTTTTATAAGCCCCTCTTTAAACACCTCTTCAAGTCCAACTTCACTTTCAAAACTATTTGCTAAATTAGTAGATGTGTCTGGTTGTTGTGATATATTTTTTAACATATCATCAAACAAAGAACTACCCTCTTTTTGAGTTTTTGACTCACCTACTTTTTGTTTACTTGTATTTAACAGTGTATCAAATAAAGATAGCTCTTGTGTCATCTCTTATCCTTTTATTGTTTTAGGATCTCTAATGTTTTATTATCCATATTTTTATGTGTTTGAAATGCTGCGATATTTGATTCATAAGTTCTAAGTGCTTCTATTAAATCAGTCATTTCTACAACAGGGTTAATATTTGGATATGCAACATAACCCTTTTCATTTGCATCAGGATGACTTGGTTCATACCTCATCACAGGATTATCCAAAGACTCCGTTATGGTTTTTACTCCCACCCCTCTTAGAGTAGTTTGTTCTATATTATTATGGTTTTTTATAGCATTACTTCTTTCTTTTTCATGCATTAAAAGCTCTTCAAAAACAATATTTTGCTTTTTATATGGTCCACCACCTATGGTAGAGGTTGTTTGAGCATTTGCTAAGTTTGCACTTACTATATTGATTCTTTCTCTTTGAGCATTCATACCGCTTGTTGAGATATTGTATCCATCAAAAAAACCCATAATAGACTCCTTTTATTAGATTTGCATCTTAGTTATTTCTCTAAGAGAGTTAATTGCTTTATTTTTCACTTCTAAAGCAAGTTTCAAGCTAAGCTCAGCTTCTTCTATCCTTTGAACTGCTTCTTGGAGGTTTTTGGCACTTCCATTTGCAATAGATTGCATAGCATCATATCCTTGAACTTGTGTTTCATTAACCTCTAGCAAAGCTTTTTTCAGCATATTGTCAAAACTTCTATTTTGAACATCTGCTATACCTTGAGTTGGTTTTGCTATTTGATTTAAACTTAAATTATTTGATAAACTATCTATTCCTATCATCTCTTAGCTCCTTTTGTCTGCTTTTGTGAATCACTTTCTGCCTCTTTCATAACCAAATCAGCCAACATCTGCTCTATTTCAGATGCTTTTGAATAATACTCCATTTCGGCCTTTTTATTTTCAAGGCTAAAAAGCAATATTATCATTGATAACATCAAATAAGCTATTCCTTTTAGGGCTATTGTAATAACTATCATCCATACTAACATTTCCATAGGCGAATAATGATCAGCATTTAATACAAAAAATATTAAAGAAGCGAAAAACCCAACAGCTACATATAGCCGTAATATCCCGCTTCCAATAACGCTTTGAGAAAATCTCTCAATAATCATATCGCCATCATCCTTAAACTCTTTTTACCTAATATTTATTAATAAATTATCTACAATAACTTTAAGCTCCATTGAGTATAAATCATACTCAAACTCTCTTACAAAGAGTTTTCTAAGCCTACCTGTTGTTGCAATATTTTGTGACATAGAAACATTCCCTAGATATTTTACCATAAAATTACTATTAAGTCTATTTTTTTGTGCAAGATTTTTCATAGACTCCGTAATACTCATACCTACTTGATAACTTCTAGTGTGATTAAATGCCAAAAATAACCTATCTTTTGTTGTACTTAACATCTTCATTAAAGCATATACATCAGTCAAAGCACTAGGATCAGTAGATGTAATAGCCAAAATATTTTGGCTAACTTCTAAAAACTCTTTTACATATTCGTTTAATCCTGCTCCTGTATCTATAATCAATATATCAAACTTATTTAAAGCTACAAGCTCTTTTACTAGCTTAGTAAAAACAAAACTACTAGTTTGAGAAGAGTACTCATATCCACTCTTACCTGCTATTAGACTTATATTTTTATATGGAGTTGGCAATATAATCTCTTCAAGAGTATCTACTTTGGCATCTATATAATCAAAAAAAGTAAGTTCAGGCTTCATATCAAACAATACATGCATATTAGCCAAGCCTATATCAGCATCTAAAATAGCCACTTTATATCCAAGTTCTGCTAGTAAATAAGAGATATTTGCACTAAATGTTGATTTACCAACGCCACCCTTACCAGATGTGATAGTTAAAATCTTTGTTTTTGACTCTTTTGTACCTTTTTTAGCTAAATCAATAAGATTTTTTGCTTGAGATGAAATATTACTAAACATCTCTACCTCGCTGGAATCTCTTGGTTTAAAAAGCAAGAGATAAGATAGTTTGCATCTGCTGGTATTAGATCATCTGGTACATTTTGTCCTACACTAAAATATGTTACAGATTTTTTGGTTTTATGTGCAAAAGAGATAAGATTTCCAAAACTTCTAGTCTCATCTAGCTTTGTAAATGTTAGATAACTAATACCTAACTTTGAGTAGTTTTTATAGATATCTTGTAAATCACTTTGTTTAATATTTGCTGGTAAAACAAGGTTTTTTTCTATAGAGATATCTTCTAAATGGCTTTGATATTCATTGATTAGATCAATCTTATCTACATCATATTGACTACTTCCTGCTGTATCTATAAAGATATAATTACAATCTTTTAGCCTTATAATAGCCTCTATTAGCTCTTCTGGTTTTTTAACCACCTCTAAAGGAAGCCTCATAATAGTAGTATAAGCTCGAAGTTGCTCAATAGCTCCAACTCTAAAAGAATCAAGTGTAATAATACCAACTTTATAATCCATATCCATCTTATATGCACATCTTGCTGCTAGTTTTGCTATGGTAGTTGTTTTTCCTACCCCTGTTGGACCTACAAACATTACTATCTTTCTTTGGTTTTTACGTAAAGGAACTTCATGCTTTATAGGGATTATTCTTCTTAGTACAAGTTTAAAAAAATCTTTTATTTTTGCTGGATTTGTTTTAAGTGCTGGGGGAAGTTGCTGAATAGTCTTTTTCATAATAGTATAAGTCATCTCACTATCAAACTCATTTGCTTCAAAAAGATTATATATATCTACAAACTCTATAGGAATAACTAGATCATAAAGTTGGCTTTTAGGACTCCACAAAGACTTTTGGACATTTAAAATAGTCTCTTGCATCTTTAAAATTTCACTTTTAAAATCATAAAATTGTGCTATTAGTTCTGTGTGAGCTATATCTTCTGTTTGAGTTTTTTTAACCATTTTTTGTTTTGATATTTTTTGGTGTTTTTCAAACTCCTCTTCTAAAGCAACCACAACTTCATACATATCTTTACCATTACTCTTTTTATCTGCTATTTTTTTGGTTGATATTACTATAGCATCCTCACCGCACTCTTTTTGTGCATTTCTAAGTGCTTGAGTTGGAGTTTGTCCTAAAAATGAGAGCATATTCATTGTCCACCTCTCCCATCTTTAAATATTTTTTGTACACTTCCATCATGTTTTTTGATAGTGATATACTCATCAGTTTCATGTATTACCTCACCATCTGTTCTTATCTCCAAAGCTCCAAAGTTAAATATAATCTCTTTTTTTTCATACTCTTTTAGATCTTTTGTACAGATCATACTTCCTTCTTTTATATACTTTGATGCAAAATACTCTTTTTTATCTAGTAAGTTTAGATCAAAAACCTCACAATTTCTTGGTATTTGTGTAGAATTTATCTCTTTTATAATAAAATGCTCTTTTGTAACTATCTCTTTATAGCCTATATTTTGTTTGGCAAAACCTACTTTAACACCATATAGTTGTGTTAAACATAGAGCAAATATTATTAGATATTTCATTAAGCCTTTACCTCTATTACACTACTTCCATATTGAGTAATTATCTCATCAACTATCTCTTTATACATCTTTCTCACAGGCTCTACTATAGATCCTAATCTTGCATTTAACATATATAGTTTTTTAAGCTCTTCTTCTAGGGTATCCACACTATTTCTATATTGATTGACATCTTTGCCTTGTTGCAAAGCCTCTAAAAGAGCATGGTTAAGGTCTTCTTTTTTAGATGCTAGAACGTGCATTTTTTCTAGTTTTATCTCATTTCTATCTAGTAGTTTTTCATGTCTAGCACTTTTGATATCTTCCATATCTTCCAATATATGCTCTTGTAACTCTATCGTTTTTGTTATCATCTCTTGAATTAAATTTAAAACCATTATCTACCCTTTTATGATTTATTTACTGTTGGATTGTTTTCTATTAAAAACCTAAAGAGCATATCGCTTATTCCTAGAGTTCCACCTGTTGTTTTTGACATAGTCTCACTATACATACCTTTTATAATATCACTTCCTGCACCCTCTCCACCAATAGAAGATGATTTAAGTGAGATATCAAGAAGTTGTTGCATAAAAAACGACTCAAACTCATCACAAGCCTCTTTTAGTTGCTTTGCTTCATCTGTTTTTGGAACTTCTATATCTTTTATTGTTGATATACTATTTATATAACTCATAACTTACTCCAATCTATCAAAAAAGTTCTCTTTTGAAAAAACATCAAGTTGCTCTTTATCTGAGAAAAACCTTATCTCTACTCTTCTATTTTCACTAGCTACATCACTTTTTGGTTTATATGAAGCATAAGCCGATACTTTAAGCATAGCTGGGTCTATTTTATTTTTAATAAGCTCTTTTGCAACTGATATAGCCCTAAGAGCTGAAATATCCCAATTATCTCTAGGTATTTGTTCACTTTTATATCTACTTCTATCAGTATGCCCTATTATTTCCATCATAAAAGTATTTGGCATAGTTCTTATAATCCTTGCTAGTTTAGCTACAAAGACTTTAGAGTGTGTATATCGTAGTTCATATTCATCATCATCAAAAAAGATATTTGTAGGTATATCCAAAACAAACTCATTTTTACCTTGGATTAACTCTACTTCAAGATTATTATCCATAATATCTACCTCTTGTGCTGAATAGTTTACCTCATCAACAATCTCTTCCATCTTCATAATCAACTGAAGTATCTCATTGTTTTCAGCCTCTTCTTCTGTTTGTACATCACTCACTTGTTTTGCTTCAGATAAAGCACTATTTTGCTCATCTATACTAGTAGTATAATCCAAAAAACCCATTGCTTTTTTCATAATGGTAAAATACTCTTCTACTTTTTGTTTATCCATAACCGCCATAGAAAGCAAAAGAATAAAAAACACTAGCAATAAAGACATCATATCTCCAAACTGCACCAACCATCCTGGTAAACATTTTGGACACTCTGGGCATTTGGACTTAGCCATATCTATTTATCCTCTAAAACTATTACAGAATTTAGTGACATCTTAATATTACCTATAGATTCATCTGATGATATCATAACTGCTCCCATAATAATAACATCACATGCTGTTGCTTCAACGCTATGTTTTTGTGCAAGTTTGCTTTCAAAAATACCAGAAATAAGATTTCCTATCAAAGCTCCATATAGAGTTGTAATCAAAGCAACAGCCATAGCAGGACCAACAGATGAAGGATCACTTAAGTTTGCAAGCATAGCTACAAGCCCAACCAAAGTACCAATCATACCCATAGAACCAGCTGTTCCACCAAGACTAGAGAGCATATTATGAATAACTACATGTCTTTTTTCCATATGTTCCATCTTAGTTTCAAGCAAAGATTGTATAAGCTCTGGTTTTGTTCCATCTATTATAAGTGAAAAAGCCTCTTTAAAAAAAGGATTTTTCTCCATCAAAACCTTCTCTTCAACACTCATAACACCATGTTTTTTCATCTCTGTAGCATAATAGACTATCTTCTCTATAAGTTCAGGCATAGGTTCTACTTGATTTTCTTTAAATGCTACTCTTAAAGCACTTCCCAATCTTTTGAGATCTTTAGCCTCAAATTGCCCCACTATAATCATAGCCGAACCACCAAAAACAATAAAAACAGATGGTATATCTATATATATACCAAGATTCACTCCACCAAAAAGTAAAGCTATAAAAAATATAACCCAAGCACCTACCAAACCAATTACGGTTGTTTTATCCATATACTATACCAACCCCAATTTTTTTAATCTACTCTTTTCATCACCTATATATTTAACCTTAAGTCCAAACTTACCCTCTACTACTACAGCCTCACCTTCTCCTACTTTTACACCATTGACCAAAATATCCAAAGGTTCATTTACCATCTGTTCAAGCTCTATTATCTCTCCAACATCCCATCTTAGGATATCTTTTAATAACAACACTTTAGTTCCTAATCTAACACTAAGTTTAAGTTTAATATCAAATAATAGTTTTAGATTACTTATAGAGTGTTCATCCAAATATGTATGAGCATTATTAGCTCCATTTTTTACTGTAGGTTGTACCATCTCTTGAGCCTTATTTATAGCTACACTTTTTTGTTCATCTACGCTTATCTCACCTCTTATTTGAGCAATATAAGGTTTGATTATCTCATCAAAGCTAATAAAAATAAAAAGTTCCTCATCATCAAGATCTAAAACTATTTTATATATATTTGGGTAACTCTTTATTTTATCGCCATTTTCTATACTAACACTACTAACTTCAGTTTTAACCTTGCCCAAATCATCAAAATCTTGAGCATTAATGGATGTTGCCATGCTACCACATATATTGGAGATTATCTCTTTTATAGCATCGCTTATCTCATCATCTAAGCTCTTCTTTAGCTCTCCCATACCACCAAGCATCAGATACTCAAACTTAGCTCCTGTAGTACTAGGAATAAAAAAGCTCCACGTAGAAGAGATATTTTTAAACTCAAACTTAGCTTCAACTAAAACAGAGCTTTCTATAGCACCATCATCAAATTTGGCAATATCTTTTATTGCTACCTTTTTAGCAAGTAGTTGCTCTATAGTATTACTTAACTCATTTTTTAATATATTACTTAAATCAGAAGCCAAAACCTTTATCCTTTATATTTATCTTAAGTTAGTCTATAGGCTTTATTAAAGCAGCTTTCAACTTCATCATATCATTTGTTAGATATTCGCTAAATTATACCACATTAAAGATAAAAAGTAAAATTCTTATTTGAGTTAATTAGTAGTTTTTAAGATATTCTTCAAATCCGCTTAATTCTATATCTATTAATGGATCATTAAAAGCTTGTTTAAAGTATTGACTTATAGAAGATAGTTTTAGTTCATTGATAAGCAAAACACCTGTTAAATAATCAGCATTTGGATCTTTTAGAAGACTTTTGATTAAAGATATATTTAAAATAGCCTCATTTGGCATACTTGCTTGTAAATAAGCTGCAACCAATAGATAAAATGTATATTTATCTTCTAAATCATATGTATATTGTATCTTTTCCAAAATATCAATAGCCTCTTTAGGATCACCTAAATAGATCTCTTTTATAGCCTTTGTTCTTAGATATGTAGGATTTTTATTATCATAAATATCAAAATTTGCATGTGCTAACATACCTATACTTTTAAGAGCATCTATATAAAACTCTGTTATAATAAGTGGACCTTGTAAAAAGTTATTATTATATTGTATTGGAAATCTATCTTGAAGTCTTGAGATATATTGAAACTCATTTTCTCCATCTTTTTGTTTAAGCATACTCAATATATAGACAACTGGATCTTTGCTATGTTCATCAAGTAATCTACTATTTTGAGGAATACTCTTCTCTTTTTGCATAAGATCTAAAAACTCCATAGATTTAGCAAAAATAGAGTCATAATAAATTCCCTCTTTATTCTCTAGTTCTACTTGTGCAGATTGTCTAATCCCAAGCTTATAGACCATTTGTCCAAAATAGTTATATAATCCATCGTTTTTTAATATATTTGATTCTATATATTTTTTTTCACTTATCTCTTTATTGATTCTCTTAGCACTAAGTAGTGTCATAGAAGCAAAAAGCTTATTCCCAGGGTTTAACATATATGCTTTTGAAAAATATTTATAAGCATTATGAAAATCAAAAATTTGAGCATAAGCTAAACCTAGATTATATAGTTCATATGATTTTGAGTTTGTTTTTACTAGTTGAGATAGCTTATATACTCTAATTATAGGATCTTCTTTGATATATTTTAAAAGTTCATTATTATACTTTAGCATATTTCCAAGTCTATTTAAACTTGTACTATTTTTGGCTATAAATCCCTTTGCAGTATCAAAAATAATCTCTTGTGTATCACTAAAGATATAAGGGGCAAAATAGAAAATAAAATCACTATTTCTATCTTCATCAAAATATTGTAGTTTTTGCAAATACTCTTTATTTGTCAATTTTTGTTTATTAACTACCAAATAAAAAGGAAACTCATAATTTGCTCTAAATCTTGCTCTATCTTGCTCTAAATGGCTTAGATTATCATTGAGTCTGCTTATTTTACCTGTTTTGAGATTTGAATATATTTTAAACCACAATATTTTTTCTTTTAACTCTGGATTTAGAGTCTTTAAATCAGCTCTATCAAGGTAAATATCAGCTTGTTCAAAATCTCCTACTTTAAGATAGAGTAAAGCCTTTTTAAACTCATTTTCATAAGATATACTATTTTGAACCTCTAAAGCTTTTTCATACTGTTTTAAAATAATCAAAGTATCTACTAAAAGAGTTTTTGTTTGTTCATCAACTGTTTGTACTTTTTTAACTGTACTCATAATAGAGTCTAAATATTTATCATCATCACCTATTTGATATAGATAGTAACAAGCACTCATATAAGCATAAGATTCATCATAAATATTTTCTGGATTTTGATATATTTTTTCAAAATAGAGTTTTGCATTATCATACTCTTGTAAGTTATAATAAGCAATTGCTATATTTAAATAAGAAGGTACCTCTATAAAAGAGATAGTTTTTTCAAAAGCCTCAATAGCTTCAATATATTTCTTATCTTTCATTAAAGCTACTGCTTTATTGAACTCTATATTTAGCTCTATTTTACTTTGTGATTCTTTTAGGTTTTTATATTCAAACAATATCTCTGGTTGTGATTTGATTATATTTATGGGTGCTGAGTGCAGATACAAACAAGAAAAAGCACAAATAAGTAGTTTTTTCATCTTAGACCATTGTATTTACCTGAGCATATAACTCATCTATTCTATTTTGTAAGCTTGTAATTTTATGTTTTAACTCTGTATTTTCCAAAGTTAAGTTTTGTAGATCATCTCTTGCTGTTTGTAGGTTAAACTGTGTCTCTTCCAAGCTCCTAACAGAGCCTTTTATTTGTCTTTCACTTCTAGTAATCAAATCTTGAAGTTTTTTATTTTGCTCTTGTAGTAGCTCTTTTTCTTCATTGACTTTCTTGTACAAAGAGACATATACATTTTTACTAGCAAAAAAGTAGAGTGCCAAAACACCAAGAACTATCACAAGAACAAAATTTTCCAATAAAAACTCCAAAATAGCGTACTGGTATATTGATAATAGTAGCTAAAGCCTATATCAATATACCAATAACAAATATCTAACTATCGTTTAAGATTAATCAATGTATTCAAAAGCTCATCACTTGTTGTGATTGATTTAGCATTTGCTTCAAACGCCCTTTGAAAAACCATTAAGTTTACCAAAGATTCACTTAAATCTGCCGTTGATAGCTCTAGGGTTTTACCCTCTATTTTTGCTGTTTTATCATTGTTTATATTAAAAACTGGTTCACCTGATTCACTTGATTTGGCTACTAGATTGTCTCCAACTGGTATCAAACCTCTTTCATTACTAAATACCGCAATAGCTACTTGCCCTATAGCAAACTCTGCTCCATCTTGTTTCATAGTTATAAGCCCTGTACTATCTACGTTAAACTCTCCAAAAGCACTATCAGAGATATTTAGTGTATCTAGTCTAAGTTGCAAAGATCCTTTTGAAGCTGCTTGATCTATAGTATTTACTACTTGTATAAACTCTGCTCCTGCACCATCTCTACCACTATATTCTGGACTTTTTTCTTTATATCCTATATCACTTGGGACTGCTGTTGAAGTAGTTTTTTCAAATGTTCCACTAAATTTAACATCAAAGTTACTCTCTAGAGTTTTAATAACCAAGTTTCCATTGATATTGTATGCTTTTACATAATCTTGTAAATCTCCACTTCCCCCACTATCTTTGTTGATAGCATCAACTATATCATCTATACTTGCACCAGTAGCTGGAAGGTTGATAGTAAGTGGAACCCGAGGCGACGCTGTATCTGGAATATCTATATTTTTTTGTGCATCTTTATCATAGATTTTGATTTCATATGTAAAAACCGCCCCATCAAGCTCCCCTAGCTCTTGAGGAGTATATACATCTTGTTGTTTACCAACTATAGCTTTTTCTAAAGCTAACATAGATGATTGTAAAGCACCAAGTCCTGCACCTGTTATAGGTGGAACTCTAATATCTGTAACTCCTTGAGTTATAATACCATCTGTTATCATACCTGTTTCAGATACAGTAAACTGTTGCCCTGGGATCATAGATTCTATTCTTAAAATACCTTGTGGTATCCCAATTGCACTTCCAGGTGTAGTAGTTAGATTTCCTGTTCCTACTGTTTGTGTTAAAGTAAACGCCGCCCCTGGGTTTTTTGATGTTATAACTAAGTCATTTGTAACTGGATCTATATTGGCAACTACTTGATTAGCTAAAGTCATATCTGAATTTATAGCTATCATTAAAGCATTTGAATCTCCAGCTAATGTTCCTGTACTAGGTATAGTAACACTCTTAGCTCCAAGTGCACTAGCTATATTTAATGTTACATTAGTCCCTAGTGCTGTTGTTGAACTAAAAGTATCTACTTGTTTTGTCCCAGCTTCTGTTGTTGCATTGAATGTTCCTGCTTGAGCTGTATAAGCTTTAAACCCAGGGATTGCTGAGATTTTATCTGCAAACTTTTGCATAGTAGTATTATAATCTGTATCCCAACTTTGAGAGATCTTATTACCATTGATATATACATATACTTGATCACCCTCTTTTGAAATAGCTCCATTTGTACCAACATCTGGTAAATCTATAGTACTTACTTGAGCCATAGAAGTAGCTGATGCTCCATCTGGGTTTTCTTTAAGCTTTTGTAGCCAATTTGTATAATCTTTGATTAAAGCTTCCACATCAGAAATTTTAGCTGATTTTGTTTTTAACCCATATCCTGTAAAAACAGTTTGGTTATCTGCTTTTGCTGTCTGGGTATAATCTGTAGATTTTGCTGTAAAAGTCTCTACATACGTAGAGTGCTTTATAATTTGAGAAGATAAAAGTTTATTATATTCATTGGTAAAGATACTAATATTTGGATTTGATGAGATTACATCAACATTTTGATCTATTGGACTCATTGCCCATCCTTGGACTTTGTTTCCAGCAGCATCTTGCAAGGTTCCATCTTCACCCATACGGAAGTTTCCAGCTCTAGTAAAGTATGTCTCACTTGTTCCACTACTTCTAGTATCACTTACAGTAAAAAAACCCTGCCCACTAAGAGCCATATCGAAGTTTACCCCTGTAACTTTTAGATTTCCTTGAGTATATAGCTTTTCTGCATCTAAGATCTTTGAACCTTTTCCTATTTTGTCTTGATACATTTGATCAGCAAAAGAGATTCTTGATGCTTTATATCCTATTGTATTTACATTTGCTATGTTGTGCGATTCATTATCTATTGATTTTTGGTGTGAAGCAAGTCCTGAAATACCTGTCCATAATGCGCCTATCATGTTAAATCCTTTGTATAGTTATTAGTTATCTGTTATTTGCTATTAGTTATAAAACTAAACCTTCTAACTACCATAACTTATATGAACATAAGATGCCCATAATTTAACTCTTTTTTAAGAGCTAAACTATAAACATTTAGTAATGGAATTGATAATCTTAACAATTACCAATATACCAATTACTAATATACTACTTACTTCTTAAGCTGAATAGCTATATTTAAAAACTCATCACTAGTAGTAATAGCCTTAGAGTTTGCCTCAAATGCTCTTTGAAAAACCATTAAGTTTACTAAACTATCTCCTAGTTCTGCATTACTCATCTCTAAAACACCGCTATTTATAATATTTAGCTTATCTGCATATACAGGCTCACCACTCTTTGCTGTTTTGGCATAGAGATTGTCTCCTAAGTGGTTTAATCCATTTAGATTGTTAAAATAGACTGTTGTTAGCTTACCTATTACAAAAGAGTGATCTCCTTGTCTCATCATAATCACACCATTTACCACTTCAGGTGTACCAAATCCGTTATCACTTAAATTTAGATTATTAAGATTTAGTTGTACCTTATCTACAGCCAATGTATCTGCTTTTGATAGATCTAGGATACTTTCTATTCTTAAAAACTCTGCTCCAGCATTTTGTATAGCATCTTTTAGAGCATTTTCTACTGCTTTAAGGGCTACTTCACCACTTCCTTTTTGAGCTGAGTCTTCATAAATATTATATTCACTGTTATTGATTTTTGCTCCAAAAACCTTAAACTCCTCCCCAGGGACCAAAGAGTTAATAGTAAGTTTACCGCTATTATCAACACTAGCACTTAAACCTTTGATAGATGAGATTTGATCTGCAAATTTTTTCATTGTAGTTTGTGGATCTGTATCAAATGATTGTCTAATAGTATAAGCTCCTATTTGTATCCATATATTATCCTCACTACTTGTAAGCTTGGTAGCATAATCACTAAAAGAAACAGTGTTTCTTTGGTTAGTTGGATCTTCATTATTTATAGGGATCAAAGAGATACCCTCTTCTTGTCCATTGATCATAATAGTTACATTATCTATTTTTTCGCCATTAATCAAAGAGTCTATTTTCAAAAGCCCTTGTGTATCAAAATATGCTTTTACCCTACCTGAATCGTTGATATGCTCTAAAAACTCATTTAATGTTGTTTGTGCATCACCTACAAATGGTTGTGTAGTTATCTCTCCATTGATTGATATCTCTATAGTATCAGTTGGATCAACTAGTTTTGATTTCATATCATCTATATCTATTCCATCTACCTTTACACTATCTAGATTATTTTTACCATTTATTATCTGACTAAGTTCGGAGTTTAGCTCTGATAATCTTTGTCTATAGATAGTAGCAATATATTCAATATCATTTATTTTTGCACTAGCACTTTTATAACCATCTCCACTTTGCATTGGATCATCTGATACTGCTGTTTGTAAATAGTTTGTTGCTCTAGCATTGTATGTTTTAACCTCATCATTTTCTATAATAGTTTGTGAAGCTAAATACTTATCAAACATAGATGAAAACTGTGTATAGTTTGCACTTGTACTATTGATATCATATGTATTTGTAACTACTCCCATTACATTAAAGCCATTTGCTGTTTGAAGTGTTCCATCAAGCCCCATACGAAAATCTCCAGCTCTTGAATAGACTGTTTCATTTTTGTCATTTTGAACTACAAAAAAGCCTTTTCCATCTATTGCAATATCATATGGATTTCCTGTAGCTTTGATACTTCCTTGAGCAAAGCTTTTTTCTACTGCTGATATAGTAGAACCTTTACCACCAGCATTTTTTTGATACATCATATCAGCAAAAGAGACACTATCAGCTTTAAATCCCACTGTATTAACATTGGAAATATTATTTGACTCAACATCAAGTGCTTTTTGAAAAGAGTTAAGTCCAGCAATACCGTTGTATAATGCTCCTATCATAATATAGCCTTTATAGTTTTGTTATTCTTGTTATATTGTTGAAGTTTACATACTCTTGTTCTGATGAGATAATAAACTCTCCATTATCACTATCATAGCCAAGTACTCTACCAACACTTAGCATAATATCCCCATCTACAGACTCAATAGAGTTTACATAAAACTCTTTTATCATACCATTTTCACCAAACTCACCATTTTCTACTATATGCCCTATTAAGTTAGCAGATTGTGCTAAGGCTCCTTGAGCAAAAGAGTGTTGCAAAGCCTTCATAGTCTCTATAGTTTGTAAGTTTGTCTCTATAGCACTCATTTGCATTTGTGATTGAAGCATACTTTGAGTATCCATTGGTTTAGTTGGATCTTGCATTTGAAGCTCTGTTAGCATTAACTTTAAAAAATCATTGTTTGTAAGCTTATCATTTGCTACTGAAGATGTATATGAGTTACCATATCTATCTGTATTGGATTGAACTTGAACACTATCTATTGCCATATTAACTCCTTAATTAGTGAATTGCTGATAACAAATCGTTATACTCTTCAATTTTCAACATTCTGATATCTCTTACACAAGCTGTAAGTTGTGGTATCTCTTTGGCCAATTTTTGAACTGTTGTAACACAAGTAACTGCATTTATCTTATCATTACCAAAATAAACACTCCCCTGTTTCCATTCAAAGTTATTAGCAACCATAAACTTCTTAATTCTTGTATAAATTTCATTTGAGATATTCGTATCTTCAAACTGCTCTTTAATACAATTTGTATCTATATCAAAAGTTACTGCATACATTCTAGCCCCTTAATTAAGTCCTTCTTCAAAGAAATATCTAACTACATTGTCCGAATCCATAGCATCTTGGACTCTAACTGCTAGTTTTTCATCCATTACTATGATATCGCCTGTGCCTACTATTCTTTTATTGACATAGATATCACCACCAGCTCCAGCAAGTTTATCTAGTGCTACGATATCCCCTTCACTCAAACTCAAAAACTCTTTCACACTAATATGGCAACTTCCAAGCATAACATCAACTACTATTTCAGTATCAACCAAAACATCATAATCTCTATCGCTTATTTCCATATCTATATCCAAAAAGTTTTATTTTGATAAATTATATCACAATCCTATTAAGAATGCAAATTAAAAAAACAATTATAGAAAAAAATTTAAAATATTTATAAAGATTGGCTTAGATAAAAATAAAAAGTTTGTAGATTTTATCTATATAATAGTATCAAGAGCCTCTACCATAGAGTTTACTTTAGCTTCAATATTTCCATCAAAATTACCCAAATCACTTGCTATTACTACACCACCAGCAGTGACATTTGGATCTTCATTTAGCAATATAAAAGGCTCTAGTTGAAGTTCACTTTTAAGTACTACATAATCTTTTGGATTAAGATGTATAGTTACTTTTGAAGCTGTTTTAATCTTGGATAAAATATTGTTTATTGTCTCTTTTGCTATTTTTGATGAGTTTTCACCTACTTCTATAGAGATTATTTTTTTAGCTATTGATATAGATGTTTTTAAAAGCTTAGATTCCAAAGCAAATGCAGCTTGTTCAAAAAATGAGGCATATTGTTTTAGTTCTTTTATGGCATTGACTACTTGCTTATCTAACTCTTTAGAGCCTACTCCATTTGATTCTATATTTTCAAGCTTTTGTTTGATATTAACAAGCTCTTGCATAATCTCTTTTATATCTCCACCTTGTTGATTAAGTATATGTGCTTCGAACTGTGGTTGTAGTGTTTTAGTAGGTAATACTCGTTCAAAATTTGGCTCTTCTTGTGATGTTGTAGTATTATTAACAAATGATCCTAGCATATATGGTAAAACTTGTTCATCTTTTTGTTTTACTATTTTTGCTCCTGTTGTTACGTTGTTAATAGTCATTATACTTCCATTCCTCTATCTATAACACCCTCTTCTATCATCTTTTGAGCAATATCTAGCATCTTTCTTTGAGCTGCTTCTATATCTTTGATTTTAACTTTTATTAACATTTCAGACTCTTCTAAAAATCTATCTTTTGCTCTTTGACTCATAGCTGATGTTATCTTATCTATATCATCTTCTGTTGCATTTTTCATAGCAACAGCAACATCAGACATATCTACATTTTGTAAGATTTTTTGTAGATATTCTACATCAAGGTTGATTAGATCTTCAAAAACAAACATATTTTCTTTTATTTTTTGAGACAAAGAACTATCAACACCCTCTATATTTTTGAGTATATCTTGAGCTTTTGGCCCCATACGGTTAAGCATATCAGCTACAACTTTTACTCCACCAACATCAACTATAGATGATAAAAGTGATTCTAATTTCTTTTCTAAAACCACTGACATAGTTCTTACAACATCTGGTGAAACATCTTTTATAGTAGCCATTTGCATGGTTACCTTTACTTTAGTCTCTTCATCTAAAGAGCTTAGTACCTCAGCAGCATTGGTAGGCTCCATATGTGACAAAATCACCGCCATAGTTTGAGGTGACTCATCTTTAATAAAGTCTGCTAATTGCTTTGGATTGATGGCATTAAGGTATGTAAAAGATTGAGATGCCATATGCATCTTAGATAATTTTGCCATAATCTTCTCAGCCTCTTCTTTGCCTAAGGTTTTATATAAAATATCCTTAGCATAATCAAATCCACCAGTATTTATAAATCCACTTGATCTAGTAAGTACATGAAACTCATTTAAAATAGCCAAAGAGACCTCTTTATCAACTGTTCTTATTGTTGATATTGCTGTAGAAATCTTTTCAACTAGTTCACGTGGTAAATGTTGAAAAATCTTAATAGTTGCATCTTCTCCAATCAAAACACAAAAGTTTGCAACTTTTTCTAGCATACTCATACCTTTGATTACTTCAGATTCATTTACCATCACCTACTCCTTGACCTAGATGAACCTTCTGATTCATTTAACAATAAAGATATCATATTTGCTATCTCTTGAGGTTTACTATGGATTTGTTTATCTAAATCTTCTATTAAGACCTCATATTTAGCAGCTGATTCTTCATCTAAACCTCTTAGGTTGTTCATAATTTGACTTTTTACTTTGGCTTTTAATCTTTTGTGAGCACTATTTTGATCAAACTCCTCTTCAAAGTTATAATCATCCAAATCACTATCCCCTCCTAAAGAAGATCCTCCATGAGCTTTGGAGCCACTTCTACTATTGGAAGCTCCTGCACCTCCAGCTAAAACTACTACTTCATGATTTGCAATAAACTTTTTATAAAAAACAAAAAGCACAATAGCTGCTATAATGTATTGGATATACTCTCCAAACTCTTTGAGTACACTTTTTGTCATAGCAACGGTATCCACACCACTACCACTATCTACCAAAGAGCCATCTTCACTTATAGCCCCAGATTTTGCAACTACAAATCTAAAATCTTTTATAGATACATTATCCCCTCTTTTATCACTATAGCCTATAGCATCTTGGACTATAGACTTTACTTTCTCCATAAACTCATCTTTATTGATATCTTCGTCCAATATAGCTGAATCAAAAGTAACAGCGGCATTGATTCTTTTGATAGTACCAAAACTATTATCTTTTTTACTTACTACTTTTTTACTAATCTCAAAATTTGTTGTAGTTTGAGACTCTTCACTTGAACTCATAGCCCCACTATTTCCACCAGCTTGTAGGTTTGGATCTTCTATATTACTTTGAATCCCAGGGACTCCACCTACTTCATTTGGTAAACTTTGTGATTGAGTTACGCTTTCACTTGTTTGCTGACTTCTTATAGTTCCTTCTGGATCAAAAATCTCTTCATGGCTTTCAAACTTGGTATAATCAAGATCTACACTAACTCTAGCAACTACCCTACCTAAGCCAACAAAAGGCTCTAATAGTGAGATAACCTTATCTTCATAATCATTTTCTATCTTTTTTCTATAATCTGATTGTATCTTTAGTAGTTGATTTTCTTCATCATTAGAAGACTTTTCCAACAATGCCCCATCTTGATCTATTAAGTTGATATTTTCTGGATGTAGATCTGTTACAGCTGAGGCTATAAAGTTTTTGATACCATCAACTTGCTTTTGAGATAGATACATACCACTTCTTAGGGTCAAAACCGCTGATGCACTTGGTAGGACTTTTTTTTCAGTAAATATAGTCTGTTTTGGTAGGGCTATTTTTACACTAGCTCTAGATACACCACTAAGTGACTCTAAAGACCTTCCTAGCTCACCTTCTAAGGCTCTTAGGTATTTGATCTGGTTTTCAAAGTTGGTAGTCCCTAGTGAGGACTTTTCAAATATCTCCCATCCACTATGGGTTGAACTTCCTGAATCACTAGTAATAAGCTTGATTTTAGCAATATTTATAAAATCTTTACTTGTTTTGATAGTAAGATCATTACCACTTCCTACTATTGCAAAAGGGATATTTGAGCCTTCTAGCTCACTACTTGCTAACATTACTTGACTTTTAGTAAGATTGGTTGCTACTGTAAAGTTAAGCTTTTCACTTTCAGCTTTAAAGCTAGAGTAGATCAAAAGTCCTATCAAAAATACAAAAAGAATAGAAAATCCACCTATTATTACTGCTCTTTGTGCAGCGTTTAGGTTATTGAAAAACTTTAGAAGTTGATCCATCAATTTTTACCTGAAGCATCTATAACAGAACGAAATAGAGCTGAATCTTTTTTGATTGCTGCTTGTATTGCTTGAAACATCATATTATTTTTTGCCATTTCACTCATTTCTCTATCAAGACTTACATTATTGCCATCATTTTGAACTTGTAGATTTTCAACTTCATATACTTTTCCTTGTGATGAGGAAGTAGTACCACTTGGTGTTATATGATTTTGATGAGTAAGTTTCATATCTAGAGTGTTTTTTTGGATTTTTGAAAGCTCATTGGAAAAACTTAAATCCTTTGTTTTATATCCAGGAGTATCGCGATTAGCTATGTTGCTTGATATAATATTTTGCCTACTAGCTCTATAACTTAGATTATTAAATAGTTCATCACTAACATAACTTGCCTTCACTAAACTTCCTTCAATTACGTTGGTCTTCCAACTTTATCAACCAAACTTTCACCAAGCTGACTAATACCCTCTATGACCTTTTGAGCCTGTCCCATTCTTCTATGAGCATCTATTAAAGCAATCATAGAAGTAACCCCATTTACATTTGACTTTTCTAAAGCTCCTTGAATAACAAACCCCTCATTTACAAAAAGAGTATCCACCAAAAGCTCATCTTTAGCTATATAGTTATTATCTCCTAGTTTTTCTAGATTTGTCATAGGACTCTTTACTATACCAAGCTCTAAAGCTATAGTATCATTGTCTTCAAGTAAAATAGCTTCATTATCTGTATTTAAAACTTCATATCCATTTTTACTAACAAGCACCCCATCAAGGTTATGAAAAGTACCATCTCTTGTATAGACTATATCTCCTTGATCATCTCTAAGTTTAAAAAAAGTATCTTTATTTTTTAAAGCAAAATCCAAATTATTTCCCGTGGAAATTATAGCTCCTGTTGATTCATCTATATAGTTATCATTTATTTTAGGCATTGTATTTGTTATACTATCTATAGCAGTTGGTTTAAAGCCCTTTTTAGCTGCTTCTTGTAAATAGTTATTAAAAGTCCCTTCCGCAACCCCTTCTTGTTTATAAGCTGTTGTATTTACATTTGCTAGATTATGCGAAATCTTATCTATTCTATTAAACTGATTTATCATTGAAGCTGATAACTGATGAACTGCTTTATTCATAATTTACCCTTTATTGAACTCTGCTATTAATGCCTCTAAATCATCTCCGCCTACTACATCGTTGTTTACATCGCCATGTATATGTTTTGCTACGGCTACTTCTTTGTGGCTACCATCATCTTCAAAAAGATTGTTTAAGTATCTTGATAGTTTTCTAATAACAGCCATAACTCTTTCTATTTTTTGTCTATTGATATCATGAAATTGCATAAGTTCCATAGCCTCAAAAAGCTGCATATTTTCAGCATCTATTTTTGAGTTTATAAGCCCTATATTACCCTTTAGCTCTAGTGCTGCTTGGTGATTACTTCTAAATACATCAATATTTGGAAATTTTGATGACAATGCCTCCATTAAAGCTACTTGTTTATTTAAAAATTCATCAAGCTTTTTTGACTCTTGTTGTATATAATTATTCTCATCAAGAATAAAACTCAACACATCAAAAATCCTAGTAGCTTTTTCTTCACTATCATGTGCTACTTCACTAAGCTGATTTATAGGCTTATGGTCATTTGTTACAGGATATGGTATAACTCCCTCTTCTAGTTTTTTAGAAGCCCAATCACTAGCCACTTTTTCTATCTCTGCATCACTGCTAGAGGCAACTGCTTTGGATTCTATATTGTTTTGTGATAAAGATTCATCTCCTTTAACCCCTTCAATAGTTGCTAATAGTGCTTCTATATCATCATTTGATACTTCCGAACTCAAATCATCATCTACATTAGGTGAAGCTTCATTAATCAAACTCTCTATCTCATCAGTGCTTAATGTTTGTGAACTCTTCTCTTCTACTAGCTCATCACTCTCTTTATCGCCACTATCATCAAGATCTATACCATTCATCAAAGCTTCAATCTCTTCTTGACTCATACTCATATCTAAACCCTTTTAAAGTATAACACTATTTTTTCATAACCCCATCAAGTTTTTCTTTTAAAACTTCAGCACTAAATGGCTTAACTATATAGTTATTAACTCCAGCTTTTAAAGCCGTCACAACTTCAGCTTTTCCACCTTCTGTTGTAATCATAATTATAGGAGTTTTGGTGTGATTTCCACCACCTCTTATCTTTTGAACTAATTCTAGCCCATTCATATTTGGCATGTTCCAATCTGTAAGAACAAGATCATATCGTCCCTCTTCTAGTAGCTTCCAAGCTTTGATACCATCTTCTGCTTCATCAAAATCGTTTTTACTAAATCCCAATTGCATTACGACATTACCAATTATTCTTCTCATAGTAGAGCTATCATCGACAATTAAAATCTTCATTATTAACTACCTTTGTTTTTAAAAACTTCTAGGCTATTATATTAAAAAGCATTTAAAGTTTACCTTAATTTTACATAAAAGAACTACTTATAAAAATAATAGTTAAAAATTAAAGCCAATAAGTCTCTTTTTTTACTTAATCTAGATTTAACATTAGCTAATATATAATATTGTACTGGTAAATTTAAATTTGAAGGAGAGTTTATGATTAGAGGACTTTATACAGCAGCATCTGGTATGATTGCTATGCAAACACAAATAGATGTTACCTCAAATAATATCTCAAACGTTAATACTATGGGTTTCAAAAAAGATAGAGCTGAGTTTCAAGATCTGATGTATGAATCCCTAAACTACACGGGTGGTGCGACTTCAGATATTAGCAAAAACCCAACTGGTATAGATGTAGGTATGGGTGTTAGAACCTCTGGAATACAAAAAGTTTTTCTACAAGGTAATCTTAAACTTACTTCAAATGAACTAGATATGGCTATAGAGGGTAAAGGATTTTTTCAAATCAATTTACCAAATGGAGAGTTAGCATATACTAGAAATGGGGCTTTTAAGCTTGATGATGAAGGATATATTGTAAATGGTATGGGTTATAGGCTAGAGCCTGAGATAACAGTCCCTGAAAACCTTATAGAGTTATCAATAGCACTAGATGGAACAGTAACCGCAACAGATCCAACCAACGGTGATACTGTTGATCTTGGGCAAATTTTAATAACCACTTTTATAAATCCAGCAGGTCTTATGCCCTATGGGGATACACTTTTTCTAGAAAGTGAAGCATCAGGTCCAGCTATAGAAGGTGAACCAGGGGATGAGGCTTTTGGTACTATAAGACAAGGTATGGTAGAGTCATCAAATGTTGCTTTGGTTAATGAAATGGTTGATCTAATCACCGCTCAAAGAGCTTATGAAGCAAATTCAAAAGCTATTACAACAACTGATGATATGCTTGATATTGTAAATAGATTGAAAAGATAATAGTTGATTATAGTTATGGGATTTAAAGATTTATGGATTTAGAGGAACTAAAAAAACGAAGAGAAGAGAACTTTTTACGATATAAAAAGAAAAAAAGGGAGTATTACATCAAAAAAAAGCTTCAACTACAAGAAGAAGCTACAAAAGAAGAGACTAATAGTCTTGATAAGAAAAAAGACTCTATTGATTATGACAAAGAGTTAAGTGATGTAAATATTGATGACTTTAAACAAAAGTTAAAAGAGATAGCAAAAAAGCAAAAATCCCATATAGATGATAGAAAAGAGATCATAGTAGCCAAAATCAAAGAGTATAGAAAACAAAAAAGAGAGTACTATAGACAAAACAAAGAAGAAAGACTCCAATACGACAAAGAGTATAGAGAAAAAAGGAAAGAGGAACTAAAAGAGTATAGAAAAAGTTATTACCAAAAAAACAAAGAAAAAATTTTGGCAAAACAAAAAGCCAAAAGAGAGTTAGAAAAAAATCAAAACAAAAAGAGTAACGAAAGTGCAAAATAATCAAGAAGAGTTAAATCCATCTAACTTAAATGAAACAGAACAATTAAGTAACGAAAACTTCGTTGATGAAAATAGTGATATTGTACAACAAAATGATATCTCAAATATAGATAACAATCCTCTAAACTCATCTATAGACGAAGAGATAAACCATGAGATACTTCAAACAAAAACAAAACATATAAATAAAATCTTGATCTCTATAATTGCTTTGTTGTTTTCTATTTTGATTATTGGTTTAATACTCTTTTTCTTAGGAGTTTTTGATACCAAAGAAGAAAGCATTGATGTCTCTACTCAAGAAGAGATCGTACAAGAAGAAAATCTTTCCCAAACTATAACAAAAGTCAAAAAACACTATCAATATAATGAAGAAGATATCAATAAAGATAGAATAAATAATAAACTCCAAAATCTCCTATCACATCAAGACAATGAGCAACAAATAGATCAAAAAGAGTCCAATAATGAGCTTTTTTTTGATGATGAGTTGGAAAAACTTATAACAGATGATAAACCCAAAGATATCACCAATAAAGAAGATACAAATGATTTAGATAGTAGCTCTTTAGATGAAATTACATCATCAATTGATGTTATCAAAGATGAACAAACACCAATCCAAGAAACTCAAAAGTTAGATATATTATCATCTAGTGTAGAGTCATCAAACCAACAATCATATATACAAAAAGAGAACCATCAAGAGTTTTTGAAGTTTATTCAAGTTGCTACCTTAAAATACAAACTCTATACTGACTTTTTAAAAGAGATTAAAGCTGTAGATGCGAGGATCTCTATTTGTCAAAATGAAGATGGTAGAATCCAGATCTTTATAGGTCCTTTTTTAGATGATAGTAAAAGAGATTTTGTTATAAAGCAAATCAATAAATCAGTTGTAAATGATGCCTTTGCTATAGAGTTTACTCAAGAAGAGTATTTAAGAAGATGTGGGATAAATGATCCATTTTAGTAGTCGATAGATTTTAGTTAATAGTCGATAGTTTTTTTTTGGGGTGCATACCATCACTTGGTGAGACTGAAGTCTCACTTCCTGAATATCACTTGGAAGTGACATTTTAATGTCACCAACTCTTAACGCTGAACGCTTAGCTCTTAACACTATATTGGTGGAAGTGACACTTCAGTGTCACCTTGTGAGGCTCTTGTGCTTTAGCACTCTCTTTGAGAAAACCTCACTTCCTAAAACACCACTCCTACTTGAAACAAGAACTTAGAGTGTTTATTATGTGAATTTTCACTTTGTATTG
>Ga0172377_10000577_pt1 | contig 34850 bp, 49 predicted proteins | sample Pumphouse3metaG_FD_119749 | JGI IMG/M metagenome (GOLD analysis project Ga0172377, IMG submission 119749) | Leachate microbial communities from a municipal landfill in Southern Ontario, Canada - Pumphouse #3 metaG | ecosystem: Engineered > Solid waste > Landfill > Unclassified | place: Canada... | reverse complement strand
GGAAAAATCAACTTGACAATTCACTAAAGCTCATTTCATCAATGGCTGGTTCTGAAAATAAATATAAAGTTGATAAGTTTGGTATTGATATAATAGAAAATATATTATCAGAGGATATTTATAAAATGAATAGAATGATTAAGAAAATTTTAGAGATTTCTGAAATAGATGATTCAAGTTTTAATACTACCATATCAACTATGGGTAAATCAGAAGAACAAATAAACTCACTATTTAAGGATACATATGATGTTAGATAAAAAGACTTGTAAAAATGAAATAGTTAATAAAATGTTCGAAGAAATTAAAACAAAATACATTTTTGAAGCATATAAAAAAGTAAATGATGTAATCTTAGAACAAGATGAAGAAAGAGTTTATCAATTTAAATGTGGTGTTTTAGAGTATGAGCAGTTTAAACTTAATTTGTCGATTCCTTCTGATCAAGTAGATAGAAGTAATTGTTTAGGTACATATATAAATATAAAAATACCTCAATATGAGAGTATAGGAGTATTGTTTATGCCACAAGAAAATGGAATGTTTAAGTATAGTCCAACTTGGGGTTATAACGTAGAATATTTTAATAAAATAGAAATAAATATTGAATATACATATGAACAATGTATAAGTATGGCAAAGGAAATAATTGATTTATTTCTAAAAGCATTTTCAATGAGACAGAAGCTTATAGAAAAAATTATTAAATTAAAATATAAAAATATTGAAGAAGATATAGGGTTTCAAAAAATTGAAATAGAGTTTACACCACCTGTTACTGAAAATAGGAATTCTTATTTGTTTTATTATAGTAAAGATTTAAAAACAGTATTTTTTAATGATATTTTTAAAACTAACTATAAAAGTGTAATTAATGGAATAAAGGAAATTGCTACTCAAATAGTAAAAACAAATTTAAATATTGACCCTATAAATACAAAATGGGTTAATATATTTATCAATATAGATAATAGTGGAATTATATTCCAAAAAATGGAGTTAGATAAAAAAATTCATATTGATAAAGCAAATATTGTTTCTAAAATATTATTTAATGCTTCTGATAAAGAAGAGTTTATTTCATATAATGGTGTTGAATTTAATACAGAGTATTATATGCCAAAAGAAGAAGTAATAAATGCTTGGAATGATATTTTAAGTAATTAATATCATAAAGCAAAGAAGAAAATTGTAAAATTTTAATTAGCTTTAAAAGAACTGGTATATAAAAAATTATTTATAAGTAAATCAAACCAAGGAAGTATCTTGAAGAATTAAACTACTAATATTATTGAATTATAGTAATAAACATAACAAATCATTGGAAGATGAACGAGGCTAAACTACCGAAATTTCAAACTTTTAAATATCGTTTTTAGGTATTTAAACGTTCAGACAATCAAGCCGAACATAGCCTCGTCCTTCAATTTAGACGTTATGTATAAGGAGTTTTAATGTCTAATGAACGATTTTATAACATTTTATTTACAAATGATGAATTTTGTATGGAACTTGGTCGTGTTATTTTAGTTACTGGAAAATTAGAAAGTTTAATAAAAAAATTTCTTAATAAAAATAATGAAAATACAAAATTTATTGAAAGTACATTGGGTGGATTAATATTTAAATTAAAAAAATATGATTCATTAAAAAATGTTGTTCCAGCTTTAAGTATGTTAAAAGATCAAAGGAATACCTTAATTCATGAAATACATTCATACTTTTCTGGTTTGATTGAGCATACTTTAATTGATGATGATAATCTAATTGATTCGGATGTATCTTTATTTATCGAACGAGCTATTATACTTAGAGAAAATGTTGAAGGAATAATCCAAATTATTAATGGCAAAATAGTACATAACAAAACAAAAAAGTGAACGTTAGATATAAGAATAAACAAGGATAAAATAATGAAATTTATTGCTATAGATGTTGAAACAGCAAATGCTAATTTATCAAGTATTTGTCAAATTGGTTTGGCATTTTTTGAAAATGGAGAACTAGTAAATACATGGGAATCATTAATAAATCCAGAAGAAGAATTTGACCCTATAAATATATCCATTCATGGTATAGATTACTCGGATGTTAGGAATGCTCCAACATTTAAAGATATTTCTAAAAAACTTATACCGTTAGTTCAAGATAGTATATTAGTTTCTCATATGTCATTTGATAGAGTTGCTTTATATAGATCTTTTGAAAAAGCAAAATTAGAACAATTAAACTGTTCTTGGATTGATACAGCTATGGTCGTTCGAAGAACATGGAATGAATTATCTAAAAAAGGATATGGTCTTGCTAATGTTGCAAAAAAACTCAATCTTGAATTTGAACATCATAACGCATTAGAAGATGCAAAAACATGTGGAATTATTTTACTTAAAGCCCTTGAAGAACTTTCTATGGATTTAAACGAAATTCAAACGAGAGTAAAACAATCGATTGATGGACATAATAATAGAATTAATTTAGAAGGCAATCCAGATGGTAATCTACAAGGCGAAGTATTAGTCTTTACTGGTACGTTAATGATACCAAGAAAAGAAGCTGCTCAAATGGCAGCCGAAGCTGGATGTGATGTTTCTTCTACAGTTAAAAAAACTGTAACAATTTTAGTAATTGGTGACCAAGATACAACTAAACTAAATGGACATGAAAAAAGTTCTAAACATAGAAAAGCAGAAGAACTTATTAAAAAAGGTCAGTATATTAAGATTATTGGAGAAAGTGATTTTAAAGCAATGGTTGGTGTACAAACGCTTCTAAAATGTTAATTATTTGCTCTTAAAATGTGAGTACACAGAGAAATAAGCTTTTCTTAGCTGTTTTACTTACATTTTACAAACAAAACTAAATCTTCTTGAATGCTCCTTTTACTTTTCCTATTACCTGAAATTGATCCAGTTTAACATCATTATACTGCTCGTTAATGCTTGACATGTAGTAATGCTCTCCTTGGGTCTTTACTTTTTTTATATATAAGCTATCTTGAGTATAGATTAGATAAACACCTGGTCTACTTACATCTACTTGACTTTTATCTACAAATACCAAGCCCCCATCTTTTATATCAGGCTCCATAGACTCTCCAAACACCTGTACAACCTCGGTATATTTGTAGCTGCTATTTATGTAGTCTAGTAGCTGCTTATCTATAGCTAGTGGTGTAGAATCTATCTCGTAGTTTATAGCACCACCTCCAGCTGATGTGATTACCGATGTGTGGTATTTGAGTAGTATATAGCTTGAAGTACTCTCAACCAAACTCTCTGGCAATTGGTTGAAGAAGAACCAGTTTATCGAGATATTACGCTTAGCTAAAAACTCCATTATCTCAGGATAGTGTGGCGAGTTTCTAGCTTTTTGTTTTCTGAAGTTGTTAAAGTCCACCTCAAGAGCCATGGCTACATCTTTATCTGTTATCTTTTTGCTTAACTCTTGAGATAGTATAGTCTTTAGTTTATCTATGATTTGTTTGTATTTTAGCATACAAAATTATACCCTTTCAAAGTTAGTAACAACAACCTCTCTCACGCTCTTCCTCCTCCCATGTACATTTTTACCAAGTGTATATTCGATCTCTTTAGTGGCACTTATGTTGAAGTCCTTGTATAACTCTCTTACAAGCTCACAATCATTGTATGAGAGCAAAAATCTACCCTCTATATTAGATAAAAGCCTTGCTAGTTCCTTATGCTCTTCTATACCAAATCCACCAGTGTTTTTATAGTAGCTCTCGGTACTTACATAGGGCGGATCAATATAGAAAAATGTCTCTTTTTTATCATATAGCGGTATAAGTTCTTTAAAAGATTTATTTTCAATTGTCACTCCCTTGAGTCTGTCGGACCATTTTTTATATGACTTGTATATATCTTTTGGTTTGCGTCCAGATTTGGCACTCATAGCAAAGTTTTCGCCTTTAGAACCGAAGCTTTGTGTTAGTTGGTACAAGTAAAAAGCTGCTGTTTCTATCTTGTTTTTTGGAATGAGCCTTTTGTGTTTTATATCATCAAACACCTCTCTTGAAACAAGTAGCTCATGGAGATAAAAAGAGAGAGTTTGCGGATTGGTTCTTATAGCCCTATGCAAGTTTATCAGCTGCGAGTTTATATCATTTACAACTTCAAGTTTCGATTTTTCTTTAGCATAAAGTACACTAAGTGCACCTCCAAATACTTCAACATAAGTTTTATGATCATTAGGGATTAAACTCACTATATCTTTGGCTAGCTTTGACTTGCCGCCCACCCATCCAAACGGGGCTTTTATCTTTGTCGACTGCACATACTTTCCTTGTACCAAAAAGTCACTTTATTTTAAAGAGTTTTACTTCTTGGTTAAAATTTTTGTATCAGTCAGCTTAGGGATGGGTTGACTGTGGCTTAGTTTTCTATCTCCATACTCATATTCCAACCACTGCTATCCAATGTATGACTTACACTTATTATGTTGTACTCTCCATCATCTTGAGCTGTACCTTGAAGCTCTAAAACTCCTCCAGCATATAGCTCAAATCCGTAAGAGCTTATAGTTCCATTTTTTGTGCCAGCGTTTGCTTTTTGCAGAGTTGCTTCGGCTTTTATTTTTGCATCGGCTTCATTTTCAAAACTATCTTTTATGATTTTCATAGGCTCGTCACTGCCAACTGTTACACTCTTTTGAGTGTTTTGTTTTGTATCTCTCCATATAGCTTTACATGAAGCATAGAGTGTCTTGTTTACATTTTCTATACTTATGCTCGTTTGTTCATTTTTAAGCATTTTATATCTAGGTAGATCCACACTTTTTTTAGAATCTTTTATCTTCTTTTTAAAAATAACAGTCTCATTTTTTATACTAAACAAAGCGTTATAATCGCTAGACATTCTTTTTAAAAAGTGCAAATCACTTTCACTAGTTTGCTCTAAATGAAAAAGATGCAAATCATCAAAATCACAAGCTACTTTTAGCTCATGCCTAGATGCTACTTGCTCAACTATATTTTTTATGGACACCCTCTCATAACTAAGGTTTCTTTTTCTCTTGAGAGACTTAGAGAAGTCGGTCGCAGTAGCCCTTATGTCTATAGACATATCATCTTTGTTAACACTAGACTGCACAAGAAACAGACCACAGTAAAACAGACCTCTCTCTTTAGTACCTATCCAAAGCTTCAGTTCATCTTCATAGCTGGGTTTTTTAAAACTCCCCTCTATAGTCAAACTTATATCATCACTAACCGTGCCAGCTTCATCTCTAAAACTTATTTTTGAAGAGTTCAGATTTATACTTTTAGTTACATCTACGCCATTAGCTTCAAGTTTAAATATCGGTGTCATTCCCATAATGCCTCTATTTTTATCTCTTTGAAGTTCTCTTTAAACTCACTAAGTTCAAGTTTATCTCCAACTTCTAAAATATGCTTATGGACCAAATGCTTATTTATCTCTAACACTTTCTCAAAATGCTCCAGCGTACCATAGTGATTAAAAACCATCTCATCGTATCTCTGCTCTTGAAATACTTCAACTATCATCGGTGCCACCTCTTAAGCTCTACACTAAAGCCTTGTTTTACGAACTCTCCAGACTTTAAAAACAGACTCATATCTCTTTTTATCTTCACAATAACTACTTTCACACTAGAAGCATTTACAAAGGACAAGACTACAGGCTTTTGCTTTGAGGCTATGCTTATGAGTGCATCAAAACTCTTCACGCTTTTTAAAAGTAAGACCCCACTAAAACTAAAGCTCTCATTTGCCTTACCCACCGCTTGAAGCTTTACATGATTGCCTATTCGCTTAGACTCAGCCCACTCGTAACTTATCTCATGACTTATAGCATCAAATTCAGTCTTATTCATCTCAAACTTAAAATCATCAATCATCCCAAGCATTAGTCATCCTCATAGCTTTTATTTTTTTGTCTTCTCTCATACTCTTTCATGGCTCTTACTACATCTACATCAGAGTTTGGGTTTGTGACCGTAATATGATAAGTTGGTTCATTGTGTATAACTCTAGATTCAGATCTATTGGCTTGATTGTTCGTGTACATATATTCATTTGTGCTAGATACATTAGAGTTTAAAACCTCTTGTTGTGTTTTTTCTATACTGCGATTTGTACCCTTTGTGCTCACATAAGCATCATAAGCTTCTTGACTTCCTAGCTCTTGCTTTAGCTTAGTAGCTTCAAGAACGCTAGGTGTGAGAGTAGTTTGTTCCATAGATAGACCCATGCTTTTTGCATCTATTGGAGCTTCTACTTTTGTACTAACATACGCATCATAAGCCTCTTGACTTCCTAACTCTCGTTGTAGTCTAGTAGCTTCAAGAACGCTAGGTGTGAGAGCAGTTTGTTCCATAGATAGACCCATGCTTTTTGCATCTATTGGAGCTTCTACTTTTGTATCATCCCCAAACTTAAACCAGTCACTCGCACTCTTAAGACCATCTCCGATACTATCGCCAATGCCACCAACTGTATCACTTATCCCCTTCCCTATGCCAGATACTTTGTCAACAACAAAACCGACAGTATCTGTCACCCACTCAAACTTAGTAGCCATCCAGTCAAAAAATGCCACAAAAGGACTCTTTATAAAGTCCACCACACCAAAAAACGATGATTTTATCCCAGACCAAGCCCTACTAAAAATACTTGTAACTCCATCCCACAAACCTGAGAAGAAGCCACTTATCGGAGTCCAGTTGTTGAGTATCATCCCAAGAGGTGTCCAACCTAAATAGTTTTTGACAATGTTTATCGCAGATGAGAAGATAGATTTTACTCCATTCCATAAACCTGAGAAGAAGCCACCTATAGGCTCCCAGTTGCTATATATCAAGTAAGCAGCTCCAGCTATTGCAGTTGCAGCCAAGCCTATGGGATTCATCAAAAAGATTTTACCAACAACACCCATAACCGTGCCAAGCATCGTAAAAGAACTACTCACAAGACCAATCCCACCAGCTAAAAAGGGCATAGCCATACCAGCAGCACCCACTGCAACACCTACAGAGCCGACTACAGTTAAAAGCCCACCTATGATTGCTACGCCTGTAAATATAGTAGAAGATAACTCTTCATTCTCTTGCATCCAGCTTGAGACACTATTAACAACTCCTCCTATAGTTTCAGCCAAGCTCAAAGCCAAAGGAGCAAATGCACCACCTATGAGAGTGCTTACATTGTTCATCTGTTGACCTAGTAAGTCAAACTCCTTACCCTTGTTCATGGCTTTTGCCATCTTGTTTGTTATCTCTGTACCATTTGCGGTAGTCTTGTTAAGATCCTCCATACCACCTTTGAGCGTATCTGTTTTAGAGTAGAGTATATCTATCATAGCTACAGCTTCATCAGAGCCAAAAGCTTTTTTTATCTCATCTTTTTCCATAGCATCAAGAGTGTCACCATACTTCTCTCTTAGTGTTTCTAAGATTTCAGGAGTAGAGAGTAACTTATCGTTTGCATCTGTAAAAGTTACACCTAGTTTGTCACCTGCACCAACAGCTGCATTTAAAAAAGACTTGTACTTCGTAGCAGCTTCACTACCACTCATAGTTTGTTGCAGAGTCCCAAGTATGGAGAGTTGTTCAGCAAACGAAACGCCTGCATTTGTAGCAGTCGCACCTAAGGCACTCATAGATGCACTCATCTGAGCACCATCAGTCTTAAAAGCTTGAACAGATCCAGCTATACCTGCACTAAAGTACTCGCCAAACTTTATATCTTTTTCTTCATCACTTAGCTCACCCCAGCCATCAACAGTAGATGCCCCAAAGTCTTCAAACTGTTTTCTATAGATTCCATACCCAGTAGCAAAAAGCGAGGTCATCTCGCCTACACTAGACTTTGTAGCAGTTGCAGTTAGTGCTGCAGTTTTTGTAAACTCACCCACCGCAGTATCGCTAAGAGTAGATATACCCGACTTTATGTCGTACGAAGCTTTTACAAATGCAGGAGCAGTAGTTCCTGCAAACTCATTAGAAAATTCTCTAGCACTTTTGGTAATTGACTTTATACCACTATCATCAATTCCCAAAGATGCTATTTCACCCTGAGCCACAGCTAAGTTTTGGTAATCATCCAACGCACCTTTTAAGGGAGCAGTTATTGCAGTTCCAAGGGCGAGTGAAGCAGTACCTAGCTTTGTTATGTTTGCACTAACCGAACTTATCCTATTTTCTAGTTTGTTAAGATTGCCAGTAGCAGTTCCAAGCACAGGAGAGAGTGAATCAACCGCACTTAAAACAACGCCTAAAGTAAGTAAACCACTCATAACTATCTCCTTGTCTTTGGTTTATAATCGCACAAATGCGAGATGAATTACTTCATTTACCGTATGGATGAAAGTAAGCTTTTTCTATCTCACATGCCTCTTTGTAGTACTCAAGCAACACATCTACATTTAGACTAAGTTGCTCCCCTCTACCAAAGTGCAGCCAATGCCCCACCTTAGCAGTCACTTTTACTAGATCTTCTGGGTATATTACAAAAAACCTTTTAGCTCACCTTGTAGCTGGATAATCTCACAAGCATCAAACTCATTCATCTCCTCCATAGTCGCATTTAAACCACACAGATTAGATATAAGAGTAAAGTCTCTCTCCACAGGGTCTGCTATGCCAGATATTGCAGTTAAGTCTCGCCCCTTAGGCACACGCATAGTTACTTCTTTTATCTCTTTGCCGCCAACTACTATTGGCTCTTCAAACTTTATTTTCTTTGCTGCTCTTGCCATCTCTTAACCCTTTATCGCATTTCTAACATCTGCTAGTAGATCTTTACCATCTATCTTGCAAATGATGTTTTCATGGTCTATGTTTACCATCTCCACACCGCCAATCTCGTGAGTATAAGCCTTCATACCCTTTTGAGTTATCTTTACATCCAAAAACTCTCCAGCCTTGCTCTCTCCATACTCTAAATCAAAAGCTCCCTTGCAAACCCACTCATAAGCAGTTGTTACACCAGCAGTTATAACAGCTTTTTTAAAAATTATCTCAGCATTGTCTAGCTTTGCAAGCTCTGCATAAACAGCCTTTGGCATAGCCTTAAAAGATGCCTCACTATCAAGTGATTCAACCGCACCATAAGAGATGCTTCTCTCTCCAGCTGCACCATTTTGAGTAAGTTTTTTAAACTTTGTAGCTGGAGCCTTAAAACTCTCAGCTATACCTATACTTCCATATCCACCCAAAAACACATTGACATCTACTATTACACTTCTATCCATAACCTTACGCCTCCTCTATTATTTTGTAAACAACATCTGCAAACTTGTTTACTCTATCAAATGTCACACAGATGAGCTTAGGCACAGGCGACTCTTGATGCTCTATGACAAAGTAAAACTCCCCTGCATCTATACGCTCTGGAGTTGTTCTTGCTATATCTAAGTAAACATCAAAACCAACCATCACTTCATCTCCCACCAGCGATGACATAAAGGCTTTTAAAGTTTTTTTAGCACTTGTTAGTGCCGCTAAGTCTTTATCTACCGCATAAAATATCCCATCTATCACAGCTTCACTAGCTAAGTCTATGATTCTAACTCTTCTCGCATCTTGCCACATCGCATCAGCTGAACAAGTTGAGTACTCCCAAGTTCTTAAACCCTTGTAAGAGATGAAACTCATAATTTGCTTCTCAGTTAGTGGGTCAGTTGTATCTATAGCACCTGGGTAAAACTCACTCGGATACGCCACACTAGAAAATGGCAGCAAACGATTAGATATGCTTCTTGAGTAACCTATCTTAGACTCACCATCTACAGCAGCTCTAAGCCAACACAAAACTATCCCACTATCATACATATCTGTTTGACTTGTCTCAGTGTTCCAACTACCAAGACTACACTTTGCTAAAGTCACTCTCTCACTGCCTATTGTGTCTCGCTCTGTAACCGCCTCGCCATTAGTCTGGGCATTTAGATCCACAAAAGTTCTAGCCTTTATAGCCTCACAAGATGCTATAAGAGCATCTCTCACATCCGCATCATCACTTGCATAGTCGGCTACACCTAGTATGTCAGGCTTAAACCCTATGGCACTCTCATTACTTGAAGCTAAGTTGACAGCTCCAGCTACACTTTTTAGAGCATTAGTAGCGTTTATGACATTTGTCTTAGTCTCTGCTTCATCAACACCTATGTTTGCTATAGATATGATCGTCGGCACTATTACATTAAACTTGTTCGCACCAACACTCAAGTACTTCATCAAGTTACCCTCAGTATGAAGTGCAAACGCCTCACTCTCCATAGCATCAGCTGGAGAGTCAAAGCCATAAACCCCAGCTTGCACATCACTTGTAAGTACTAGTGCCACAGGCAGAGTTGACTTTACGCTTATAGCTCTAGCTGCCGAGCTTTTACGCTCAGTTATTATCCCTCTTTTTATACTCATCTTCTTAATCTCCTTATTTTATTTAAACTCAGTTTTACCACCAACACCACAAATCTACTCTTCTTCTACTGATGTAGTATTGACATCCGCTGTCTTTCCCTCTCTCACACTCTCTCTTGCTGTGTCGTACTTAGTAGCAACACTATCAACAGCTATGAGTGCAGTTCTTGCTTCTTCACTCATAGGAACAGCTGGGGCTACTTTTTTACCTACCGTGTAAGCAGTTTTGCCTACACTATAAACACCATCCATTTGAGCACATCCGCTAAACATTAAAGCTAAAAAATGCAAATGATATTTTTAGCTTCATCTTAATGCCTTTGTTGTAACTCAAGTCATGTCTAAAGCAACCAAATCTGTAATTCATTTTCTGCTCCTTTTTCTGTGATTGTTATAAGCTACCCATCCACCAAGTGCTAAACCAGTTCTGACTGACTTTCTAGTCATCCAGTTAACTTTTAGACTCTTCATAGCCTCATCTAGCATACTGTCACATTCAAATTGTGACAGTATACCCGTGTAGTACAAGTAGTCATGCAAGATATAAGCGAACATAGCCTTACCATCTTTTGGAAATATCCCCTGTAGTAGTTGAGGAATACTCCCCAAATCAGTCTTAAACCCCTCAGGTATATACACCTGAACACTAAAAGCTTCTGAAGTGTATGTAAGTCCTTTAAGCAGTTTTCTTATATCTCCTGATTGAGGTACCTCTACTACTACATAATCTTCTTTAAATCCATACATGCCTACATCCCAATCACTTTAGCTTTTTCTTGCAATCCTAACAGCCGAGCCTCTTTCATCTCTTCAAGTGTGACTTGCTCCCACCCAGTAGCCAACTTCCACAAAACAGCAGTTTCATTGCTTTCATCAGCTATGCTAATAGCATCAGCTAAATCAGTACGACTGATAGGGTCTGCATAAAAAGATTTACCGCTTGAAGTTGTGACTACTATAGAATTGAGTAAGTGCTCTTTATTTACTTTTCTAAAGTAGTTTGTCGCAGCTTCAACTGAGTCAGCATAAGCACTAGAGTTTGCAACTATCACTTTGTCATACTCATACTGTACATAAGTGGTCTCATCTTCATTGACTACTTCAACTTCTCGCTCATCTAGTAAAACATGAGTCTCATCTCCGTACTTTGTGACTTGTTCTTGCTTTTGGCTTGAAGTCACATTCCTAATTATTCTCATATCTCTCTCCTTGTTTTAAAATGAAAAGCTCAACTGAACTTTCTTTGGTTTGTCTAAAAGATAGACATTGCGAAGTGGATTTCTAATATCTAGTCGCTTTGCCATATCTTCAACACTTTTTCTCACAAATGGAATCAAAACCCTCTTCAAGTTGTAGCTGTTCGCCCATTTCAACCAGCCTAAGTAACTCATAACTCTACTTACATCCCCAAGAGTTCTTATCTTTCTTCTTCTAAGTGCTCTCTTCATCTTTTGAGCTATTCTTTTTCTAACAAGTGTATACTTTCTAAAAAAGACATATCCTAAAAAGTCAAGACCTTGCTTTTCAAGTGGAAAAACTTTATAGTTCTTCTTCATCTTTAGCTCTAGTTTTTCACTCATAAACACTTGCATTTTATTTCTCAAAAAGTGCAAAAACTCTTTACTTTTGTGAAAGATAACTATGTCATCTGCATAGCGGATATAGAACTTTGCACCCAGCGACTTTATGAAGTGATCCAAGTAGCTAACTATCATATTTCCAAAAGTTGGAGATGAGCAAAAGCCAAGTGGCAATCCATCATCCGACTCTACTATAGTGTCAAGTGCATATAGAGTATCTTTGCATTTAATCTTTTTGCGATAGAACTTCTTAACTACACTATGCTTTACACTCGGATAAAACTTCTCTATATCTACTTGTAAACAGTACTTAGTATCTTCTTCATACTTGAGCCAACCTCTAACTCTCTTGGTAGCTTGATGTAGCCCTCTATCCTTTATGCTCTGATAAGTATCTTTTATAAAAACCTTTCTAAGCACTGGTTCTACTATGTTCATAACCGCTTGATGTATAACCCTATCAGGGTAGTAGGCTACATCTACAGTTATTCTGTTTTTGCCACTCTCAAATCTCTCTTTTTTTATAACTGGCTTTGGCTGCCAAGCTTTGTGTATCAGCATCTCTCTTATTTCTTTTGCGTATTTATAAGGGTCTGTTTCAAACATTTGTACATCTGCATAGTGTGCTTTATCTTTTTTAGCTATGCGATGTGCTTTTATTATGTTTTCTATATTTATTATGTTTATAAAAAGATTACCGACTCTTTTCATAGCTTTTGTCCTCCCCAAGTGTTCGCGTTTAAGCTACCAACCTGCATTGAGAGATAGTAGTGTGTTTTGCCAAGAGGCAAGGAAGCAGTGAGGATTGTAAAAATATATTGACAAAAAATCGCACGAGACACAATATTCCAATTCGAATTCGAAGAATCATTATTCGCGTTCCAGTTAGACAAGCCCGAATTACCAGGATTATTCAAATTGCCACTCACATTGAGAACTCGCACCTCACTACTCCCTATATTCATTTGTTTAAGTTTCCTTTAAGCTTAGTTTAGAAATTTTCGAAAGCTCGCACGAGACACAATAGGCCAATCCGAATACGAAGAAACATTATTCGCGTACCAGTAAGACAAGCCCGAATAACCAGGATAAGGCAAATGGCCACTCACAAGGAGAACTCGCCATCCTGTACTTCCATACATCATATCAGTTACTTTTGAGGTGGATGTACCGCCAGCGGTTGGGTTTGGTATAAATGTACCTGCTAGCCATTTTTCTATGTTGCCATTACTCGTAGCAATAGATACATATCCGCTATCAAAATAAGGAGCTGCTGCACTGTCGCTCACATAAGTACTTCCAGCCTTAGCTAAGTAAACTTTGCCATCGTTTATGTTGATACCATCTACCCACATTCTAAGATTTGAGTGATAGTTTTCTATCCCTCTGTAAGAGTTTGCGATAATTCTATTTGAGCCGTCTTTAATGACACCCGTTTTGTTTTGCAAACTTAGAGTTAAGCCGCAATTTTGAACATCCCCTTGAACTGCACCACTCCACGCAAAACCATCCCATTTTGTTTCACTTCCCTCGAGGTAGTTTGAACCTCTCTCTATATAAGCAAGTATCTTGATGAGACTCTCATTCCAAAAATCGTGTTGATTAAAGTTTGTACCAAAGGCTGTGTGCTGAGTTCTAGCCGTAGGTAGTGTTATCGTGTCTGTAGCCTTAGACCCAAAAGTTGAACGACCTGTAACCGATGGGAATGAACCTACATAAGTGTCTATCGCCTCACTATCATCGTGCCAAATAAAAGCAGGGTGTAGTGCTGATGTTATGACATTACTACTTACAGTTCCACTTGAAATGCCAGATGCATGATTAAAACAAGTGATACTAGTTACACTTGTGAGTCCTAAGTCATTTACTATATCTACCTCAAAAGGATTAAGTGATACAAATTGCACATCGTACTCCTTGCTATTTGCAACAACTATGGCGTGTATGTAGTGAGTTTTTTGTATCTCACTCATTATTTGCTCGTTTGTCGTTGGAGCAGTCGCGTGATCAAAAGTAGAAACAACACCTGTTTTGTTTACAACTTTTCTAGCAATAGTTGCAAATGGTAAATTTGGATTTGTATCTAGCTCTGTCGTTAAGTCACACGGTGAGGAAGTGTCGTTATCGTTAACACGCTGAGCGGTAGGACTTAGCCAGTTGTCAAATTCTGCTTTAGTTGCAGTTGAAAAAGATGAGGGATTTAGTCCAACCCTTTTATAAACATCATCTGTAATGTTCCAAAGTCTACCAAAAGCTCCCCCCATAGAAGAGGATTTAACTAACACACTCTTTACTACACTAGTTGAACTCATCCCTCTTGCATCAACCGCTCGTGCTGTAAATGTATAAGTAGCATCATCTTCTACATCTGGTGCAGTTACCGTAATGACTTCATTTGCAACAATCCCCACACTTTTACTAAAAGTAAAATGGCTTGATGTCAAAGTGTAAGTAATAGCATCTCCATCTGCATCAGTTGAGCCTGCCATAGTTATCTCAAAAGTATCAAGCTTAGAAACTTCATTAGGTGTCGTTACTGTTGGTGCAGTTGGTGCGTGGTTATCTGCGATAGTTACAACTTTAGTAGCCATGGCACCCTTATTGCCTAAAGAGTCCGTAGCTGTTACTTTTACAGAGTAAGTAGCACCTAAAACACCATTTGTAAAAGTGTGACTGATCAGTGCCGATGAGTTTGAGGCTGGTACTGTCTGTTTTGTGCTTCCATCGCCCCAGTCAACTTCAAAGCTCGCTACTTCTATACTCTCTAAATATGCTATAGCATTCAGTGTAAAGTCTGTAGCGTAGCCGTTAACTACTACACTGTTACTGTTTATAGCAGTAGTGCTTACAACCATAGTATTTTCTAAGCGATTCTCTGCATCTTGTACAACAGACTCAAGCTCAAGTTTTATGAGTTCACCAGCTTCTCCGAGTGCAGTGAATGCACCGTCATATTTTTCTAGTAGTAGTGTTGCATTTATGTTTAAGCTTGCAACTTCATCAGCTAAGTTAGGCATCTATTATTCCTTTTTCTATTAGTTTGGTTTGTAGAACTAAGTTCATGTTTGTATTTGCTATAAGAGGTTTTAAAAACAAGTCCTCTGCTTCGGTTGGTGTGATGTACTCATCGGCTTTAAAGTTTACAACTCCAGCCTCGCCACTCACCGTAAGCTTTATAATCTGCTCACCGCCCACACCCATAACAAATTGTATAGCTGGTGTAGCCACATCAGCTATGATGAGATCATCATCACTAAGTATTCGTACCGCTTTGTTCCATGATGTAAAATGCTCATTTTTTGGAACTATTGCTACTAAAGTAAGAACACCATCCCCATCAAAGTATGTGCTATGAAGAGCATTTGTGTAGTAAACTACATCATCCTCATCCACAAGAGAAAACTTTCGTATCCTCTCAAATAGCTCATCTTTTAGTATCTGTAAACCCTCTTCATGAGGTGTCGCTATTAAACTGCCCATATTCCCACTCCTTGTATTTTGATATCTGTTTGAGGGTGGTCTATACCCGTTTCATTACTTAAACGCACATTCATTACACCTCCGCTTGTTCTGATTGTCTTCACTGCTTTTTCATCAAGAGTCAACTGATTTTCTAGTTTAAGGTTTATCACATTTGCTCCAGCAGACTCAAATGCCGCACTTGATTCATAGTCAAGACTTAACTCATTTTCAAGCTTCGCCGACAATGTTGCTGCACCAGCAAACTCAAATCTTCCAGTAGCATCTTGAAGCCTGATGTTTAACTCATCAAGTACGCTTCTTACATTTTTGTATATATCTATATACTTTCTCAAATCATCAAGAAACTCTCTACTTACTCTTCTATCTAAGTCCCAAACTTCTATATCTACCTTAAAGTGATATGGCTCGCCCTCATAAACGAACCACTCTAAAATCTCTGCATCTATACTCAAAGCTTCAAAAACTCTCTCTATAGCCCAGCGAGTGCCTTTTTTTTGATGAAGCATCAAAGATGAAGATATAAGTGCTCTTTTATCTCGTAGCGTTAAGTTTGCATCCCAAAAATCAACTTTAAAAGCATGAGCTAAAAAGGGAAGGTATCTCTCCTCACAAGTGTAAGGATTAGCTAAAGTTTTAACAGCTTGAAGTTCCCTATTTAGCTTAAAAACAAGATCTGCTGCTACTAAGTCTATAGAGTGAAGCTCTGTAGATTCAGATAACGGTATAAGTGATTGTTTTTTCACTGCACACTCCTATCTCACTATCAGCTATTACTACATTTGAAGTAGGGTTTAGTATAAGCACTTCTTTTACACCATCCACTCTCAAAAAGTCATTTATCTCACTAAGAGTTATGCTAGTGCCAATCTTTTTAAGTTTTTCTAAACCAGCACTTAGTGCCTCTACTGCTCTAGTGTAAACCTTAGCAGTCTCTTGATTTGGCAATATGTTGAGTTGTGCAACTACGCTATAGTTAACTATAGTCGCACTCTCAACTACTACAAAATCAGTAAGTGGTCGCACATCTTTTTTGTTTAGAGCCTCTTGTATTCTAGTTTGCATTAGCTCGTCCTGAGTGCTAGAGTAGTAAAAAACATTGACTACACCAGCTCCACCATTTGCAACTGCTATATCTTCTATTCTCTCATCTGCACCAAGTGCAAAAGACTCATAAGTCTCTTCGCTTCCAGCGGTGCTTTTATCAGCCATGCTTAGAAGTATTCTATATCTAAGCTCCTCATCGCTCTCTAGAGTAGAACCCTTCATAAAACTCCCCAAAGCTTTAGCTTCAAGCACAAAAGGCAAAGGTGTTGTTATGATTTGGGTTTTTATCTCGCTAGATTCTATCTCTTCATCTAGCTCGACCATTCCAGTGCCGTTTTCATTTGCTGCTCTTATTACAACATCTCCTAGAAGCCTAGCTTTATATTTAGCACTCTCATCTACTAAAATCAAACCAGCTGGCACTACAACATCTACAGTAAGTGGCTCACTCAAGCTAAACTCATAGCTTGCATAAGGTTTAGAACCTTTAAGTCTTGAGACTCCATAAAAAACCGCATAGTTGTCTAAGTCATGACCTGTAGAAGTAGAGAGAAAAAAAGCCCTAGCTAAGTTGTTAAACTCTGCTCTTAAATGTAGTTCTCTATATGCAAAAGCCTCAAGCATCATCTTATACTCATCACTCTCTATAGCTTGCCAGTTAGGTAGCATCGCCTTAAGATTTTGTTCATTTTGTTCTAAGATCTCTTCATAGTTTAAGATTTGCATTACATCAGGTTTTGCTAAAGCATCTATGTTTATCATCTAAAACCCTCCCATCTCTATAGCAACTTCACTATTTTCAAAAGTAACCATGCATCTAAGAGAGCCTTTAGTACTCTCTATCTCTTGTATCTTTACACTCAAAGGAGTAAGCCTCTCATCCCACGGCTTCTCATTTTCATCAAAAAAAGCCTCAAGCAAGTACCTGTTAAAGAGCATCATAAACTCGCCATCTACACTCTTATCTACTAGCTTGTATAAGTCACTTCCAAAGTGAGGTCTCATAACCCTGCTACCTTTTGCAGTTGTTACGATTCTCTCAAAACTCATCTCCTCATCTGCAACAAAAAAAGACTCTTCTATAGATAAACTAAGAGACATATCTCTATCCCGCAAAAACATTATCACTGCCAGTAGCATTAGTGCTACCACAGGCTATACTATCTCCAATCCTTGCCAATGCTTTACCATTTACAAAGACTGTAGAACTCCCACTTGCTTGACTAGAATCATGGCATGGAACGCCACAACAATGAACAGCCCAACTATCACCAACTCTATGAGCACCTATGCCATTTACAAATACATCTTCACTCGCACTTACATTTGCTCTTGATGGAAAACAACCGTGTCCACTACACATATCACCAAGTCTTACTACTGAACTACCCATTAGTTTATATCCACCCTTGCACCATCGATATCAATATTTCCAACAGCTTCTATCTTTACATATCCGCCAGCCTTTATAACGATATCTCCGACACACTCAAGCTTTAAAAGTTTTGCTTTAGTGTCATAAGAGAAAACAGTCCCATCTTCAAACTCCATAACCGCAGTATGCTCATTTGCTCCACTAGGTTCTTTGCAACCACGGTTAAATATACTCCTTACTATAAACCCAGCATTTGCATTTCCAAAAGGGCTTATGAGGGTAACTTGCTCTCCCACCCTTGTTGGTATCCAAACTCTCATAAAAGAGTTAGCAATGCTAAAAACTGGCAAGAAAGCTGTAACTCTTTTGTCTTCGCCATCATCATCTAGTACCACACGAGCTAGGGCTTTACCATCAATACTCTTAGTCTCACTAACAGTTCCAACCTGTACGATGTTTTCTAATCTTCGCTTTAGTTCACTTAGAGTTATCATTTTCTTACATATCCCAGTATCTCTTTGCTCTGATTTTTAAGCTCATCAAGAGTTTTGTTTAAGTGATCTACTTCATTTCTGTATAGTTCAAGCGTAACAAAGGTTTTTCTAGCAACTCTCTCATGCATCATCTCATTGCATTTATCGTGAAGACTTTTTATCTCATTGGCTTTTAAAGCTTCTAAGTCTTTAGAGTTTTTCTTTGTCATGTGTGTATTGATTGCAAACGCAGATACTATGCTCACAAATGCTAAGACAAGTTGCCAAAGTGAAACCGCCAAACTAACTTCCATAATCATTAACCTTTAAATTCATTGCCAACATTCTAAAACAATGCTAGTGAGAGAATCTACTAAGCAACTGCAAAGCTCATCTTCTTAGAAAAACTTCGCTTGTTTAAAAACCCACACTTCTTCTAAACTCTCACTCATGATTACTGATTTTGAAAAGAGCGTTATAGATGTTTTAAATGTTGATGGCTTAAATGCTAAGAAGTATTTTGGAGAGCTCGGCGACCCTAAAAACTTTAAGTTTGTAACTCACGAGATGCCCTTAGTCTTTTTAGATTTTATAGGAGATACACCAGATAACCCCATAAGAGACATCTACAAGTTTAACTTATACATCGCTCACATTTCATACTCAAAAAACAAAGAGACTCGCTCTTTAAAGCATTATGAAGTCTATGGTTTGCTTCAAGAGATAAACAAAAGACTCTCTCTAAAGTCATTTCTAAACTCAGAACCTATAAAAATAGGTAAGTCTGAGAAGATTTTTGACTCCGTTATTGGTGCTGGATACTTAACAGTGTTTAAAAGAGAGTTTACAACCATATTACAAAAGGAAAATATATAAATGCCTAAACCATCACTCATAGCATGCAACTTGCTATTTGCACTCGCACAAACCACAGATGCCTCTGTCTTACATGAAGTAAAGATAGCAGTAGTTGGAAGTTGGAAGGGTCATGCTAATGGACCGTTTGAGCTAACACTAGCAGATTTGGAACTTATCAAAACAAACTTTGACAACTCAACCATAGACATAGTCGCAGACTTTGAACACGCTTCGCTTTGGAGCGAAAAAGCACCTGCGACTGGTTGGGTTAAAGAACTCTATATAAAGGATGCACAACTATGGGCAAAAATTAAGTGGCTAGATGATGCCAAAGAACTCATCAAGAGCGAACAGTACAAATATATCTCGCCAGTATTTGATCAACACACTATAGATCAAGTAACAGGAGAAGACATAGGTTGGAGCTTACATAGCTTAGCTCTTACAAATAGACCTTTTTTAGAAGAGTTAGGAGAGGTTATAGCAAACAACAAAAAAAATCCAAATCAAGAAAAGGAGACGGGTATGACACCTGAAGAAAAAGCAAAACTAGAAGCACTTGAAGCTGAAAACACACAGCTAAAAGAAGCGGCTACAAAAACAGAAGAAAAAAGAGTTGAGGATGAAGTTGATTCTGCGATTGCAGCTAAAAAAGTTCATCCTGAACAAAAAGAGGCACTTTTAGCTTTTGGTAAACACGATGCACAGGGTTTAACAAAACTCATAGCAGCAGCAAAGCCAATCACACAAAAACCAAATGACAATCTCTATCCAAACTCAAAAGGTGGTTCAGCAGATGAGCCTTACGATGTAATAAAACTAGGAGGGATCAACTAATGTTTACAGGTCAAAGCGTAAAAAACATTACAAAAGTAAAAAGAAGTGACTTATTTTTAGATGTTGCTCAAACAACTGTAGGAACTGTATATGTTCCTCAAACCATTCTTGATGCTAAGGATGCACTTCCTTAGGAACACTACTAACTTCATTAGATGGTGGTAAAACATGGGGTCCACTAACTACTCCTCTCTTTGAAGCTGGTTCTTATGCAGCAGATGCAGAGGTGTACTTTGAGGGTCATATCTATAAAAGCTTAGTTGCAGATAACGAAACAGCACCTAACGAAGGTGATTGGAATGATTTAGGTGCATGGGATGCAAATGGTGTTTTATACAATGACTTAACTGAGTCTAAAAAAACAACAGTTGTAGTAACTGGCTCTGTAAAAGAGAACTATTTACACGGTAGTGATGAGTTCCTCGTAGCCACACTTTTTAAAAATAAAATCATAGCTAAGTAAGGAGCATATATATGAAATTTTCAGACATTATGAAACTGTGGACATTGGTAGTTAGTATCAAAGCAATCAACCAGATCAAAACAGCTGGTACATTTGTATTTGACAAGTACTTCAAAAGTAAAGGTACTCCGGTTCTTGGAAACACCGCTAAACTAAAGATAAAAAAAGGTGCTTCTATTGTTCTTCGTGCGATTGCTCCAGGTGCAGATAGACTAGTCAAAGACACTAAAGATATTTATGAGCTTACTATCTCCCTTCCTCGTTTTGGTTTGAGTGGTCAGATTTTAGCACACGAGATAAATGAGTTTGAATCTCTTGAGGGCGAAGCAAAGGTTGAGGCAGTATCGCAAAAGATTACAGAGATTTTAACAGAGCATAAAGAAGACTATATGACTACTATAGAGTATATGGCTACTGGTGCTCTTTTTGGAAAGGTCATCGATGGCGAGGGTACGGTTCTTTTTGAGTTCAACACAACAGCTGCTCCTATAGAGTTTAAAAACAAACAAAATATTGATGTTTTAGATGAGATTGATGAAGCACTTGTAGATGAGCTAGGTACTGAAGTCCCTTATGAGATTTTAGCTGATGCAAAGTTTATCAATCGTGTGGCGGCTAGTGCAAAAACAGCAGAACTTTTTAAAACGGGTGAAGCTAAGTGGCTAGATGAAGATGGTAAGCGTGTTCTTGTAGTTCACTCTAAACGCTACATTCCATTTCGTGCGTCTTATATAGATGAAAATGGAGATAAGCAACCGTTTATCGCTGAGGCTCATGCAGTTGTGATTCCACTCTCTCAAGATGTGTTTAAACATATCTATGGAAGAGCAGATCACATTGAAGCTATGAGGGCAGCTCCAAAACTTTTCTTTGCAGCTAAACCTGAAGAGTTACCAAAAGGTAAAGGTTGGGGCATTGAGACTGAGACTAAGATGATTCCATTTTGTGTTAGACCAGGTGCTCTCATTAAGTTAAAATTCTCAGCTTAAGAGTCAAATCATTTTAAAGGGCTTTTTAGCCCTTTAAACACAAAGACAATAAATCTATCGACTAAAAAGAGATAATGATTTTTAAACACTAGTTAAACGGGTTATATAAGGTATTAAGATGATAATTACAAATGAAGACTTACTAAAAGAGATAAGCCAGCAACAACTACAAGAACTCTCAGATATAAACGCATCAGGAGAGATAAACCAGAGTGTAGTTGATGATGCAAGAGAAGATGCTATCTCGTTTATTGAATCTTTTATAGTTGTACCATCAAACCCAACGCCACTTTTAAAAAAGATAAGTGTTGATTTGACTATCTATGAACTAAAGCGAAAAAATGAACTTTTAAGCGATGAAGATAGAGAGTTAAAAAAAGAGTGTGAGGCTTATCTACTGAAGATGAGTAACTCCAGACTAAAAACAGAAGCAACTTCAACATCAACCGCATCAGTAGTACTAGAGAACAACTTCGCTTTTAGGCATAGAGTAGCTAGAAGAGTAAGAAAAGAGGGCTTTAGATGACTAAACTAACCAACGCAGATAGAAACAAGATACTAAGCCGTAGCCTATTTGTAGATGCTAACAAAAGCCTTAAGCAGATAGCCGAGACTCTAGGCGTAAGCGATAAGACTATCTCAAACTACCAAACTAAAGACAAAAAAGAGGGTTACGACTGGTTAACGCTAAAGGCTTCAAAGCATATAGCCTCATCTCAAAAAGAAAAAGAAAACATGTACACCATGTTTGTCGGCTATATGTATGACTCACTCAAAGAGATACGAGAAAATGAAGATTTAAGTGCAGAACAAAAAGCATCTCTCATAGTCTCTCTAGGCGATAGCTTTTCTAAGATGCGTAAAGTTGCAAGTAGCGAAGACCCAGAAGCGTATAAGCTAGGCATCATAAAGCACACCATAAAAACAACACTCCAAGCCTTAAAAACTACACTTCCCTCTGAGTGCATGGAACAAGTCATCACTACTGTAAACGACATACAAGAAGAGCTTAGCAATGTCTCTATTTAGTAAAGAAGAACTATACTCTTTTCTTGAGGACTCTAAAAGCGAGGCTTTATATAATGGTGCAAACTTATCTCAAGCAAAAAAGATAACAAGAGGTGCATTTAAAAACTGGCTAGATGGATATATCTCGGTTTTAAAAGAGCAGATAAAAGCAAACGATGCCTTAGATCCAAACAAAAAACAAGAGCGTGTAAAAAAGCAACTTAGCGACTTTCACTACTTTAGAACCACATATTTTCCACATTACTATACACTCAAGGGTAAGTCACTACTTCAAGATGACTTAGAAAAAACTTACTATAAGATTACCGATACAAACAAACTTCAAGGACTCAAGTTTGCAAAAGCTGCACCTCGTGCAAATGGTAAGTCTACAGATGCATCAAGAGTTTTTCCTATCTGGTGCATAGTAAACGATTTTAAAAAGTTTATGACTATATTCTCCGATGCCATAGAACTTACAGAAACACTCATAGAAGCTATCAAAGCAGAACTAGAAGAAAACGACAGACTGCGAGCAGACTTCCCACATGCCACAGGAGTTGGTAAAGTTTGGAAGATAGGCGACATAGTTACAAAAAACAACATCAAACTCAAAGGCTACGGCTCAGGTAAAAGGGTGCGTGGTGTTTTTCATGGAGCATTTAGACCAGACTTAACCATCATAGATGATTTGGAAAACGACACAAATGTAAGAAGCCGTAAACAAAGAGATAAGCTTGAAGAGTGGCTTGATGAAGCCATAGATAACTTAGGAAGTGTTGATGGCTCTATGGATATTCTCTACATAGGAACTATTCTTCATCGTGATAGTGTCTTGAGTCGTAAATTAAAACTAAAGTTTTGGAATCCTGTCATTTTTAGAAGTCTTATCTCCTACCCTACAAACATAGATATGTGGGATGAATACTCTAAGATATACAGATACCAAGGTATAGAAGATGCACATAACTATTACCTTGAGCATAAAAAGCTTATGGATGAGGGTGCGGTTTTACTTTGGGATGCAGTTAAGTTAGAGTTGCTTATGCAAAAAAGAGCAGCTAACCCTAAAGCATTTCAAAAAGAGCAGCAAAACAATCCAAACTCCGAAAACCAAAAGTTTGACTCAAGTAAGTTTGCAAAGATTTCACATACGCAAATGCCACATCTTGACAAAGTCTTTTTATATGTAGATGCCAAAGGCGATAGTGTGCAAGGGGATTTTTGTGGATTTGTAGCAGCTGGTATATGTAACGCTGACCAAAAACTCTATGTTTTTTATACAGAGATGTTACGCATAAAAGGTAAACCTGTAGTCCTAAAGACCATAAAGATTTTAGAGTCTATGAAAGTTTACCTACTCAGTGGCGACAAAAACGGCGGCTTTTATATGCTAAGAGATTGGATCAAAGATGAAGCTTTTCGCCAAGGTGTCACTATGCCCTCGACAAAATTCATCCATCACACTGATAACAAAGAAGACCGCATGGGAGAGCTAGAGTTCCCCATAGATGAGGGAGATATTATCTTTGTAGGCGATCATCCTGAACTATTTGCACAGATGGATGACTTCCCAGAAGCCGACCACGATGACCTGCACGATCCACTAAGTGCTATCTATAGACTCTCAAAACTAAGAAGACTAAAAAAAGATTCTAATGGTGGCAAAAGAACAAAAGTAAGACAAAAAAGAGCCTCAAGAATAAGGAGAAGATAATGTTTAAAAAACTATTTAAAAAAAAAGAAAAAACTCAAAGACAAACACTGCGTATAAAATCAGCTCAAAAAGACATACTTAAGTCTCTTTTTTCTCTACCAGTCCACTCATCATGGCTTAGCAATGAAGAGATAGACAAGATAGAGCGAGACTCTACAGTAACTGCTGCTAAGGGAAGTCGTAAAGCTCACATACTCAAAAAAGAGATCTCTATAGTGGCAAAAGATGAGACTATCAAAAACATCCTTGAAGAAGCTTTTGACTATGACACGCTAGATGCTATCTTAGATATTCCTTATCAAGGTATGGGTGTGTTTGAGATAAACTGGCATGAGGATGGTTTATACTTCTACCCTAAGCTAATAGAGCGTTCATACAAAGAGTTTACTCTTGAGCATGGAGTCTTAAAATACAGTGCCTTTGGTATGCCTGAAGATATTCCACAACACAAGGCTATATATGGAGTCTATAAAGCAAAACCACTAAAGCCTTATGGGCAACCACTCTATAACCCTCTCTTTTGGTTAGTAGAGTTCAAAAATGCCTCTTTAGAGTTTTGGATAGATTTGCTTGAGAGATTTGGAACTCCCTGGATCATCGCAAAAACTGAGGGCGAAAAAGATGCTTTAGCAGATGAGATCTACAACATGCTAGGTGGAGATGGTGCGGTTCTTGATACAGAAGACTCTTTAGACATTGTAACTATCAAAGACAATGCTAATTTTAAAGATATAGTAGAGTATCTTGACAATCAAATCCGAGAAATCATTCTAGGTGGTAACCTCACAAGTCAAGTCACAGGAGGCTCACATGCAGCTGCCATAGTTCACAACGACATAAGAATGGACTTAGCAGGAGCCGATGCCAACATTCTAAATAAGATTCTAAAGAGTGTCGTCCGCTCATTTAAAGAGCTAAACTCCATAGATGATGATATACAAGCTATCTTAAAAGACAAAGATGAGATAAACAAAGAACTAGCCTCAAGAGATAAAATCATATCAGAGATGGGATATACACCTAAAAAAGAGTATATTGAAAAAACCTATAACATCCAAGTGGATGACAAACAAGACCCCTCTGTATTTGCAAACTCTAAGTTTCATTTATCTTCACACCCTTTAAAAAAAGAGTTACACGAGGATGAGCTGGACTATCAAAGCTCACAAATTGACACAACAAAAGAGCCTACATTTCAAGAGCAAATAGTAAAGATTATACAAAACTCAAACTCTTTTAAAGAGGCTCGTGAGAAACTCCTAGAGAGATTTCCAGACTTAGATACTAGTGATGTAGAAGACACTCTTTTTAAAAACATAGCAAACGCTAGTATTTTAGGAAGCTGTGAGATAGAAGAAGAAAATCCAAATGGTTAAACTTAACTTCAACCTAGCTCCTAGAGAGGCTATAGAGTACCTAAATCAAAAAGGCTATAAAACAAGCTTCAACTACGATGAGATAGCAAGAGAAGCACACAACAAAAGCTTTACAGTAGCAAAGATGATGAAGCAGGACCTGCTAGAAGATGTACTTTCCTCGCTTGATAGTGCCTTAAAAGAGGGCAAACACTTTGATGAGTTCGCTAAAGAGATAAAGCCAACACTCCAAAAAAAAGGCTGGTGGGGCAAGCAAGACATACTAAACCCTGAGACTGGAGAAGTCAAAGAGGTAAACATCGGCTCTTCAAGGCTAAGACATATCTACAAAACAAACATGAGAGTAGCATACTCAAAAGCAAGATACAAAGAGCAGATGAAACTGCCAAACTCCACATACTTGCGTTATGTCTCAGAGATGCTGGGTACTTCAAGAGAGTCACACAAAGCCATTCACAACACAGTCCTACCAAGAGACCATGCTTTTTGGGATACAAACACACCCATCAACGACCATGGATGCAAGTGCGTAACCATAGCCATAAGTGCAAAAGAAGCACAAAAGCAAGGCTTAAAGATTTCATCTATCGCTCCAAAGTCCGTAGCATCTAAAGACTGGGCATATAACCCTGCAAAAATTGACAAGCTAGATGAGATCTACAAAGACAAAGCACACAACATAAAAGACAAAGCATTTGCTAAAGTCGCAAAAGAGCAGCACAAACTAAACGCTGGCTTTGTCGCTCAAAACCTAGTCTTATACAAGTCAGTAGAGACTCTATTTACAAAGAAAAATAAAAAAGTAGAGTTATGTAAGAGTGATATATTTGAGAGTCAAAAGAGAGTACTTCTCAGTAGCGATACAGTACAGGGGCATCTTGATAGAAAAGATATAACTGCATTTGACTATAGTCTCATTCCATACTTGATGAACGGTAGAGTATTTAAACAAAAAGACAACACTTATGTTTTACTTGAAAAGTTTGGAAGGTACTACAGAGTAGCACTTAAAAATGTTAAAGATAAAGATGAGATATATGTTGTAAGTCTTATTGGAGCTAATTCTCAAAAAGATTATGAACGATGGGTAAGGGAGCTTAATAAATTTGAAGAGGTTCAAGGGGACAAGAGGTAGGACTCCCGAGACCTACACGCGACCCACGCCTAAGCGTGTCCTACAGCAGGGAGCATTCACTGTGTTTCTCTTATCCACAAACCAAATTATACCACAAAGGCTATAAAATGAAAATCTCTATAGAAGTAAAAGGTTTAGATGAACTACAAAACAAGCTTAAGCTCATAGCAAGTAAAGCTAGTGATACAGAGCCACTTATGGCAAAACTAGCTAAGCATCTCTACAACATAAGTTTTAACTCGCTAAGAGATGAAACCTCGCCAGATGGCATAAGCTGGAACCCACTCAAAGCATCTACACTAAAGAACAAAAAAAGAAACCAGGGTAGCATTTTGTATGAGAGCGGAGATCTAAGAGAGACCCTAACGGCTGATTCTTCAAAGACTCAAGCTAGAGTAGGACTAAACGCCACTAAAGGCGGTTATCCGTATCCTATAGTCCATCAGTTTGGTAGATTAGATGGCACGATGGATGCTCGTCCGTTTATGCCCATACATGATGATTATACGCTATATGATGATGTTAAGAGGGAGTTAGAGGAGATTGTGGAAGATTATATGAAAGAAGATACTCTACTCAAATAAGCTAGGAGTACGACACTCTTTAGTGATGTCATAGATTTGTCTCTCAGTTAAGTCATACTCACGAGCTAACTCTTTTACAAACCCAACCTTGCCAGCTTGAGCTTTGTATTTTTCTATGATTTCATCATTTCTAAATGTAGTTTTGTGCGAGGGAATGTAAAAAGAAGAACCACCAAACTCTTTGATGGTGGCATTTATGTCATTTTGAGGATTGCGAACGAAGTTGTAAAACTCTCTAAAGAGGTCAAGGTTAGTGATAGGTGCACTCATATAGCTCATCCTTGTTGTTTTGAGCCGATTATACACAAAAAAGTAAACACACTCTTAAAAGGTTATCATTTTGCCATATTTTTAAGTACAGGTATAAGCTTTTGTGCTTCACTTTTAGTGAGCATATGCAGGTGTAAGTAGTGTTTTTTTAGCACTCTCTTTGCAAATGTCAAAAGAGCCTCTTCGCTCTTGTCTCTAGCAAGCTCATTCCAAAGACCGTGCATCATCTTTAGCTGAGCCTCCGAGCAAAGAGACTCATTTACTCTTCTCTTAGTAGGCAGCTCATCGGCTTTAAAGTTCATGTAGTCCACAAAGACTATAAGCTGCTCAATGCCCAGCTCTTTAGAGCTACTAACTCCAAACTTCTCATCTAGCAGCTCTCTATACTCTTCACGGTTATCACGGTAGTACTCTCTATATCTTCTAGAGAGATGCAACGCTCTAATGAGCGACTTATGAAAGATTTGTTGTTTTGGTGTCATTTTTTGTCCTTATTAAGAAGTGGTAAATTGTCAACCACAACTACCACATTAACCACATACCTAATTTAGGGCTTTATTTATGGGGTGTGGTGGATGTGGTAGTTGTGGTAAGAAATTATTTAAAGTAGTGTTATGGTGAATCTATTTTTAACTTTTGTAAACTTGAAAAACTTATCTTCAAATTTATCTAAAGTGTTTTGAGCGACCTTGTCATCTCGCTTGTAACCTATAGCTTCAAGTAATTGAGATTTATTAAGACCTTCAGGGTTCTTACTTAATGCTTCTTTCCCTTTACGCACAAATTCTTCTTCATATTCACTCATAGTTGAATAGACTTCATCAAGTTTTGTAAGCTCAAGGGATTGAGTATTAACTGTTACTCCTATATCTTTTACAAGAGTTCTAGCATGAGTAACATTGAGCATAAAGTGAAGCTTGTCCTGTTCTCTTGCTTTTTGTGTCATCTCATAAACATTATCTGGAGAGTTTATAAACACTTGAACACCAGATATAGTTCTTCCAGCTTTTGTTGCATGATGCATAATGATAATAGTTGCACCAGCATCTCTCATCTTCATAACAAGCTGCATAAACTCTACTGATTGAGATTTACTATCTGTATCCACAAAATCTTTAGTTGTTTCAAGAAAGAAAGTGTAGCCTTTATAGTTCCCAATAGTAGCTTCATCAACTATTCGTCTTAAATATTCAATAGGGTTACAATCAATCTTGGCACGACTTACATACTCTATTTTAGGATGATTTATAAACTTTTCATCTATTGCCCTCTCTTTTAGAGAACTAAGTCCATTATCCATATCAACATATATTACACCCTTAACATCATCTCGTAATATAAGCGTAGTGGTGATGCCATATCCTAGCCATGTTTTACCTTGCTTTGGTGGAGAATATATCAGAGTAACACTATTTGAATACAAGAAATCAGGTATATACTCATGCTGCTTATCTAGTATAAAGTCTTTATCGTTAAGCACGCTACCTTTTAAAAAATTAAATCTCATATTTTTTCCTTATATTTTATTAATCTCAAAAGAGCCTGCCTAAGCAGACTCTATGAAACTACTTTCTCTACTAACTCTCCAGCTAGTTCTGCAATATCTATTGTGTACTTTTCATTGTTAATCTCAATAATTAGCTTGGTATCGCTTATTGTCGTATAGACATTACATTCAAGCTCATCAGTCTTACTCTCAAGCCATACCTGTATAAATCTTACAGGTGCACCTTTTATAGCTTTTGCAGTTATTTCAAAAACAGCTGCACAATGCTCTTTACACTTACTGCACATATCAGTTTCATCTATAAGCGGTTCACCGCAACAGTTACTTTTTTTCATGGCTAATTCTCTCTAAACTCAAGAACTGCATCACCATCTTCTACTTGCACATTGATTATTTCGTGTTCTAAAATATCACCTTCATCTGCAACTCTTACCTCTGCATTATCATCAACATCTTTTAATGCTTTGATTAACTCTTTTTTTGTCATGATGCGTCTCTCAAATACTTAACAGCATCATTGATAGCTTCACAATACACCTTTGTAAGCTCACCGTTCTCAAACAGTTTCTCAGCAAGAAGATAGTCTTCATCATTGTCTATAAAGAAGGGTTCACATATAATGCATGGTGCATCTGTAGCTTTAAGTAAATGACCGCCTCTATCTTCACTTGACTTAGGTTTTATGCCTCTGTCTTTGTTACTAAAAAGAGCTTGCAACTTATCTTGAAAGATTTGTGCTATATTTTTACCTTTTTCACTCTTGTGGTAGTAAAGCATCTCGCAACCATTAACCGTAGTGTCATGTGCATTTGCATGAAGACTCACAACCAAGTCAGGATTGAAGCTGTTTATTTCAGATGGAAGTTTTGCATATCCATTTTCACGATGTACAACTACTATCTGGTCTGCCATGTTAAAGTCACTAAAGCTTGTTTTTATCTCATAAGCCAAAGCTCTATGAAACTCATACTCACTCATTACATATGTTTTATTCATTGCCCCAGGACTAGTTTCACTATGTCCTATAACTACTGCTATTTTCATATTTACACTCCCGCCAAATCAAGCGAAATAAGCTTATACTCTTTGCTTACACTCTCTCTAGTATAAAAGCGTATGTACGCCTTTGAACCCACTATCTCTATGCTCTCATCTATGATTATCATAGCTTCTCTCCACTTCTTGTGAGAAATGTCGTAAGATTTTAGAGCTAAAATCTTCTTAGCATTTACATCGCCTTTTTTATCTACTTCAAACGCTTTGGTTATAAGCGTTTTTATCTCTGGAGACGAACCCTCTGTCAGCTCATGTAAACACTCATCTATCTTAAGCTTTGCAATTTGTAGCTTCTCATCAAAGCTTATGCTGTCCGCATTACTTATCTGCACTTTCATAGTCCCAGAGTAGTTTTCAAGCGTGATGTTGCCTTTCTTTGAGTTCTTTAGTGCGTCTAAATTATAGTTTTGCAACAACAGTTCAAAGTAGTCATTAGCTTCACCGAATGCATCTTTTTTAAACTTGTTTAAAACACCACTAAGTTCACTGGCTTGTACAATTAGCTTCTCAACCAACTCATCTTTTATTTTTTCATCAGCTCTTATAAGGTCAGGATGAGTTCCCTCACCTTTTTTGTTGAGCCAATGACCATGATCATCTACTTTTGGCATCTTTACCTCTCTTCTTTGACTGAGCTATAGCGATGCACGCTGCCACACTCAAAGCTAGTCTTTTGTTTGTACTCACTTTTTCCTCTCCCAACATACATAACCGTAACGACTACACACCGCCACTCTCTCTTTTTTCTTTGCCTTTTTGACAATCCTTAGACCCATAACTTAACCTTTTTCGCATCTCGTCAGATGCAGTGGAATTTGGAGAACTCCATAGAGCTTATTACTCTGTAATAAACTCTAGCAATTCTTTTTAAAAACTATTTTATTTATATCAAGTCCAGTTCTATTGCAAAAAAGCAAAATCTCTGGAATTGGTGGGGAGTTTCTAGCTATTCTTGAAGCTAGTGTTTCAGCATTAACTCTTAATACTCCAGCCACATCATTGTCAAACACTTTATTTTCTTTTGTGTGTTCACAAAGAATATCTTTAATCCTCTCAACCATCTCTCTAGTGGAGATAAACTCATTATATTTTTTGCACATGCTTTAGAGGTGCTTTAATATCACTAATGCTATATCTATCAACAACTCCACCTACTTCAACATCTAAGTGAGTTATGACTTCCTTGTTGTCCCTTATGATTCTAATGACACCGCCAATAAAACCATTAACATAAACCTTTTTTCCATATTTTAATGCCATCTTTTATCCTTGCTATTTTTATAAAACTGATAACCCTCAGAGCCTATCCACCCCAGCACAAAACTACACAACGCCACTAAAACACCTATCTCTATAGATCCACTCATCTCTTACTCCCTTTGCAATCTTTGCAGTACTCTCTTACTTGCATATAGAGTCTATCTCTATGCACCTTTTGCTCTTTAGCCCATCCCTGGTACTTCACACAAACATCTATATGTATCACTCCTAAGAGTGGACACTCTTGCACCTCCTCTTTTAACTCCAAAAAAACCTCTTCTACTCTCTTAAGTAAGTTCTTAGGGTTTGGATACCTGCCCTTAAGCATCAAGTTTACTGTAGCTGGACTCTTACCTATAAGCCTTGCCACTCCTCTTTGTCCATGCAGCTCACAAGCCTTGCGTAGTAGAGTCATATTCATCTCAAAGCACCTTTTATCTTAAAAGCCCCACTCTCAACATCTAGTTTTAAAGCTTCAACTCTTGCGAGGTCTATATAAAAAGCCTTGCTTCCATCAACTCTCTCTATGGGCTTTATCTCTTTTATAAGCTCCAACTCATTCATCTTCTTAAACCACCTCTTAGCCACTGCAAAGCTTACATCTGCATTTTTAGCTATGGTTTGTTTGCTCATCTTTTGCTCAACCATCACATCAAGAAGCTTTACCAGCGGTGGAACAACCTCTATCTTTATCTCTTTGTTTAAGTTGTAGTCAAATACAACTCCATTTATGATAGATGGACTCTTAGACCCAGTACACTTCACAAGTGTATAAAGAGTGTTACTATAAGGCTTTACTCTCTCCCCTTGTACTATATACCCAGCACCCTTTAGATGCCAGATGATGTTTTTTAAGTAGTTTTGAGTCACACCTGTAACCATCATCACATCACCAAATCTAAACGAGCGATTTCTTCTCATATAGTTCCACACTTTTTTCAAAGCACTTGAAGTTCGTTTATATCTAAGCGGCTTATCGCTTTTTACTGTCGCCATACTCTGCTCCACTCTGTTTAAAGATCTTCATATCAACATCTTCTATGTCATTGACCTCGCAGTACTTCTCAAGTCTGATTAGAAGCACTTTTATCTGTCTAAGATTTGGGTATTTTTTATGAAAATACTCAACCAAATCCGCACCTAGTCTCAAGTCACTTAACTCACAAAACTTCTCTATATCTGTTTTGTGTATGGCTAAAAACTCCACAAACTCAACTATCCTTGAGTAAAAATGCTTATGTTTTTTGAGCTTTCTATTTGCCTCTTCCATACCAACAAAAAACAAAACTATTCCTGTCTCATCATGGAAGTCTCTAAACATCTCTAACACTTCAAACTTAGTACTTCTAAGCAGTGCATCTATCTCATCTACTATGATGATTCGAGGCTCTGCAACCAAAGACTCTATGACTCTTCTATACTTAACTGGGGAGTGTCCTGTAGTATCTACTCCTAGCTCCTCACACATCTCAGTAAGCACACTCGACTTACTCCATGTTTGAGCAGCTCTTAAAAGTATTGCATTTTCCATTGCAGCTATTTTTTCTAGCCCAAATGTCTTACCTAGTCCAAAGTGTCCAAACCCAAGCCCCATTTTTGGTGCAGTTCGTGGCAAGTTCTTTAGATTTTGTATCGCCTCGTATAATGTGCTATAATTCACAGTCGTAACAAACTCCTCTCTCATCTCTTATCCTTGTATTTTTTTAGTCTCGCAAAAAGACTTAAGCGATGAGAGAGTGCATCTCTCATCTGTTAAACCTTTAACTAGCTCTTCTTTTTAAAAACTCTTCATGGACCATCTCATACACCTCTGGATTGTCTTGCATGAGCTTTTCATCTTTATCGTTCTTTTGTTGTGGATTTTCCAAAACCCACATAAACCTCTCTTGGTAGCTCTTAAACGCAGGTCTTCCATTTGCAAGTACTTTAGGTGGCAAACCTTGCTCATCTCTTTGTGTAAAGTCATAATGGTTTGACTCCTCTAAAGCTTTAGCATCTCTAGTTTCTATCTCACGAGAACTCTCAAGCAGTGCATCTACCATTTGAGTATGCTTAGTAACCGCCACAGTCTGACTCTCTACCACATCACTTACAGCCTCTAACCTCTCCATAATCGAAGCATCATTGAAGCTTTGAGCCTCTTTAACTATCTTGTCAAGTTGTCTAGTCATGGCTAAGTGTCGAGCCTTAGCCCTCTTAGCCACATAACGACTCTTGCCTGTATGCTCCAAATCTTCAGCCAAACATACAAACTTCATATTTTCATCATAAACAAGTATGTAACCCATATCATCAGGAGCCATCACAAAGACACTCTTACCTGTAAGCTCTACTAGCTCTATGTGAGCATAGTTACACCCATCAAACGCTATGCCTTTTTTGCCGACCACTCTCACAGCACTCTCTCCAAGGAGCATGTCTAGCATCCTTACATCTGGCACACTCTGCACAGGCGAAGTGTCTTTGTTCCACTTGTTTATAGGCGAGGTTTTTATCCCCTTATGCTCTCTTTGCTCGTAAAGTTTGTCTGCCCATCTATCACACCACGACTGCAACTCATCGGCACTAAGTAGTATGTTTAGCTCTAAGCCTAAGTTCTCTTTTTTGAGCTTCCAAGCATCACGCCACGCTTGTTTCTCCTCTTTAGACTTTAGTTTTTGCTCCTCTCTCCATTTTTGTTGAGAGCCTATCTTATGAGCAAATGATTTTCTAGCTTGAAGCTCTGCTCTTTGAGCTACATTGTGTCCTATATATCCAGGGATCTGCTCAAAGAGTTCACGGCTAAGAGTTCCAAACACTCTCTCTACATGAGGCTTACACTCCCCACTAAAGGGTGGAACTACAACCATGTTTATGCCAAGGTTCACACAGATACTCTCAAAGTGGTTAGATGTATAGTCACGACCATTGTCTATCACAACATTCTCAGGTATGCCCCACTTTATGATGGTTTTACGAAGCAGTTGCGATATAGAGTAGCTACTACTTGTCTCACTCACATGAAACACAACTCTCCTAGTATGAACATCAAGTGCAGCTATGATTGCGTAGCGTTTTCCATCATCACACACCACATCAGCTGGAGTACTATCAAGTTCCCAGTAGTGGTTTCTATACTTAGCCTTTTCGCTCTCATTCCCATAAGCAGGCTGGTACTTGTTTTTGTAGTCATCTGGCGACTTGCTAAAGAGATACAGCAGTGGGTTTTGTCTCTTCCACTCCTTGTAGTAGTTGTTTAGTGCATCGTAACTTGCCATCGCCTCGCCATACTTATGGCACATATTGCGATGTACTTCACTTATCATAGGTCTGCTTGTTTTTACAAAGTACCTCTCGGCGGTCTCTTTTTGTTCATCACTTAGAGACTTCACACCGCTCTTTGCACCTCTAGTATCTACAAACTCCTCTACAACATTTACACCCCTAGCTTTAGC
>Ga0172377_10000574_pt1 | contig 34916 bp, 34 predicted proteins | sample Pumphouse3metaG_FD_119749 | JGI IMG/M metagenome (GOLD analysis project Ga0172377, IMG submission 119749) | Leachate microbial communities from a municipal landfill in Southern Ontario, Canada - Pumphouse #3 metaG | ecosystem: Engineered > Solid waste > Landfill > Unclassified | place: Canada... | reverse complement strand
ATTATTTTCATCTAAAAGTGCATTGATAACATTTTTATTGTTTGATTCATATCCAATAGAAATGATTTCATTATCAATTACAGAGGTACCTTCTTTATAACTGTAGGCAACAAGTGGAGACATTATCACAAGTGCACTGTCATCATCAATTAAAGTTTGAATTGGTTTTTGAAGAACTTCAACGAACTTAAATTCAAGCTTCTCTTTATTTTTAAGTGCCAAATATTCCAATTTCAATTTCTGTTTTTTTACAGTTGTTTCATAATATTGTGTATCTGTTACAAAGATAACTGGTTCCATACTTTTAGAATAAAAATAAATAATTATAAAAATTGCAACAACTAGCAACAAAATCAATAAATTTTTATTTATTTTCCTTCTTTCCATAAAAAAAACATTACAACTCATCGGCACAATGGTCAATATCTTCCATAATTGTGTTGACTCGATGCCCTCAAATAGGTAGCATATTAAAGAACTAAAAATCATAATTCGAGGTGCAAATATGACTTCATACAAAGACTTAGGTCTAGTAAACACAAGAGAAATGTTTAAGAAAGCTGTTAAGGGTGGTTATGCTATTCCTGCTTACAACTTCAACAACATGGAACAACTTCAAGCTATTATCATGGCTTGTGTAGAAACAAAATCACCTGTAATCCTACAGGTATCAAAAGGCGCTCGCGATTACGCTAACATCAACCTTTTGAGAAACATGGCACGTGGTGCAACAGAATATGCTCACGAATTAGGTTACGATATTCCAGTAGTACTTCATTTGGATCATGGTGATTCTTTTGAAACTGCTAAAGATTGTATCGACAATGGTTTCTCATCAGTAATGATCGATGGTTCTCATTTCCCTTACGAAGAAAACGTAGCTTTAACAAAGAAAGTAGTAGAATATGCTCACAAATTTGATGTAACAGTTGAAGGTGAATTAGGTGTTCTTGCTGGTATCGAAGATGATGTTGTAGCTGAAAAATCAACTTACACACAGCCTGAAGAAGTTATCGACTTCGTTAGCAAAACTGGTGTAGATTCATTAGCTATCTCAATCGGTACTTCTCACGGTGCAAACAAATTCACTCCAGCTCAATGTACAAGAAACGCTGACGGTGTATTGATTCCACCTCCACTACGTTTCGACATTTTATCTGAAATTGAAAAACAGCTTCCTGGTTTCCCTATTGTACTTCACGGTTCATCTTCTGTTCCTGCTAAATTCGTTAACATGATTAATGAACATGGTGGTCACTTGAAAGATAGCGTTGGTATCCCTGAGGAACAACTAAGAACAGCTGCTAAGAGTGCTGTATGTAAGATCAATATCGACAGTGATGGTCGTCTAGCTATGACTGGAACTATCCGTCGTGTATTTGATGAAAATCCAGAATATTTTGATCCTAGAAAGTATTTAGGACCTGCTCGTCAGGCTCTTAAAGAAATGTACATGGAAAAGAACATCTCTGTATTAGGTAGTGCTAACCAAGCATAATATCTGCAATCATGTACTTCAAACCATCTAACATTTATTTGTTAGGTGGTTTTTTGTTAATAATTTTTATAAAATATGTCCTAAGTGCTTTGACTCAATTAAAAGTTAATGTTATATTTAGGTCAGTGCCAGACTTTTCTGGTTCAATATTTTATGTTTTAAGAGTTTAAATAAAAAAACTCAAGGAGTTCGATGGCTATCAAGGATTTGAGAATCAATAAACAGATTCGTGCAAAAGAAGTTTTCGTAATTGATGCATCTGGTGAACAGAAAGGTGTAATGGGTGTTTATGACGCAATTAATCTAGCGGATGCAGAGGGTTTAGATCTTGTAGAAGTATCCCCTAATGCAAAACCACCAGTTTGTAAAATTTTAGATTTCGGTAAATACCGTTATGAACAAGAAAAACGTATTCGAGAAGCAAAGAAGAACCAAACAATAATAAAAGTAAAAGAAATTCGAATGCAACCAAAGATTGAAAGAAATGACTTGGTTACAAAGAGTAAATTTATTGCTGAATTCTTAGGCGAAGGCAATAAAGTCAAAATCGGAATTCGTTTCCGAGGAAGAGAGTTAGCTCACACTGAATTAGGTAAAGTTGTTTTAGACAAGATTCTACAGGAACTCACTGATAATGGTGTACAGTTTGTTATTGATCGCCGTCCACTTATGGAAGGAAAGATGATGAGCATGATGATCAGTCCTAAGAAAGTTAGTAAAAGAAATTAATTAATATTCGTTGAATATTATTAAGATATAGCTGTTATCAGGGGTCTTGTTCCCTGCCGACGCAAAAAATAAAGTTTAGAGGTAATACAATGCCAAAAATGAAAACAAGAAAGTCCGTTTCAAAACGTTTCTCTGTTACAGGTACTGGTAAAGTTCGCTTTAAAAAGCAAGGACTTCGCCATATTTTAACCAAGAAAACCACAAAACGTAAAAAGAATTTACGTCACCCTGGGATTCTCGCTGAATGTGAAGCTAAAAAAGTTAGACAACAGCTTCCATATACCTAATAGGAGAAATTAAAAATGCCAAGAGCAGTTGACGGTACAAAACGTAAAGACAGAAGAAAGAAGATTTTAAAGCAGGCCAAAGGTTACTATGGTCGTCGTCACACAAACAATCGTGTTGCTAAAGATGCAGTTGCAAAAGCAGGTCAGTATGCATACCGCGGTCGTAAAGAAAAAAAGAGAGATTTCCGTAAATTATGGATCGCTAGAATTAACGCTGCTGTAAGAGCTGAAGGTTTAACTTACTCACAGTTCATGCACGGTTTGACTTTAGCTAACATCTCTCTTAATAGAAAAGCTTTATCAAACATGGCAATTGAAGACAAACAGTCTTTCTCTGCTTTGGTTGAACAAGTAAAAAGTGTTTTAGCATAAGCTTTAAATAAGTTTTGAAGTAATTAAGTTTCAAGGAGGAATTTGATGGCATCAGAAATCATGGATAAAATACAGCTATTGGAGTTACGTACAAAGAAAGCTGTAACACTTATAAATTTACTGAGAAGTAACAATAAAGAACTTCAATCTGAAAATGATACAATTAAAAGCGAGAAAGACGATTTACAAGACGAATTTAACGCTTTTAAGGAAACTGCAGCTGATTCTTCTGAATTAGATGAAGTTAAAAGACAGTTAGAAGAATTGAAAGCAGAACATGCAAAGGTCAAAATGGACTACACGTTCGCTAACAATAGAATTATTGAATTACAATCTTATGTTGATGACTATAAAGATAATACTAAACTTCTTGAAGATAGTATTAACAAATCTATCGATACTCTTGATGCAATTGAAGGCCTCGATGAAATTGATTTGATGGAAGCTCAGAATACTGAATTAGAAGCAGCTGATGGATTCACATCAGGTGAAGCTCTTGCAGGCGATGATCTTTCTGACTTAGATGATTTAGGTGATGACCTAATTCTTGAAGGCGACGATCCAGATTTAGATGGATTGGATGAGCTTGAAGATTTAGATGATTCAGATCCTTTAAAATAAGACTCAAAAACGACTTACAAAAAGACGAGTAAAATTACTCGTCTTTTTTTTCGTTACCCCCTTGCATTATGTGGAGCTTTTTATTATTCTCGCCCTATAAGTTAAAGATTTAATAAAAACCAATTTTTATTAATAGCTCTTTATCTTTATCATTGCATGCTATAATATATGTATAGACAGCGATGTTACTTGAAAATTATTTGTGATGTGAATAACGGACACGTGTCTCTTGGCTCAACTAATACAATTGGGTTACGGCATAGCTTCTTTGCATTGCTCCTCCTCTTTTAGAGGTTTAAAAGGAACAGAATTTGAAGCAACCTGGTAACCCCCTTGAACCCAAAGGTTCAAGAGCAGTCCAATTCACATCACTTTTTTATTTATATTTAAGGAAACAAAGAGTGAATTTATCAAATAAAACTGAAGGTATTGTTTTTATTAACTTACCCAAAAATCTAGAACAAACAATTGGTGATTTTAAAGTTGATCCAACCATCCCTATCCCACTGCAGCTTCCTGAAGACCATAAAAAAATTGAGGCTGATGATGTTACTGTTGAAAGAATAGTAGCAGGCATGCTCAAAATTATTGCATGGGATCCTGATAATGAACACTTTGAGTACTACAGAGAATTTGTGTTGGCATCTCAACCAGAATCAATTGAACAGTTGAACATTGCAGCCATTGCAAAAGAAAAAATAGAAGACCACGATTTCAGTGAAGAACTTTTCTTGGTTGTCAATCATCTCTCACAGCAACCAGCATCATATATCAATCTTGCAACTCATTATGCTAAAAGAGCCACTCTTGCAGAAGACAACGAAGGAAAAGGTGCTCTTTATGATTTGTATCAACAGAAAACAATTGATACATTGATTGAAGGTCTGAAGAAAAATCCTGAAGACCCTGACCTGCTTTGTGAAATTGGCTACTTCCATATCTACCAAAACAATATTGATACCGCACGTGATTATCTTGAGCAGTATATGAATGTTGCCAAAGAAGATGATGAGAGAAAAGTTCAAGTTGAAAATATCTTGAAAGATATAAACAACAAACTTACAAATGATACTGCACTGCTTCAAGCATATGATGAAATACAGCTGTGCAATGAAGATAAAGCTTTGGAACTTCTCGATGTATATATCGAAAAAAATCCAGAAGTATGGAATGCCTTTTTCTTTAAAGGTTGGGCACTGAGAAGACAGTTGAAATTTACTGAAGCTAAAGAAAACCTATTGCATTGCATCAAACTTGGTGAGAGCAACAGTGAAATTTATAATGAATTATCTATCTGTGCTTTGGAAGAAGGACATCAGGAATTGGCTGTATACTATTTGGACAGTGCTTTAGATTTAGAACCAGACAATATCAAATTATTGACAAACCTTGCTTATTTAAAACTTGAAGAGAAGGATTATGACAAGGCTCGACAGTTGCTTGAAAGAGCAAGAGCTATTGATATCAAAGATCCACTTGTAGAGCATCTATCTAAGTCCTACTGTTCAGCAACAGGCGACACCCTCAATGAGAAGCCTATTATTGAAGAGGTAGTAGAAGATATTGAGACCTACGAAGAACTCAGCGGACACTCTCACCATGCTCACAAAAAAGATGATGGAGTTGAAGAAGTAATTCAGATTGGAGAAGATAACTAATGCAATTTATTAGCCATAGCTCAGAAGAAACAAAAGAATTTGGAAAGAAGTTTGCAAAAAACTTAAAACCAGGTGCTGTAATATCTTTGCGAGGCTCTCTTGGTGCTGGTAAGACAGTCATTGCCAAGGGCATTGCAGAATATTTAAACATAAAAGAAGCTATCGTATCACCTACATTTACGATCTTACAAGAATATGATGGAGATCTTCCTTTATATCATATGGATCTATATAGAATTTCAGGTTGTGATGAATTTGAAATGATGGGTGGAGAGGAAATGTTGTATGGAGAAGGAATCACTCTTATCGAATGGTCTGAGAAGATTGATGAGATGCTTCCTGAAGATACAATTTATCTTGAATTAACCATTTTAGATAACCAGGACAGAGTTATTGATATAACAGGTCTTGAGGATTAAAGGATAGGATAATTAAAATATGAATATTTTGGCAGTTGATACAAGCACAAATGCAATGAATATTGCAGTTGTTAAAGATAAAGAGAGAACATCATTTCACCATGTTGGTAAAATGGAACACAGTGAAAATTTGATGCCTCGTATTATGGACATGACAAAAAAAGCAGGTCTGACTCTTAACGATTATGATCTACTTGTCTGTCCTAAAGGTCCTGGATCTTTCACAGGTTTGAGAATTGCAATGAGTGCTTTAAAAGGAATAGCAGTAGCAACTGATACTCCTTTGGTCACAGTTGATACCAATTTGGTATTATCTTCTCAAGTTGCCTATTTTGATGGAATTGTTGTTCCTGTAATAGATGCAAAAAAAAGAAGATTCTACACTGCTCTTTTCAAGAATGGTGCAAGAGTTACAAAAGATATTGATACAACAGAAGAAGAAATGATTGAGCTTTTAGCTGATGAAAAGAGAGTTCTGTTCACCGGTCCTGATGCTCAGATGTTCTATGACAAACTTCTTAAGAAGGGACTCAAGGAACAGTGCCCAACTCTGGATGCTTTTGTTGATAGCAGCTCTTTTGACTTTGCTATAAAACTTGCAGAGCTAGGTCTCTGTGAGTTCAACAAAAATGGCCCAGCTGAAATGGGAATTGGTCCAACATACATCAGAAAAAGTGATGCAGAGGTTGCTCTTGAAAACAAAATAAAAGAGATGAACAAATCAGAGATTTAAGAGACATAAATAAATACAAGATCCAGCATACATCGCTGGGTCTTTTTTATGTCATAATAAAACTTTTTATCATTCAAAATTATATTAAATACCATTTTATCACTATATGTGACAAAGTAACTTTATTTTTGACTATAGTTTATATATACTGTAAGTATAATTAATATAAAGAGTGGTACATAACATGATTAAAACTGATATTTTAATAGTAGGCGGTGGAGCTGCAGGATTATCTGCTGGTCAATATGGTGCAAGAGCAGGTCGTGACGTGGTGATTGTTGAAGCACTTATGCCAGGTGGACAATGTGCCTATATAGATATGATTGAAAACTATCCAGGTTTTGATACACCTGTTTCAGGGTTTGAGATCGGAGATAGAATGCAGAAACAAGCAGAAGCTTTTGGTGCAAAAATTGTTTATGATGAATTTGTTTCTTTTGAAAAAAAAGATGACATATTCTTTGTAAAACTTGCAGGACAAGAAGTTGAAGCAAAATCTATAATTTGGGCAACAGGAGCAAAGCATAGACATATAGATATTCCTGGTGAAGAGGAATTCAACGGTCGAGGTGTATCATATTGTGGTACATGTGATGGCTCTTTCTTCAAGCAGCAGACAATTTTTGTAATTGGTGGTGGTGATACAGCATTGACTGATGCACTTTATTTATCAAAGCTATCTGATGATGTAACAATTGTTCACAGAAGAGATAGATTCAGAGCTCAAGATGATTTGATTCAAAGAGTTAAGAAAACAAAGATAAAGACATTGATGAACAAGAGACCGCTGGAAATTAAGGGTGAAGATAATAAGGTTTCATCCATTGTTCTTGAAGATGTTGTAACAGGAGAAAAATCTGAACACAGTACAAAAGCTGTATTCATCTTTGCTGGTATGATTCCTCAGACTCAACTTCTTCCTAAAGAACTTGTTGATGATCATGGATATGTTGTTGCAGATCAAAAGATGCAGACAGCCATTAAGGGTTTCTTTGTAGCTGGTGATGTAAGAGACACTCCATTCAGACAGGTAGTAACTGCTGCATCTGATGGTGCAATTGCTGCTCACAGTGCAAGTGAATATATCGATGAAATAGACGGAAATGCTTATTAAGCCATATGTCTTGCACATATAAAAAAACAAAATAAAATTAGTTAATACAAATAGATTATTAATTTTTTTCAAGCCTGTAATTTGTAAATATTACAGGCATTTTTTATTACAAATTTAGCAAATTAAAAACAACTTTTTAATTGACGTTTGCCCTTGATAAGTCCATAATAAAACCATGAATATATTAATGGTTACAAGTGAAACAGTCCCTTTTTCTAAATCAGGTGGATTAGCAGATGTTGTAGGAGCACTTTCAAGTGCTCTTTTTAAGTTAGATAATAACGTTTACGTATTGATGCCTTGTTATAAGTTTATTGATTTAAACGGATTTTCAAAAGTAATTGCAACTTTTAATGTGAATATTGGAAGTTCTGAAGAAAAAGTTGAATTGGTAAGTAAAGATTTGAATGGAGTTAAATATTTAGCACTCAAAAATCCTATGTTTACCGAAAGAAATGGTATATATGGAGATACTTCTTTCACTCCATATTCTGATAATTTTGTACGTTACACCCTTCTTGCTAAATCAGCACTTCCAGCATGTAAAGCATTGAATGTGAAACCGGACATAATTCATTGTCATGATTGGACAGTTGGATTCACTCCATACTTTCTAAAAAAATCTGATGATAAGTTCTTTGCAAAAACAAAGAGCGTCTTCACCATTCATAACCTTGCATATCAAGGTATATACTCAAAATTTGATTCTCTTTTAGCAGATGTTGAACTGGATGATAAAATGTTCTCAGGTTTGGGAACAGAAAAACAGGTCAACATGCTCAAAACAGGCATTGAATTTGCAGATTATGTAACAACTGTAAGTCCAACCTATGCTAAAGAAATTCAAGAGAAGGAATTGGGATGCAATCTAGATCCAATTCTACAGGAACGAAAAGACGACTTATTTGGAATTATCAATGGCATTGACTATGATGAATGGAATCCTGAGACAGATGAAAGTTTTACTCATCATTACAGTTCAGCTGATATGGAAGGCAAGAAAAAACTAAAAGCTGAAGTTCAAAAAGAATACGGCTTGGAAGTAAATCCTGATGTTCCTCTTATCAGTATGATAAGCAGATTAGCAGAACAGAAAGGTTTTGATGAACTGTTATTCGAAGGCAAAACAAGTGCACTCGAGACAATCTTAAAAGAAAACAAAGTTCAGGTGATTATTATTGGTACAGGTGATCAAAGAATTGTTGATAAATTGGAAGAACTTGATGAGAAATATTCCAATCTTTCAGTCAACATTCTATTCAGCAATAAAGCAGCTCATAGAGTGGAAGGAGCCTCTGATTTCTTCTTGATGCCAAGCAGATATGAACCCTGTGGCCTCAACCAATTGTACTCACTTAGATATGGGACATTACCTATTGCAAGAAAAACTGGTGGACTGGCAGATTCGATAATCGATATCGATGAAGATGAAGAAAATGGTACAGGATTTTTATTTTCTGAAATGAAAAGCCGTGCTATAATAGAAGAAGCTAGTAAAGCAATTAACATGTACTATCATAATAGCGAAACTATTTCAGAAATGAAATATAGAAGTATGTGTACTGATTTCACTTGGGATAAATCAGCAGAAGAATACATGATAATATATCGAAGGGGGATATAATATTTTATGAAAAAGCAAGACACAGTTGCAATTATTCTCGGAGGTGGTAAAGGTACTAGACTTTACCCATTAACAAAAGATAGAGCAAAACCTGCTGTACCTTTCGCAGGGAAATATAGATTGGTTGATATTCCAATTTCAAACTGTATCAATAGTGATATAAGTCAGATTTATCTGTTGACTCAGTTTAATTCGGCATCTCTTCACAACCATATAAACAACACTTATCAATTTGGTTCTTTCTCTACAGGTTTTGTAGAGATTCTTGCAGCTGAACAGACATTGCAATCAACTACTTGGTATCAAGGTACAGCTGATGCAGTTAGAAAGAATTTAGTTCACTTCAAAGACCAAGATCCTAAATATTTTGTTATTCTTTCTGGAGACCAACTTTACAGCATGGATTTAAAGGACATGATCAATCAACATATTGCATCAGGAGCTGAATTATCCATCGCAGCAAAACCAATTTCTAGATCACAGGCAACTGGATTGGGAATAATTGGTGCTGATGATAATGGAATTATCAAGAAATTCTATGAGAAACCAGCTGATGATTTGGATATAAGTGAATACAAAGTATCACCTAAATTCATGAAAGACTCTTTAAATCAAGATGTGAGTGATAAAAATGAATATCTTGCAAGCATGGGTATGTACATTTTCAATGCAGATACAATGGCTGAAGTATTGGATAATGATCTCACTGATTTTGGTAAGGAAATCATTCCAAAAGCAATTGAAAACAGAAAGGTTTATTCTTATCTTTTTGATGGATTCTGGGAAGATATTGGTACTATCAAAGCTTTCTATGATACAAATCTGAACCTTGCATCAATGACTCCTGATTTCAATTTCTATGATGAGGATATGCCAATTTATACTCACCGTCGTCACCTACCTGCTACAAAGATCAACTTCTGTAACATAAGCAGTTCTTTGACCAGTGAGGGATCAATTATTACAAATGCATACATTGTTAACTCAATCATTGGTGTAAGAACAATTATTGAATCAGGTGCATCTCTAGATGGTGTTTACTGCATGGGAGCTTCATACTATGAAACTCCAGAAGAGATTGCAGAAAACAAACGCAAAGGAATTCCAAACCAAGGTATTGGTCGTGGAACAATCATCAAACGAGCTATCATTGACCAGAACTCTAGAATCGGAAACGGCTGTAGAATTGGCGTTGATGATATAAAACGTGAGGATTGTGATACAGAGATGTATTCCATTCGTGATGGAATCATTGTAATTAGAAAAAATGCAATCATTCCTGATAACACAGTGATGTAATAAGTATTAGAAGCAAAAAAAAGGGAGAACATAGTTCTCCTTTTTTTTGTCTGTTGATTTTGAAATCTATCAATAAGTTGTGTTCTCTTCAACAGATCCAAGTAGTATTGGACATGGGGCAACAAGGAATCTCAATCTATCCAGATCTTCTTGCCTCAGAAGATCACACTGATTCAGAAGAATCACAGATTTATGATCACTATTGACTCTTTTGAGCATTCCCTCCTCATCATCAATCAAGTCCTGAAGATATTTTACATCCACCTTCTTGCTCATATCAGCTTCACCCATGCAGTTATCTGCTGCCATCTTATTGAAGCAACTCATACCACCAATTGCTATAACAGCTGTCACACTGCTTGGAATTACAGGATCACATTCTCTGTGTTTCTTAAGTGGTAGACATCTTGCTCCATCAGCCTCAAATATGCTCACATCAAAGCGTTTGGATATCAGAGGTAATATTTCATCTCTTGGAGCCATGCACTTCTTAGCGTTCATTATATGCTTCTGAACAAACAATACAGATTCACCTTTTTTGACCTCATGATTGAAGAAATCCTTTTCATCTGTCATCACATGATCAACCTCAAATCTATAATGAGAAGGATTCTGCATTTTTGTGGTGGTACTCACAAGAACGCTGAGCCCCCTGTTTTTGTAGTACTGTGCCAATGCAATCAAAGTGGTTGTCTTGCCACCACCACCTGTGATGGCAATAACACATTGCTTTCCATCTTCATAAACCACTTCATCCAGTCTATCCAATAATGTCATGTTTTTGCCTCAGTTTTAATATGATTGCCCAATCACTTGGTGCAAAATCATAATTATCTAATTTATCAAAATCTTCCCATTTCAATTCTGTATGAACAAGAAGAGTGAACTCAGGATTTTCATCCTTTAAAACTATACGATGCGCTTTGAGATGATAGCTGACACCCTTATTTTCAAAATCATGAGTTGCCAGTTCCTCTTCAACCTCAATATCCACACCAAGCTCTTCTTTGAACTCTCTTTTCAATGTATCTTCTACTGTCTCACCCCATCGATTCTTACCACCTGGAAATTCCCAAGTATTGCCAATGGTACCTTTTTCTATTCTCTTTCCAATTAAAACTTTATGGTCTTTATCAATGCAGATACCTGCAGTTGTAATTCTATTGCTTTCATCTCTCATATAATCTCTCCTATTGCTTTTAAAGTATCACCCAATTTGGTAACAAAAAATGCAAAAACGTAACGATGAAAATAATTATAGCATAATTTCTATGTCTTTTGATAATTTTTTCTTCAATAACGATTGATGGTTCTTTGTTTATATAGATCAAGGTGAAGTTCAAAGCCGATGTGAATAAAAAAACAGATACAAGAAAATCTCCCAATACAATTGGACCTGGTTTTATTGGACAAAGCAGAGATAGAAGAGTCAGTATGTACCCCAAAATCATCATGAACAATTTATATGAATCATGATTGAACAGATAGTCTCTGATTCTGAGCAGAGTTGGATTGTATATTCCAATAGAAGGTGTTATATATATGAGTCCTGTATAAGTTAGATATACAAGTATTATGAGCCACAGTTGCATCATTTAGCTATTACCTTTCCCAACAGAGGAATCAATGTTTCAGTATCAAAATAACCATTTTTTTTGAAGGCCTTGAGCCCTGCCTCTTTATGCCAGAGAACACCGTACAGTGCACTTTTGTAAGGAGATAGACCTCCTGCAAGAAGACCTGCAATGCAACCAGCCAAAACATCACCAGAACCTGCAACTCCCAGTGCAGGATTGTCACCACTCACTATAATAGGTTTTCTTGCAGCTGTTGCTATCAAGGTAACTGATGCTTTGCATACTATTATAGCCCCAGTTTTGATGCTGATGTTTTGAAGGAGATTCAAGAAATCTGATGGTCTATCACTGAAACCTACCTTGCCCTCATACTCGGGACACACAGCAGCTGCCAGAGCTCTTAACTCTCCCATATGTGGAGTAAGAACTATTGTTCCATGTCCAACGACCTTTCCACTTTTATAAAGATTTGCAAATGCTCTGATTCCATCAGCATCTATAACAAGAGGTTTTAATGTTTTCAAAAGAGAGTCAAGAAGCATCTCACGTCCCTCACCCCATCCAGGACCTGCAAGAAGAGCAGTATAGCTATCAATATCATCAATCTCTGTTGTTGGCTGAACAATTACAGATGGACTTTCTGAAGCTATGATTGGATATATTTCAGGTTCAACAAAACAACTTACAAGGCCAACTCTGCTTACAAAAGCAGATCTACTTGCAAGTCTGACAGCTCCTGTAAAATTCTTGCTTCCTCCAAATACAGCAAGGTGACCTCTTGTCTTTTTGTAGGCATCAATATCAAGAGGAATCAAAGATGGCTCCTCATCATCTGCAAGATAAGCTGAAGGCTTTGAAGCCTTTATCAAAAAAGGAGGAAAAGATGGATTCACACATTCGACTGCACCACACTTTGCATGAACAGTTGGATTGTAATACACACTCTTTAAAGGCCCCATGCATATCGTATAATTGGCTTTTATGCTTGTACTGCTCACCTCAACATCATCACCAAGACCTGATGGAATATCAACACTGAAGACCTCTGCATCAGAATTGTTTATTGCCTCAATCAACTTGAGAGCATCTCCTCTTATTGGAGAGGACAGTCCTGTGCCAGTAATTCCATCAACAATATATTTTGCACTGTCTATTGCCTGCAGTGTCTGAGAATCTATGATTCCATCTTCTATATGTACTGTTGGAATTCCATAAGATTTTATGATATCACGTTGAATCTGTGAGCTCTCAGAGATATGTTTTCCTAAAAGAATGACCAAAATATCAGTCACGCCATTGTTTATTGCTTCTCTGGCTATAACCAGAGCATCACCGCCATTGTTACCACCACCGGCCACTACAACAAAAGGTTCATCATCTTCAATCTTAGTTTCAATGAACTGCCAAGCCTTTAGACCAGCCTGTTCCATAAGAACTACCGGTGGAATTTTATATTCACTCTGTGAGCTTTCATCAATCAACTGAGTCATCTTTCCACTAATTAAATTTTTCATAATTTTATGTTACTATAACTGAAGTACCTTGACAAGAATTATAACAAATAATATGTTTTAACAGTCCTGGGGTGGCTAATTGCCTGAGATGAAACCCGTTTACTTGATCTGGATAATACCAGCGTAAGGAGACCCTCTATTTTATCACAAACAAACATTATTCCTCAGCACACATTTTAATATTAGGAGAGTTTTTCAAAAATGAAAAAACGAAACTTATTTACTGTGATGCTAATGATCACTTTATCTACTTCTCTTTTATTTGCACAGGGTACAAAAGAAGAGACTGCTGCTCAAAAAACTGCTGAGGATAACACTCTAACAGTTTACGCTTATGATTCTTTCTGCGGAGATTGGGGTCCAGGCCAAAAGGCTGTCAAAGACTTTGAAGCTAAAACAGGTATCAAAGTTGATTTGGTATCAGCTGGTGATGGTCCACAGATGCTAACAAAAGTTGAAATGGAAAAATCCAATCCTGTAGCTGATGTTGTATTGGGTATTCCAAATGACCTTGCTGCAAAAGCTTTGGAATCTGATCTATTTGAGTCCTATGATGCTCCAGCTCTGAATGATATTCCTGAGTTCTTGAAATTCGATAGCACAAACAGATTGAACCCTTTTGATTATGGTGATTTTGCTTTCTGTTATGACAGCGAGAAATTGGCTGCTGAAGATGTTCCAACAAGTTTGGAAGATCTAACTGATCCAAAATATAAAGGTAAGATCATTTTAATCGACCCTAGAACTTCAACAGTTGGACTTGGACTTCTTCTTTGGACTCGTGAGGTATTTGGTGATGATTATCTCACATGGTGGGAAGGTGTTAAAGATAATGCATTGACCATAACTGATGGTTGGTCAAGTGCTTATGGTATGTTCACAGAAGGTGAAGCTCCAATTGTACTCTCTTATACAACATCCCCTGCATACCATGTGATGTGGGAAGACACAACTCGTTACAGAGCAGCAATCTTTGAAGAAGGACACAGTCTGACAATCGAAGGCATTGCAATTGTAAAATCCAGCAAGAAGAAAGAGAATGCAAAGAAATTTGTTGATTTCATTCTAACAGATGCACAGGAGGACATTGCAACTACAAATACAATGTATCCAACAAACTCCACATCTCAGCTTCCTGAGGCTTACGAATGGGCACCAATTCCTGAAACTCAGCTATCCCTTGATTACAATGATATTTCAAAGAATCTTGATACATGGGAAAAAGAATGGACAGAGGTAATGAGTAAATAAAACTCTACTGACTACTGTGCAAAATGAACAAGGGGAGGTCTCTCCCCTTGTTTTCATTTAAAATAAATCAATACATATACCTTTTGCAACTTGTGATTTTGTCTGTATTGACCTATTATTTTATAAAAACAATAAAGGATTTGTTATGACAAGTTACAACGTAAATAAGAAGAAAAGTTATGAGAGAATCATGCCAATACCAGCTCTCATCATAATATCTCTTATTTTCTTAATTCCTCTGATAAACACATTATCAATGGCATTTATTAAAGATGGTAAGTTAACATCTTCTTTTGTTAAAGAAGCGTTCACCTCATCATATACAAGACAGATACTGAGTTTCACAGTAAACCAAGCCTTCGTTTCAACACTTTTGAGTCTATTAATTGGACTTCCAGGAGCATATCTGCTGTCAAACTATGATATAAGAGCTAAGAAGACAATTTTGGGAATATGCACAATTCCTTTTGTGCTGCCATCAATTCTAGTTATCCTTGGATTTGTTTCATTCTATGGCAACAATGGTTTTTTGAATCAGATTTTGATGAGCCTCTTTCACCTGGAAGATGCTCCTTTAAAAATACTATATTCATATAAAGCCATTATTTTGGCTCATGCTTTCTACAATTTTCCAGTGATACTTCTTCTGGTATCAACATATTGGGATAACTTGGATCCAAAATATGAGATGTCTTCCTATGTATTTGGAGCATCTCGCCTCCAGACTTTTTTCAATGTCACTCTCAGAAGAATAATTCCATCAATACTTTCAAGTTCTCTTCTGGTATTTCTTTTCTGTTTTACAAGTTTTTCAATCATCCTTGTACTGGGTGGTGGACCTAAGTTTACCACAATGGAAGTTGAGATTTACAGACGAGCTAGAATCAGCATGGATATGAATGGAGCAGCAGCCTACTCTCTTGTTTCTATTGTATTCTGCGTGATTTTGCTTATTCTTTACATAGAATCTCAGAAATTAATATCGTCCTCTGATTCTGTTGTGACAACAACTTACAAAAAAGCAAAGAGACCAACCTCTGCAGTTGGAAGCATCCTGTCATCTCTGTATTTCACTTTGACAGGAATTTTTGTACTTGCTCCAATAATATCTATCATTGCCAAATCATTCATTGGAACAGTGAGCAGAGGTGGTGCAAAGACATTCACATTGAAGTACTACAGACAGCTGTTCGGCCTTGAGAGCTCATCTGGGGTCATGAGTGATGCCACTCCAGCAATATTTGCATCATTGAAGATTGCACTGATAGTTGCTCTTGTAACAGTTCCAATTGGTCTCTCTTTATCTGTTGCTACAAAAAGAAAGAACTCTTTCTCATCTGCTATTATAGAGCTGATTGGAATGCTTCCTCTTGCCATATCGTCAGTCATAATTGGTCTTGGTTATTATCTGATTGCAGCCAAAGCTCCCTATCTCTCAGGAACAGCCCTTGTTGTCCTAGCTCATCTGATAATCTCACTTCCTTTTGCAATCAGAATAATAACACCAGAGCTTGAGAAGCTTCCACCATCATTGAGTCAAAGCGCAATGACACTTGGAGCCAAGCCCTTCAGAGCTTTCATAGACATAGAATTACCTCTTCTGAAGAACGCTTTGATAAAAGCGGCAATCTTCAGTTTTGCTACAAGTATGGGTGAGATAAATGCAACTTTGGTTTTATCATCCTCAAAAATAGAAACAATTCCAGTTGTGATGTATCGCTTGATAGCTTCTTACAACTTCGCAGGTGCCAGTGCTTTGGGTACAATTTTAATCGCAGTTTGTGCTATATTGTTTATAAGCACAGGCTCAAAACAGAAGGTCAGATAAATGAACGAATTGAATATAAAATTAAATAAGAATTTTCCGGAATTCAAATTGGATATAGAATTTTCTGCAGAAGAAGGACAGTTGATATCAATCATTGGTCCAAGTGGATGCGGAAAATCAACAACACTATCGCTTATAACAGGCCTTCTTCCTCTTGATGATGGTTTCATCAAAATCGGAGATGATGATCTATCAAGCATGCCAATTAATGAGAGAAAGATTGCTATGGTATTTCAGAACTACTCACTCTACCCTCATCTTAAAGTAAAAGATAACATAGCCTATCCTCTCAAAATAAAGAAAATCAACAAGAAAAAACGTTATGCAGAGGCAAGCAGACTCCTTCATCTCGTTGGTCTCGATGGTTTTGAAGATAGAAAGATTGAATCACTTTCAGGTGGAGAATGTCAGAGAATTGCTCTTGCAAGAGCTCTTGCTTCAAAACCTAGATTGCTTCTTCTTGATGAACCTCTCTCTGCTCTCGATGCAAAACTCAGAGGTTATCTCAGAGATGAGATCAGAAGGATCCATGATGAGACAGGACTGACAATGATCTATGTGACCCATGATCAAGAAGAGGCATTGTCCATATCTGATAAGATCATCGTTCTCAATGATGGTCATGTTGAGATGATTGGAGATGGTGAGGAAATTTATAACAATCCAACATCTCTGTTTGCTGCAACTTTCATGGGAGAGGGAAACCTACTTCCGCAGCAGATATTTGAAACTCTTCCTGAAAACAGACCTTTTGGGAATGTGTTTTTCAGACCTGAGGAGGCCATGATAATTGAAGATGAGAGTCTTCCAGTTCCAGAGCTGCTACCTTATTCCTTGCTAAAAGGACTCAATGTAGTTAAAGTGGAGTTCAGAGGAAAGCACTATATCATCAAAGCTAGGAAAAAGAACTGTGATATCTTGATATCATCAAATATAAGACCTAAAAGCAATGTTATTTCTGTTTATATAAGAAATAGATCACTTAAATACTTCAACAATTAATGCAATGGCACGTGTTTCTCTTATAAATAATAAAGGACATAATTTTATGAAAAATAAAATATCATTATTTATATTGGTGCTTTTATTGGCATCACCCGCATTTGGGGAGACAAAATTTGTATCTGATTTTGATTTCAGTGTGTTTTACCATCCTTCTTTTGATTTGAGTGGAGAGGATGAGATTCCTATGAGGTCCTCTATAGGAACAAGGTTGAGTGTATCTCCAATAGTTCTCAAGATATCTTCTTTATCAATTTCATTCGACAGCAGTTTGAATCTTGTAACAAAATCAATAACTTACAACAACGGCGCAAATGAAGCATACTCTTCATTTGATGTAGGTCTTGGACTCAACTATCAATTCACTGATGCCTTTTCTCTTAAAGTCTCAGGAGGGCCAGGATATCTTATGTTGAAAAATAAAGACCAGGTGGAAGCCTTCATAATTGGTTCATTGATACCATCTTATAGGCCAGCTGAGATTTCAATGGCCAAAATATCTTTTACCACTCCCATAAATATTATTTATCGAAAAGAGATGCTGACAACCACCTTTGGTATTGGTGTGAGAGTTGAGATGGATTGGTTTGATAACTATTAAAAGCAGAAATTATTGATGCAAATAGCGATGTTTTTTCGTAATAATCTATGAGGTTATTATAATGAAGAAAACATCGCTTTTTTTATCTTTATTGTTTTTGTTGATTCTTTCGTCCTGTGAATTGAAGCAGAAGCTACCAGAGACAAGAATTTTCTATGTTGGAGTGGCTCTTGATTACAAAAACACAAATGTGAATTCTCTGCATGGAACTCTGAATGACGGATATGAAATGGAGAAAGCTTTCAATAAAAATGCTCAGAAGTGCAATGAAAAATTTTTCAACTACTCTCTGTATCAGGAAGGTTTTGATCATGATGAAGATACAATTTCATCCCCCAATTATCCATCAAAATTGAACATCCTATCTGCATTTGACGACATCTCTAATAAAGCAGAGATAACTGATATAACGATATTCTATTTTTCGGGACATGGTTCTAAGGATGATGGAGCACTTCTTTGTGGTACAACTGATTCAATTGGTGGCAAGTCCATGACAGACATAAATGTAATTGATGATAGCTACCTTCTCAGTCCAATTGAAATAAAGCACAAGATGAGCAAAATAAAAGGCAAGAAGTTGATAATCGTTGACTCCTGTTATTCTGGAAACTTCTACAGTGATTCAGATGATACAGTGGATATTTCTGAGAATGATGATTACTACCAGAGCAGTTTTGAGAAATTTTTTGGCGATTGTGAAGCATCTTCAGATAAAGATATCTTCATCCTATGTGCAACAGAGAGTGATAACTTCTCACATGAGCCCTCTTCACTGCTTCACTCTCACCCTCATGGTTATTTCACCAGAGCTCTTTTGGAAGGAATTGGATGGAATTATGGAGAATATGGTACTGTAACAAATAAAACAGAAGAATCGGTTGTAGCTGATGATGGCATACAGGGAAAACTTTGTCATGGCAATCCTCCTGCATGCTACAGCTCAAATTCATTGAGCATTGACAATCTTTATCGTTACATCAAAGAGAATCAGAATATACCCTTAAAAATCACAGATGGACAGAGAAGCCACCAGCACCCAAGGGTGACCAGTGGCCGCAAAGATTTGATTCTTTTTCAATATTAGAAGTTTATCTCTTCACTCTTGATCTTCTCAATTTCATCACGAAGGGCTGCAGCTTTTTCAAATTCCAGATCTTTTGCATAATTGAACATCTCTTTCTCAAGTTCCTTTATGTATTTCTTTCTGTCCTTTTTGGCCAATAGGTTGTAGCCAGATCGTCTGATATCGATCTCTTCTTTGACATCCTCAATTGCTTCTTTCTTATCTCTTTCAATCAGATCTTCAATAGCTTTATCAATTGTTGTTGGAGTTATACCATGCTCTTCATTGTATTGCATTTGAATCTCTCGACGCCTTTTTGTCTCGCCGATGGCCTCTTTCATTGCATCAGATTCTCTATCTGCATACATGATGACACGACCATCTGAGTTACGTGCCGCACGACCAATTGTTTGAACCAGTGCTGTAGCAGAACGAAGGAAGCCAATCTTATCGGCATCAAGAATTGCAACAAGAGAGACCTCTGGTAAATCGAGACCCTCACGAAGCAGGTTGATACCAATCAAAACATCAAAGACACCCTTTCTAAGATCGCGTAAAATTTCAACTCTTTCTATGGTCTCAATTCCACTGTGAAGGTATCTGACCTTCAATCCCAACGAGAGAAGATAATCGGTGAGATCCTCACTCATCTTCTTTGTGAGAGTTGTTACAAGAACCCTTCTGCCCTGCTCTGTTGTCTTCTGAATCTCGTTATAGAGATCTTCCATCTGACCTTCAGATTTTCTTACTTCAATAACAGGATCTAGAAGTCCAGTAGGTCTTATGAGCTGTTCAACAACATTGTCAGTCTCTGCATTTTCCAATCTTCCTGGTGTTGCAGATACATAAACTCTCTGACCAACTTTCTCATCAAATTCTTTGAATTTCATAGGTCGGTTATCAAGAGCAGAAGGAAGTCTGAAACCATAATTTACAAGATTCAATTTTCTTGACCTGTCTCCTTCATACATGGCTCCAACTTGAGGAAGTGTTACATGAGATTCGTCGATGAATGTGACAAAGTCATCTGGGAAATAATCAAGCAGCACTGCAGGTCTCTGACCTTCTTTTCGGCCAGTCAGAGGTCTTGAGTAGTTCTCAATTCCTGAGCAATAACCAATCTCTTTGAGCATCTCAATATCATATTCAACACGGCTTTTGATTCTCTCTGCTTCCAAGAGTCTGCCCTGGGAGGTGAAATATTCTATTCTCTCTTTGAGTTCGTTCTCAATGACCTTAATGGAATTCAAAACAGCTTCATGGGGCATAACAAACTGCTTGGCAGGATACAGAGAGAACTGCTCAACACTGTCGCCTTTCTTGCCACTGATTGGATCAAACCATGTTATTGATTCAATGACATCCCAGTCAAGTATTATTCTGATGGCATTCTCCAAATAAGATGGACAGATCTCAATTACATCTCCTCTGACTCTGAAACTTCCTCTGGTCAAAACAGCATCATTTCTTTCATACTGCATTCGAACCATTGCCTCAATATCACTTTTATGGTCAAAAATCTCACCTTTCTTGAAGACATGAACCATGTCCTTAAGATCAACAGGAGAGCCCAGACCATATATGCAGGATACAGTTGAGACCACGATTACATCACGACGCTCCATCAAAGAGAAAGATGCACTCAATCTGAGTCTATCAACCTCCTGATTTATATCTGCTGTTTTTTCTATGTAGAGATCACGCCCTGGAACGTATGCTTCAGGTTGATAATAATCATATGTTGATACAAAATATTCAACAGCATTGTTTGGAAAGAAGGACTTGAACTCTCGATACAGCTGTGCTGCAAGAGTTTTGTTGTGAGACAATATGAGTGTCGGTCTGTTTATCTTTTCAATTACCTTTGCCATTGTATAGGTCTTACCTGAACCTGTAACACCTTTCAATATCTGACTGTGCTCTCCATTTTTAAAACCTTCTGCAAGCTTTTCAATTGCCTGAGCTTGATCTCCAGCTGGATCATAGGGAGAGACCACATGAAGAGGAATTTGAGCTTTGCCTGATGCTTTATGGTAGTTCTCAACCAGCTCTCCTCCCCAATTTATTTTCTTCTTATCATCTATATTTTTTTCTTTATCTTCCATTAGTTTTCGACCTTGTTTATGTCTTCAGCTCTTTCAACCAAAGTAACGGTTATCTCTTTTTCTTTTCCATCTCTCAATATGGTGAGCTTTGCTTTGTCACCCATTTTGGTTGTCAAAAGAGCATTGTAATAATCATTGTATGTACTGATGGTTCGACCATTTATCTCGGTGATTACATCTCCACCTAAATAGATGACAGACTTACCATAACTTACCTTCTGATCTCCACCTCTGAGTCCTGCACTCTCAGCCTTTCCGCCTTTTTCAACCTGTGATACCAATATTCCATCTGATATAGGTAGGTCGTTGTATTGTGCCAGTTGTTTTGTGAGTTGAATTGGAACTATATCGATCCAACCACGAAGGACCTTACCATTTGTAAGTAAGTCAGGAAGCAGAGATAGTACTGTATCGATTGGAATTGCAAAGTTCATACCTTGAGTATCACTCTGAGTATAGATTGAAGTATTCATTCCAACCATCTCACCATGACCATTCAGCAGTGGACCACCACTGTTTCCTGGATTGATAGCTGCATCGGTTTGAATCATTCCAATTGCAAGAGTTTCATCCTGAGTTTGAACAGCTCTGTTCAACCCACTTACAATACCTGTTGTCAGGGTTCTATCATAGCCAAAAGGATTTCCTATAGCCAGAACCTTCTGACCTATTTTAAGACCATTGGAGCGACCCAATTTTATGGGAATCAAGCTATCATTCTCTTCAATTTTGATGACAGCTATATCATCAACTTCATCAAGACCAACGACCTCTGCTTTGTGAGAGCTCTCATCAACAAGGGTGACAACAATATTTTCAGAATCACCAATAACATGATAGTTTGTGAGAATCTCACCGGCATTTGATAGAACTATACCAGATCCTGTGGTCGTTGAAACTGTGCCATCACTTGATTGTGTGGTACTGCTTATATAAACAACACTGTTTTCTGTTTTTTCATATACATCGATATTCTGCTTTTCATCACTTGTATATTCCCAACTGCTTGAATCTCCTAGAATCAAGGAGACACCATCTTCATCATAAAAAAGATCTCCAACCTCAACTCCACCTAGAGATAGGAGACCTCTCTCTCCTTCATTATCTAAGATCTTCTCAACATCAGATCTCAATTCATCTCTATCATATTTTGTCTGTATCTTGATGCTCCATCTATGAAGAAAAAGCAGAACCACTATTACAATCAATGCAATTATTGCTATTTTCAAGTAAGAAAACTTACGATTATTTTTCGAATTATCCATGAATTAATAGTACATAGTATAGCGAGGTAAAACAAGATGAATTTTTAAAATCATCTGTTTTTATATAAATTTTATCTTGCCATCTTTAGGAGAGTTATCTGATAATTCAAGAGATTTATACTGTATGGAGAACGGCAGTAAAAAATTTGTGCAGTCATCAGGAAAGCGTGCAATATTTTTGGGATCATGAGCATCGGCATTTGCAATCACCTTCAATTCAGGATAATTCTGAGCTATCTTCCAGAATTCTGCAATTGGATATGGATGTCTGAACTCTCCATCAACATAGATCTCCTCTTTCAAAATACCATTTCCATTGACCTCCAGAGGTATATCATAGGAAATTGCACATTCAATGATATCTTTTGAAACAGCTTCTGCTTCTTTATCAAAATGATGATACTGTATTGCAAATAAATCTGGATGAGCTGCGAAGCTGAACAATCCTGACTCAATTGAATCTATATACTGTTTGGAATAAGCAAAAAGCTCCTTTTTACCCATTATATAATGATGAAGAGCAAAATCTTTTTCAGTTGATGTCTGCAGATAATGAACACCTGTTATGAGATAATCCAATCTTTCTTTGAGCTCTGTCATGTAATTCTTGTACTCTTTATAATAATCACATTCCAAACCAGATAGAACAACAAGCTTGCCCTCATAATCTCTCTTCTGTCTCTCAACATCATTAAGATAAGTATCAAGCATATTGTAATCCATTCTAGATTTTGCCCAACGATTCTCTCTTACAGGACAGTGCTCACTGAACCCCAAGACCTTCATATCAGCATCAACTGTACTATCACAATAATCTTTTAAAGTACCAACTCCATGCCCACAGTAAAAAGAGTGAGTGTGAAGGCAATATTCACCAAATTTAACTTCCATTTTTATTTATCTTCCTCAATATTTAATAAATGTTGCTCATAAGTTTTGGCCATGAGCATTGTCCCATCTTTCTGATGATTGTAATAGAGATAATCACCAGGAGTTGGATGAACTGCAGCTTTCAAAGCATCAGCACTGATTGAACATATTCCGCTTGGAACCAGTCCTTTCTTTCTTCTTGTATTGTAGTCTGTGATCTCATCATAAACACTCTGATCTATATCAGAGGAATAGACACCAAGTTCATAACAAGTTGTGGCATTGATACCAAGAGGCATATCAGATAGCAATCTATTGTGAATTACCTGAGATATCAGAGGCATCTGATTCACATCATTGGTCTCTGCTTGAATCAAAGAAGCAATTATCAGAGTCTGCTCCACACTGTAACTCGAAGATGCAATATCAGAGAGATAGGGAGAAAGAGCATTGAGCATTGCATAATACATATTCAAAGCAAGTTCATCTACATCAAATGATTCATCAATTTTATAGGTACCAGCTAAGAACCAGCCTTCAACAAACGTCAATCCATATCTATCACATATGGAAGTGCAGGCATCAACAAACTTTCCCTCATCAATTAAATTTCTTTTTACAAGAACATCTTCAATCTGATTCAGTGTCATTCCTGGGTAAATCTTGACAGAAAGATTGCTCTTCACGGTTATCATCTCTGCAACATCTTCCATTGTCATTGAAGGAGTCAGGTAATATGTTCCAATGTTTATCTTGCTGGCAATGTTGTTGTCTATCATGTAATTCAGTGCAGATTCTTCATCAAAGAATCCACTCAATGAAATTAGATATGCAACATTTTTTGCACTCATACCTTTTTCGATGACCAATTCAAAAGATTGAAAAGCATCACCTGTTTCAGATGGTTTTATGATTTCCTTCACTTCATCAATCTTACTCGCCTGAATGAAATCTTCAGTATCTTTGGCATCACTTTTTAAAAGATTCTGCTCAATTGATGATGTTTGTACAGCCATCTTATCCAAGTATGATCTTCTTCCAAGGTATGCAATGAATAGAATCAAAAATATTGATAATCCAATTAAAAAAGGTGCAGCAATTTTCATCTTCAATGAAGAACTTCTTTTTTCTCCAGCACTTTTAGGTATCTTAGCTACAGATTTATCTTTATTTGATTTCTTAGAAGCAGCAACTTTGGCATCTTTTGATCTGACTGCTCCTGTTTTTGCTATCTTTCTTTTAGGTTTTTCATCTTTTTTACCTTGAGAGGTTGCTTTGGTATCATGTCTTACAGAAGTAGACTTTGAGGAACCAGTCTTTGCTGCAGTTTTTTTGTCTTTTTTATGAGATTCAACTTTTGTTTTTGAAGCTGATGGTTTTTTGGCGTTCTTTTTGACATCATGTTTAACTTCAGTTGAAGAGGTTTTTCCTTTATGAGCTGTTTTTGCTCTGCTGAGCTCTTCTCTTTTGCTGGAGACAGATTCAGTCTTCTTGGCAGTTTTTTTGGGTGTTTGAGTTTTGGGTGCTGTTTTATCTTTTTTAACAGCTACCCTCTCCTTCTTTTCAGAATGCTCTGCTTTCTTTTGCCTCTTTGTGTTAGATTTTCCATCACCTTCCGTAAAGAGGGTCCCCTGTTTCCAACTCTTTTCAGTTTTGGAATTTTTTATAGCATCATCATTCAGAGTTGGCTTTTTTTTGAAAACGTCTGTACCTGAACTTGGAAGACCTCTCTTTTTAGGTCCAGAAGAACTTAGTTTTTCACCTTTTTTAGATTTTGAATCTTCCATACTCATCCTATATCAGTCTTCATCAATGTAGACACCTTCTTTGACAATGGCATCTATCTGACTCTTCTTTTCAGCTATTGAATCTTCTATGTTCTCAATTTGATCGGTGCAACTTTTGATCTGAAGCTCCAATCTTTCGATATCTGAGTTTTTATCTCTTATTTGAGTTTTTATGTCTTCAATTTTCAACTCATTATGAAGCAATTCAATATCTTTTTCAATTTTTTCAATGGTTCTTTTATGAAGAGTGATTTGATCTATCAAATTTATAGCTTCATCACCTATTTCATAACTGGTTATATTATCAGGAAGAGTATCATACAATTCTGTTCCAAGTAAAACTGCTGCATTCTTCTCATCCTCTGCAGCAATCTCAATCTTCACCTTCAGCTCTTCAAGTTTTGTCTTGACCTCTGCTGAACCTTTTTTATGGAGTTCTTCAAGTTCACTCTTCAATATCTTATTTGAGTAAACAAGCTCACTTTCTTTATTTTTTAAATCATGGTAACGAGATAAAACAGACTGCTGGTCCTTCATTGGAATCATATCAATAAAATCGTTGCTCTCCACGAGAATGGCAGCTTCATAGAACAATTCAAGAAGACTTTTTCTTATGCTGTTAAGACGATTTTGAATGACAGTCCTCAACAGCTGTCCCTTAGTTCTCTGCAATTTTTGCTGAAGGTTCTCTATCTTCTTCTGTTTCTCTTCAAATATTGCCGATAACAGACTCATTATCTCATCATTTAAGGACTTGGAGCTGTAAGCTTCATAGGCAGCAGCACCAAAACGAAGCAGCATCTCTCTTATTTCTTTTTGATTTATTCTTATTTTTTTATTTATATTTTTTATTTCGTCAGCCAGCGATGTACTATTCTTCTCAATATTGGTAAATTTTTCTTGAGTTTTCTTGAGCCTGTAATACTCATCATTTGCAAGTGAAAAACTTGTTAAGTACTCATCACAGTAGCTAATAGATTTGTTTTTAGCAAGATCAGACACAGTACGGCCCAATTCTTCATATAAAAGAGCCGTATCCATTTCATTTTCTTCTATTTGAGTTTTTTTAATTGTAATCAATTCTAAAGGATTATTAGCCATAAAAACACTATATCAAAAATTTCATTCCTTGACAAAGCTATTGTTTCTTTTATATTCTCATAGTAATCGGTTTTGCAGGAAATCCGATGTTCCATTGCGACCTCAGGGTATCCTATGGACCCTTAGAAAGTCCTTTTCTTATCTAAGGATTACTTATTCAAAGCTATTCAAAAACGTTGCGGTCGGTTTTATTCTTTGAATGTCAAAAAAGGTGTTGTACTAAATACCCAGTCAGTACAATAAATATGTAAGGAGATATGCTCATGGATAATATAAACAAGAGCAACCCTACCGACAAAGATTTACTTGTCGGAAAAATCCAGTTACTTGCCAGCAAAACAAAAGCTTACGGCAACCCAGATGAACTGGAGACTTATAAAAAGTTAATCAAAAAGAATGTCCCATGGCACTTACGTGGTTATTTTATGGCTTATTTATTAAAAGAAGTTTTAGATAACGAGAGACCTGCTAGGGAGAAGAAATCAAGACCTCAGAAGAAGAGACAACCAAAAAACTTCGATGGTGTTGATAAAAAACAATCAGACTCAACTGCTGCTAACGGAAAAGCAAAACCTGCAGCTGCAGTTGAAAAGAAAGCTCCAAAGCAAAGAAAAGAAAGAGTGTATCCAGATGATGCTAGAACTCTTTACTTGAACATCGGTAAGATGAAAAAGCTTTATGCAAAGGAACTTTCTATAATGCTACAAGATGGCCTATCTATCAAAAGAGAGGACGTATATGCAGTTAGAGTTCATGACAAATATTCCTTCATCACAATGAGTGAAGCAAATTGCGAGAGAGCAATTGAAATGTTCAACGGTAAGGAAATCAAGGGACGCACTGCATCCATCACATATTCAAACAAGGAGTAAAAAATGTTCATTGAACGCTTGGTAGTAGGTCCTTATGAGACTAATTGTTACATTTTAGGAGAGGAAGAGACAGGAAGTGCATGGATTATAGATCCAGGTGCAGAAGCTGCCAGCATAATTGAAGTTTTAGAATCCAGACATGTTTATCCAGGTTCTGTATTATTAACCCACGGTCATTGGGATCATATTACCGCCCTTCCTGAATTAGTTAAAAAGTATCCCGAACTAGAGATAGTTGTTGGAGCAGACGATGCTAAATATTTAGGAGCTAAGGGAAAAACTAATATACAAAAAGATTGCTCAGATAAGACCTTCCTGCAGGTATTTGATAAAGCATTTTCATCTTTACCTGAACCTTCAATTTTACTTAGAGGTAGACAGTATTTACAAGATTGCAAATTGTGGGCTATCCCAACACCGGGTCATACACCTGGTGGTATTTGCTATTACAGTGAGGAAGGTAATTTCCTATTTTCAGGAGATACCTTATTTGCTCAGAGTATTGGCCGCACGGATTTCCCAGGTGGTTCTTATGAAGACATAGTTAAAAGTTGCAGATCCTTGATGGATTTAGATGACAGTGTCAACGTACTACCGGGCCATGGTCCAGCTACTACAATAAGGGCAGAAAGAACAAACCCTTATTTCTAAAATAAAATTTGAATAAAAATAAGGATTGCGGTATAAAAACTGCAATCCTTCTTTTATAAGCAGAGAGCCAATAAATCTTTCAAAATATCAGCTCCTTTTTTTATAATTATTTACTGCTTACCTTTTTTCTGTAAACTGGTCTCTCTTCTCCAGATTTACAAGCAACACACAACACAGCATAAGGTATTGCCCTAAGCCTCGGTTGCGGGATTTCTTGGCCACATTTCAAGCAGATACCATAACAGTGGTTATGAATTTTTGATAGAGCATTATCAAGTGCTTGTAATTTGTTGGCATCATAATCAGCATTTCTTTGCATTTTTTTAAATGCAAGTTCCTCCGTAACTGAATCAATGCTATCGTTGATTTGTTTGGAACCAACAAGCTCTCTAAATTCTGAATCTTCCTTTAACAGACGATTGATAATATCAAGCTTTTGCTTTTTGATTTCAGCTTCCATTTCATCTAAAAATTCTTGAGTCATCAGACTCTCCCCTGAACGCTCTGTCACAGCGATGTGTTTTTTAATATGAGTAAGATGAGTAAAAAACGCTTTCTAGTCAATAGGGTTTTAAAAAAATTGTTATTATTATTGGTACATTTTTGACATTTACTGAAAATAATGCTTAACATAAAATAGTTAACACAAAAAACCCCCATAATTGGAGTTTTTTTTTCACTATTGTGTGTTTTTATATTAAAGGTAATAATCTCTCTATAAAAACATACTTATATATCATTTTTTGACTTTATTTTTCAGATTTTGAGTCAGAAACAGACTCATTTTCTTCATTTCCAAAAGCCTTAACAATAGATTTTGTCATCTTAACAAGGGCAAAAATAATGGCAATGACTGCAATGATTACTGCAGACTCCACTGTACTGTTACCATGATATACCATAGCTAGCAGAGTGAAACCTATGATAATTGATGCAATCAATATGACCATTGGTATCAATATTTTTTTCTGCTGTTTATTCACCTAACTCCGTCCTTATGGTCTCATAAAATTCATCATAGGTTGTGCATAGTTTTAAATCTTTTTCAATTTCTAGAATCTTTTGAGGAGCTCTAAAAAGACAACCACAATCTGCTTTATGTATCATAGAGAGATCATTGTAAGAGTCTCCAGCTGCAAAAGTTCTGAAGTTGAGAGACCTGAAGGCATCAATGGCCTTTCTCTTACCATCTTCCTGTCTAAGTTTGATATCACAGATCTTTCCACTTTCATCTACTACCAGACTGTTGCAGAAGATTGTTGGCCATTTGAGCTGCTTCATCAAAGGAGATGCAAACTCACTGAAGGTATCAGATAGAATGACAACTTGATAATTCTCTCTGAGTTTATCTAAAAATTCTATTGCACCATCCAAAGGTTTTATCTTTGCAATTGTTGCTTGAACATCCTTCAACTTAAAATTATTTTTATCCAATATATCCATACGATATTGCATCAATTTTCTATAATTGGGTTCATCTCGAGTTGTTAATTTCAGTTCTTCAATTCCTGTTTCTTCAGCAAAGGCAATCCATATTTCAGGTACCAAAACGCCTTCTAAATCTAGACATACTACGTTCATAAATTAATTCCTTGGTTTTTGTGTTTTATTTATTTAAATCAGTATTATGAAATAGTGCAATATTATCAAGTAACCCAAAAGAAAAAAGGCAATAAAATTCCTCATCTTACTCAATCTATGAGTAAAAATGAGGATATCAAACATTAAAATACTTACTTTATAAGTGAATCAGGATTGATGTTTTCAGATTCAATGTCTTTGAAATACTTGTATGTATCAACTTTCAACTCACCACAAGATGCCTCATCACAGATGATGATTGCTTTTGGATGCATTTGAAGAGCACTTATTGTGCATGACTGTGATACTCCACCTTCAACACCCTTTGCTAATGCTGCAGCTTTAGCATGGCCATTTACAACAATCAATACCTGTCTTGCAGATGTGATTGTTTTTACACCAACTGTCAGTGCTGTTGAAGGTACCTTAGAGATATCTCCATCAAAGAATCTTGAATTTACTATTTTAGTATCATATGTGAGAGTCTTTATTCTAGTTAAAGATGAAAGAGAGCTGAAAGGTTCATTGAAAGCAATGTGTCCATCAACACCAACTCCACCTAGGAAAAGATCAATTCCGCCAATTGCTGCAATTCTCTCTTCATACTGTCTGCACTCTTCATCAAGATCAGATGCCATACCATTGAGAATATTTACGTTTTCTTTTTTTATATCTACTTTTGAGAAGAAATTGCTCCACATAAAATAGTGATAGCTCTGCTCATGATTTTCATCAAGACCAACATATTCATCCATATTGAAAGTCACAACATTTTTAAAAGATACATAGCCCTTTTCATATAAGGAAATCAACTCTTTGTAGGTTCCTAGAGGGGAAGATCCTGTTGGAAGGCCCAAAACATATGGTTTGTCTTCGCTAGGTTTTGCAGCATTGATTGCGTTTGCAATATATCTAGCGGTCCATTTTGACATGCTGTCATAATTATCTTCAATTATTAATCTCATTTCTTCAATAACTCCTGATGTTTTTGATATGGTATAGCATAAAGACTAATGCCATCTAAGACAAGTAAATCTCTTCAAAAGTGCAATTATTTTATCATAAAATGCACGTAAAGAGATTTACCTAATTAGAATTTACTGGTTTTACTTTGTGTTGCTGATTATACCACCAACTACGATATCATCACCTTCATAAACTACAAGAGATTGTCCCTCTGTAGCTGCCTGAATTGGCGGATCAAATACAGCCTTGATCACATCAACACCTTCTTCATTTTTGAATGATGAAACAAAAGCATCCACAGGCATGCCTGTTGATCTGATTTTGACTTTATAATAGCCACCTGCAAGCTCTGTATATTTTGACCATGCAACCTGCTGTGCCTCAACTTCAGTGTTGTAAGTCTCATCTTTCTCACCAACAATAACTTCATTTCTATTGGTATCAAGCTCAACAACATATAGAGGATTTGGTGCAGAGATTCCTAATCCCTTTCTCTGTCCTATTGTGTAATGAAACAGTCCAGTATGTCTTCCGAGAACCTTACCATCTCTATCAACGATGTTACCAGCTTTCTCTTCAACATTAAGAAGGTCTGTGTAATCGCCACCATAGAAATCCTGACTCTCTGTCTGCTCTTTTTTATGGAAGCCCTGAGCAACATCTATAACTCTGATTTCATCTTTTGTATAATCACCTAGAGGGAATAGAATGTTTGCAAGTTGGTCCTGTCTCACTCTGTATAGGAAATAGCTCTGATCTTTCTTCTGATCCTTAGCTCTTCTTATGAAGTATCTGCCATTTTCATTCATCAACTTTGCATAGTGACCTGTTGCGAATTTATCAAATTCAAGACCAGCCGCTCTTGCTGCATCAACCATTGCGCCAAACTTAACTTTAACATTGCACCACACACATGGGTTTGGTGTTCTACCATTCAAATATTCGTTTTTAAAGTTAGCTAGAACAGTCTCTTCAAAAGTAGAGGAGATATCCACAACAGTGTGTTTTATATCCATCTTCCTACATAATTCTTTAACAATTGCTATCTCTTCATCTTTATTAGGTGCAAAGCAGTAGTTTGTTCCCATAGGATTTATTATTTTGCTGCTCTCACTGTTTCCTAGAATCATTGTAACTGCCGATACCTCATGTCCCATCTGCTTCAATAGATGTGCTGTTACGGCAGAATCAATACCACCACTCATTCCAACTAAAACTTTCATAAGTTTGATCTCCTGTGTTGATTATAATAATATTTATGAAGGAAATAATAAACTAATATCCCACAAAATTGAGAAGGTGTTTGAATTATCTTCACCTTCTCTGTCACTGCAGTACCAAATGGCATGCAGAATATCAATATAAATTCATGAGCAATATTTCATCCCATCCAAATTCTATATCGTATATCTCGCTATTTCATAAAAAACTGTCCGTATGAGTCAATCACCAAATGATGCGGCTAACTTTCAATCACAATTCAACAGACTTTCAGATTACAATAAAATAGCAAAATTAATTATTTTTTTAAAACCAATTAAAAAAAGTAAAAAAAAACTCCCTAACGTAATTGTAAGGAGTTTTATGAAACGAGAGCGACGGGGATCGAACCCGCGATCTACGGCGTGACAGGCCGTCGCGATAACCATCTTCGCTACGCCCTCATAACAATAGTGAAACTATATGAATTTGCTATTTATGTCAATATAGTAAATCATTTTTTTTATAAATTTATTTTTTTTAAAATATTTATAAGTCAATCTCAAAAAAACTGAAGTGTCCATTTCAGGTATCTGTTGAGCATTTATAACACATGGCATCAATCTTTTTTCAACTGCTTCTCAAGCATGATGGACAAAATAGTTCTATCAGTCTGCTCCATGCCCTCATGAGAAATTCTAGATAGAAAGTCAAAAGATTGTGTGCAATCAATGCCAACTATTCCTGATTCTATTCCAGGAGCAAATCCCTTCATTGCAAGCTTGCAAGCAAGATCAGCACTCTGAATGCAGGAATATATTTTCAAAGAGCATGTCATCTTAGCGCCATCACATATAACGCCAGTTAGATCTCCAATCATAACATTGACAGCTTTGTTCATCTCATTACATTTTCCACCCATGAGATACACAAGTCCACAGGATGTTCCAATGGCCGCCGTGAAGGCACCACAGAGAGCCGACAATCTATCTTTTCTTGCAGTCAACGACAGTCCTATAAGTTCAGCGATACATAGAGCCTGTGCGGCCTCTTCATCGCTCTTACCAAGATAACGTGCCATTGTGATGACAGGAACAGTTATGGTTATTCCTTGATTGCCAGAGCCACTGTTTATGACAACAGGCAATGGGCATCCGGCCATTCGGGCATCAGATGCAGATGCTGCAAGGGTTGCACCAAGTTCAAATGCTTCATTCTCTGATTCAGGTGGTTCATTGAGTCCCTCATGTGTGACTCTTCCAACTGCAAGTCCATAATTCTGTTTGAGCGCATGATGAGCAATCTTCAAATTGGTTTCAGCTGCATTTATCAATAAGTCCGCAGTTTTTTTAGGAAGATTCTTTGAGAAATCAATTATATCTTTCAATGTCACAGAAGCCATGAAATCTGAATCAAGAGCGTCATCAGATGATGGGCTGCAGGATACCTTCAGAGGATCATCCAAAAGAACTTTTTTGTCTTTTTCAAGATATGAAAAATGAGAGTGTGTGCCACTTATTATGGCACAGCTGGAATGCTCTTTGCTGTAGCATGTAACTTTGATGTAAAGTGGTGGAATATCTTCAATCATCTTCAATTCAATTGGAATCAAGGCAGCTTTCTTTCTTATATCATCTGATACATCAGAGAGTATACCAAGACCTTGATTTATATTTCCACTTGCAACACCCAATGCAACTGCAACATTTATACCCTTCTGGCTGCAATTTGGAATTCCAACCCCCATTGCATTCTTCACCATATCTCGGCTTGTCTCAACTACAGCTCGCTCACACTCACCTTCTAAAAGCTGAGAAGCTTTGGCACCAGCTAATGCACTTGCTGCAGGTTCTGTGCATCCCATTGCAACAACAACTTCTCTATTTAACAGTTCAATAAATTTTGTATTTTCCATGTAAAATACTATATCATGTGAAATTATAGCAAACAAGAAATTTATTCAAAACTTATAATATTCCTAACAATATTTTTGTTTTAGGTAAATATAATCCTTTTTTCTTAGGAATCTAATAATATTGGTTCTAAAAATTTCATTACATATTCATCATATATTGAATATATGCAAAAAGATTGGAACCCCACAACGTGAGATTCCAACCTAAGTTTGTATATTGATTTATTCACCAATTAAATATCTAACAGTAAAATAATTACTTGCTCTTGTGACTCTCTCTTTGAGAGCATCAAGCTCATAACCATATTGCTCAATCTTGGCAAGAAGGATGTCTTTCTCATCACCATAACCTTCGTCATGCTTGCTTTGATTCTCTTTTACTTTCTCTCCAGCAACACTTGCAGATAGATCTTTGTATTCTATATTGGAAGTGCTGTAATCCATCTGAAGCAGAGCTTCATTCAGCTTTGATATGATCTGCTCTCTTGCATCTTGATAATCAAGAGAAGCTGCTTCTTGATTTATCTCCTTACGAGCTACGTCATTCAATGCCTTACCACCGTCCCAGAGGGTATCTGATAGAGCTAAAGTCACATTCAGCTGATAATTATCTTTTGTATACCATCCCTGCTGAAGAACAGGCAGATAAGCACCATAATAACCAAGCTCAACCTGAAGACCAACATCAGGTTTCCAGTACATGCTGTTATCTGCAACATACTTAGTCTGATTGCTCACTGTCTTAAGTAAATTCAGCATTGAGAATGTCTCTCGAGTTGGGCTCAAAGCTCTAGCTAGCAATTCATTCCAATCGGAATTCACTATTTCAGTCATCTCATCTTCGTCAGGAACCAATTCAATATCAGAAGCTGTGATGTTTTGATTGCCGCACAGAGTTCTTATTGCAGAAATCTGATTGTTCAATTCCATGTTCAGCTTCTTCATCCCAACCTCAACCTGCTTTGCTTGAATTTCAGCATCAAGCACATCTTGGTTTGTGAGAATACCATTATCACGTGCATCCTTACTTATATCTAGAAGTTTTTTTGCAGCTGTATTCTGCTTATCGAGATTCTTTGACATCTCTTTTATGTAGTAGATACCAATCTCTCGAGCTCTGAGTTCACTTGCAAGTTGCTTTTTAAGAGATGTTGCTTTTAAATTTCTTACAAGTTCAACATTCTCATAAATTTTCTCTGCAGTTGTCAATTTTCCCCAGGTGAATACTGGCTGTGTGATTTTGATATCAAAATTATACAGAGTGTTCTCCATGCCATCATAGATGGTATATGGGCCGATTCCCATACCACTCACACCGGTGATTCCTGTTACAATATCATCAGTATCAATGGTAATTTTACCAATAGGAGGATTCTGCATGTAGGTTGCTGTGGTGCTCAATTCAACAGT